>Ga0181566_10000769_pt1 | contig 25749 bp, 18 predicted proteins | sample 101ome_15_FD_133762 | JGI IMG/M metagenome (GOLD analysis project Ga0181566, IMG submission 133762) | Coastal salt marsh microbial communities from the Groves Creek Marsh, Skidaway Island, Georgia - 101402AT metaG (megahit assembly) | ecosystem: Environmental > Aquatic > Marine > Intertidal...
GCTTTTCTACTCCCCACAATCCCATAGCCGGACGGAATCAAAGAGGATTCGGCAATCCTCTCCGCCCTTGAAAGTGAATCGTTGGCCATTTTGAGCCTTCGGATTCTCAATTGTCACTTTCTCGTGTTCATAGGTTTTGCCGACTCCATTGACGGTGATTCGGATGGTACCCTTTTTGTATTCAATGATCAAATCGATCCATTCATTGAGCGCCATTTCTGAATCGGGCTCCGCAAAAGACGGGCCGTCATTCGGCAGTTTGATCCTGTGCCCCCCGCCTTCCAAAATTCCCAGGCTGATCGATGATCGCCGATTTGATCCGCGGGGCAAGGTGGTCCTATGTGGGGGAGAGGTAGCATTGGGGGAGGGGGAGCATTCATCCATGCCGAGGCTTCCTTGGTCCGCGTGGTGCGTGAATGGCATCGGTATGCCCGGTGCTTGGTGGTTCTGCCCCACACCTACCTGGGGCAAGAGGATCTCTTGGCGGAGTTTGGCTCCAATGTGGAGCTGTTCGCCAGAGAGAGGGTGTCCCACGGGCAGCTGCAATCCCACGCCCGGGGTGCCAAGGTGCACCTTGCCCACGACATGGCCTTCGAACTCGATTTGGAGAAGGCGATGGGATGTCGCACGCCGATCGCCCGCGAGTCTTTTGCCCCCAAGCGCCTGTTCCGACGTTATCGCTGGATGCTTCTCGAGAAGGGTCGGCGCCGCCTGTTCGGGCATCGGGTGCTTCATTGCTTCCGCACGGACAACGAACACACCTCCATTCCGTTACCATTCTGGAACGCGGATCTTTCCAAACTTTTCAATTGTGGTGGCCAGACATCCGAGCTTGCATGCAGGGCGACACGCATGATCATCCGGAGTTTCAGCCACTACGATGAAATCCAAACCAATCGCCTGCACCTTGCCGTGGCCGGAGCGCTCCTGGGCAAGAGGGTCAGGTTTCACGCGAACAGCTACCACAAATGCCGCTCGGTCTATGATTTCTCCATCAAGGAGAGGTTTCCCAACGTGCAATGAATGGGATGAGATCAACCGATGACTGAATATCGCGTGTCATACGTGGGCGGGAACTCCCCGGCTGCGCATTTGGTGGCTCAACTCGAAGCGGATGGCTCGGTGCTGGATGTCGATGTGCGTTCGGACGATCTGGAGTTGGTTCCGAGTGCCGAAGCCCTTGCAGCCGCAGCAATGTTTGCCGCCATGCGCAACCACGCGTCCCTTCGGGTGGATGGTCTGCTCGATGGCCGATTCCTCGGGGGCATCGAGTCCATCGCCGGGATGCACCGGCAATGGGATCCGACACTGGGAGAGTTGATGCTGGAGTCGGCAGGACAAGCCGACGTGGCCGGATCGGGCTCGCGGGTTGCACTCTTCTTTTCGGGAGGCGTGGACTCCTTCTACTCACTGGTTGAGAACGAGGCGGAGATCACCGATCTGATCTTCGTTCATGGATTCGATATCACCCCCGGGAGCCGGGACCTGGCAGCCGAGGCGCATGAGTGGGTCCTGGAAGTGGGCCGAGCATTCAACAAGCGGGTGATCCGGATCGATACCAACCTGCGTGGATGCCTGTTCGACCCCCACTGCAGTTGGGGCTTGCAGGGTCACGGAGCCGCGATGGCCTTCGTGGCCCACTTGCTTGGTGGTGATTTCAAGCGGGTATTGTTTGCGGGAAGTGACAGTAGGCAGCCTTATGTCGCTTGGGGGACCCACCCTGATCTCGATCCATGCTGGAGCACCCAGCGGCTGGAAATCAGTCACGATCACTGCGGGGTGGAGCGGATCGATAAAATTCGCCGCCTTGCCACGGTCGAGATTGCCCGGCGCACCTTGAGGGTCTGCTGGAAGAATCGCAATGGCCACCTCAACTGCGGGCGTTGTGAGAAATGCCTGCGAACCATGCTCACTCTCAAGGGCCTGGGTATGCTCGATGATTTCAGGGTGTTTGCAGAGCCCCTGCGATGGCGACGCGTGCTGGCCATGACCATTCCACCCGTGGGTCATGCCTGCTACAGCGTTGAGCATAATCTCGAGTTGCTCTCCCGCGAACCCGGGTGTGCGGTCACGGCTCTTACTCTGCGACTGGCACTCATGAGGCGTTCGTTGGCAGCTTGGTTGAATTTCAAAAGAAAGGAGAGATCACGCCGGTTCCGGTGAAGCGTGGTTTGATTCATTGGCCTTGCCAGATGGTTCGGCGCCTTCGTTGCTCTTGTCACCCGCAGGCGCATGTCTGGTCTCAAGGTGCTGGCAGTGACGGGAAGCTGTGGAAAGACCTCGGCCAGTGATTATTGATAGGAATTTGCTTTTTCAACCCTGAACTTGCTTAGCCTTCGGTCCGGTGGGTTGGATGGGGTGCAGGGGAAGGAAGGGTGAAAAATTTGATTTTGGCCTCGTTCATTTTGAAACTTTTATGGATTTTTGAGGGAAAGGTGAAGATTGGCTGACTTCTAATTCGGTTTCCACTTAGTTGAGAACCATCCTCGCTGCAAGGTATGAGATGAGATTGAGAAAGACTGGGCGCAATACATTCGCTGCCTACGAACACAGAATAATGTGCTGCTGGCGGAGAATCTCAGAATCCTCGGGGATGTCGATGATCTGAAACGATTCGCGGAGATTTGCGAGGCAGAGAGTGGCAGTATTGGGAAGCGCTGATCTCAGGTAAGGAAGAGAGGCACGGTCAGGCAATCTAGTTTTCAGGATACAGATCAACACTTTGGGGTTTCTTCGTCGAGATATTCCCACCTTGAGAAGGTGGCAGCCTGTCCGATTTTGATTCCAGCCTCATCGATAAGGTTCCAAACCGTGGCCCTTTCAATGCGAAATCTGCGACCGCTTGAGGAGATCCGGACTCCCGAGTAGTCGTCGATGTAGCCTTGACGGGCTACCGTCGTAAGCAGTCGCTCTCTTTCGGCCCGCTCGGGTGCCTCCGCCGTAAAGCGGGAAGGGGTCGAGGTAAATTGGGCCCAGTCCATTTCGAACAGGTCCAGCGCGGTCTGGTTTCCGTAAGTCAAAACAGGATCGGCTGCCGCGTTATGAGAGGCCACGAAGAAAGGAGCCTCCCAAATAGCCTTAGCCGATTTATCGGGAGCAAGGTCAGTGATCAGAGCCTTTCTAGTCAACCTCTGGTAGCTCGAAAGGAGGAGTTCGACGTGACGACGAAGAAAGAAGTTCTGCTCGTTTGGAGAATCCATGGAACCGCGAGTTTCGATGATTGCGGTATCAACGCAATCAAATCAATAGCGAGATCACTTCGCAACCAACCAATCCCTCACCGCCTCGACGTTTTTGAACTCGGAAATCCAAGCGAGGTCTTCTGGGAGATCGGTTGTGAATTCACAGCGCAGGCGAACGGGATGGGCTCCCGATTCGATCGCCGCGTACTGATTGTAGATGCGATCATCGACGAGGATCGTTTCCTCTGGCTTGAGCCGGTATTTCTGATAGCACTCACGCAGCCGATCGATCTTGGCGGTATCGTGCATGAACTCGCCATGCTGCACGCATTCGATGGTGAGGAAATCGGTGACAGGGGCAAGGATGTCATTGAGGTAAGCCATCTTGGCATCGACATCAAAGGTGGCTGACATGGTGAACTGGCGGTAGCCCAATTCATCCAATTCCTGGAGCACTTCGATCACATTGGGGTAGAGCGGTCGGTTTCGGAAGAAGGACTGGTCGGCGCAGAAGTCTCTATCCATTTCGACTCCGAATTCCGGGTGTGTCTTTAACTCCAGCGCGCCATACTCAGGAGCGATGGGCAAAGCTTCGGGCAGTTGCTCCCATTTCAGGTCCTGGTACTGATCCCGGTAGTTGGGATGCTCGGTCAGAAAATGGTAGTAGGCGTAGTTGAGATCCGCGAGGACCCCGTCGACATCCCAGAAAATGTTTTTGATCTGTGTGTTCACCATGGAAATCAGGAGGCGGTGTTGGAAGAAGAACGCCTCCTGATAGACTATGCGTTGATCGGCATGGTGTGCAAAGGGTCCATGAAGTCAATGACGCTCACTTCACGAAGCGCACAGGAAGGATCGGCTGCTTGATCGCGGTCAGTTGGACGTCATCCACGAAATAACCGCCCAACGGAATGGGAGTAGTTCCGCCAGTGCGCGCATTGGCCGAGACGGCGATGAGAGCAAAGGTCACGTCCGGGTTCAGGAGGCACGAGGTGGAGATGGTGGAGGCCTCATCGCCCGGGGCCAATCTGAAGTGTTTCTTGCCCACGGCATCGGCCTCACGTCCCGCGTCGGGCCAAATGTTGCTGACGAACTCCGGTTCTCCCTGGAAGAGATAGATTCGAACAGCCACATCGAGATTTGGAAGGTCCGCATCATTGGGAGCCGCTTCGCGATAAAATTGCGCACTGAGATCCAACGTAATTTGAGATTTGGAACGATCAGCGCCCAGTTGCTGCTGGAGGGAGGTGAGATCGACCAGTTGAAAAACCGAACAGTTCTTAGCCCTGCCTCCCGGAGTGCCCATGACGTTACCGGTTTCCAGAAAGCGGAGGGATTGATTACCATCGCTTACCTCCACAATCTCCGCGGGATTGCCGCTCCAGTAGCCGAATCGATTCGGGAAGCCCGATTCCACAGGGCCTGACAGGGACTGAAAATCTCCGTTCGCAATGGGGACAGAACTCGCCTCCGATCTCGGAGAGTTCATGGCCCAGACCACGCCAATTCCCGTGAGTCCCACGAAAAGCCCGGTGACGATGGCGGCAGCGAGTTGCCGAGGCCAGGTAACGGATCGGAGGCGGCGATCCTTCTTCGGTTCCGCTTGAGTGAAAGGGATGGTTTCCTCCAGTTCGAGAGTTTCATCACCGAGGGCACCGTGGAGGTTGGCGGCCTTGAGATAGTCGGATCTAACGGCGTCGTTGTTCACGATCTGCTCCGAGAGCGCGGCGGCTTCTTGTTCGGAGGTTTGTCCGTCGAGGTGTTTCTGAATGAGTTCTTGCCAATCGATTGCGTCTGTCATGCCAGTTCGGATTTCATTTGTCGTTCAATGCACGCCTGCAGCTCGCTGCGGGCGCGCTGGATCGTTTTGTAAATCGCTTCGACCGTGCGGCCTTCGCGTTGAGAAAGGGTTTGCGGAGTGTGGCCCTCCAGGTAGTAGCCTTTGACCTGACGCTGCGCCTTTTCGCTGAGTTTGCCGAGGCAGGTGGCGAGGTGCCTTTTGAGGGCAGAGTCAAATTCGCTGGTGCCCTGCATTTCCTGTTCGAGGGCTTCCATGGCTTTCTCGGAGAGTTGAGCGCTTCGCGATTCCCGTGAGAGGAAGCGTCGAGTCTCGATGCGGGCGAAGCCCATCGCCCAGTTGAGAAAAGGGCGTGCAGGATCGTAGTTCTCAAACTGCCGCCACAGTGCCACCGCCGTTTCCTGGAGAATTTCCCGAGCATCGGCCCGATGCGGAACCAAGACCAGAATCGAGCGCAGCATCACCGGCTCGCTCTCAAGGAGCAGGCGGGTGAAGCGCTCGTGGGCGTCGTTTTTGTCCGTAGTGGGCATGGAGGAAAAAGTAACTTCCATTACAGGTCCACGGAAAGACGGATTATTGGACAAAAATGTTTCTGTTTCGCGCTGAAATAAGGTGAGACGAGTAAACGAAGGAAAGGTTTGCCTGGCGACTGAACCCATTTTTCTGATTCTCATCCAAAAATCAGGGCGCAGCCTCCCAATCCGAGGGCGGCAGCCACCGCGATGCAAGCAATTACGGAAATGATTCCGATTACGATCTTCAGCCTGGGCTGCATGGAACGTTAAGCTACTGTGAAATGAACACCGCAGAAAATGCCCGCAAGGATTGAGGTGATCGTCCAGGTGTTAATCGCGACTTCTTCATAATTACTGCGGTCGAAAGAAAGGACAATCAACGAAATGATAGCAGTGCTGAAGAGCGCTCCGAAAAACAACTAGGGCCTGAATTGGCTTGTAGACGATCGATTTTTTCCTAGGATTTGTTTCCATTTCTGGTGGCGAGATGAAATTGTATCAATTTAGAACAAATTTTGTCGCTCTTGACCCAAGAAAGTGCATACACTCCCGCAAGATTGGGTATAGTATCTCGGTCGACAAATTATGGCAAATTTTGAAATGGATGGCGGCATCAAGATCTACCTTCGGGAGATCGGGAAAACTCCGTTACTGACTCGCGAAGAAGAGGTGCAACTTGCTGATCGCATAAAAAATGGCGATAAGGAAGCTCGTGCGCACATGATCAAGGCAAACTTGCGTCTCGTCGTAAAAATCGCACAAGACTACGCGAACTATGGGTTGCCTTTACTCGACCTTATTTCTGAGGGTAATATCGGCCTGATGAAAGCGGTCGAGCGCTTCGACCCGAACAAGGGCGGAAAACTCTCCACCTATGCGGCATGGTGGATCAAGCAGTCTATCAAGCGAGCTTTGGCAAATCAGAGCAAAACAATCCGTCTTCCCGTCCACATGGTGGACAAAATTTCAAAGATGCGCCGTGTTGCCATGGTGCTCAGCGAAGAGCTTGGCCGCGAACCTACTGATGAAGAACTGTCTGAAGAGATTGGAATCGACCGCGCAAAGCTTTCGCAGCTCAAGTCTGCCGCTCTGCGCCCGGCCTCTCTTGATGCCCCTATTGGCGACGATGACAGCACTCAGTTCGGGGAGATTATCGGCGATGAGAAGGCGCAGACTCCTCTGGAGCTCCTGAGCCACAAGAATATGCACATGCAACTCGACGACCTCCTTGAGGTTCTCGACGAGCGTGAGCGAAAAATCGTCGATGCCCGATTTGGCCTGGGCGGCCAAAAACCGAAAACTCTCGAAGAGGTGGGGCAGGAATTCGGCGTCACTCGCGAGCGAATACGCCAGCTTCAGAACATTGCACTCAAGAAGCTGCGTCGAGCCCTCCAGAAAAAGGAAGCCCCCGGACCGCGTCCCTTGGGCCAGTCAGGTGATCCTGACGACGACTTTTTCCGCGAAGAGTAGGAAGAGACTGCCTTGCACACTTGGCGATAGGCAACGCGGTTGGTGCAGCGCGGTTTGCAGGTGATACATCGAAAACGAACTCTAGATCCGATAATTGCAGACGCAGTTCGATGAAGAGCAGGGCAGGTTCAAGATGCCGTAAGCCGGGAGAAAACTGTTGCGGTATCCGCTTTGTAAATTTCTGATCGCAAATTGCTCTCCGGTGCTTGTATCAAAATGGGCGGCGGTCCTGACGCGAACAAATAACAGGGATAGAATCAGAAGTCGTTTCTTTGCAGGGGTAGAATTAGATCAAACGGCGGGTTGCCCCGTCAATTTCAGACCGCATTCAGAGAATCTGACTCCCCAAGGTGGCGCAAGAGAGGTGAACCTGAGGTTGCTGTGAAAGTTGCGGCATGTTACTTCCCTTGCATGAGAATTCGAAATTTTGGCGTTATTCTTACTGCTCTCGCGGGATCGTTCGTTGTTTCTACGCATACTGCTGCGGAGACAAAACCGAACGTGGTGTTTATTCTCACCGACGACTTGGGGTGGAACGAACTGGGTTGCTACGGGCAGACGAAGATCAGAACGCCGCGGGTGGACTCGATCGCGAAAGACGGAATGAAGTTTACGCAGGCCTATTCGGGAAACGCGGTCTGCGCTCCGTCGCGCTGCGTGTTGATGACAGGAAAGCATCCGGGACATGCCACCGTGCGCAACAACCGGGGCATAAAGCCGGAGGGCCAGTTTCCCTTGCCTGCGGGGGAGGAAACCATCGCTTCACTTCTTGAGCAGGAAGGGTATGTGAGTGGCGCTTTCGGAAAATGGGGGCTCGGAAATACGGAGTCGACGGGCAATCCCTTGAAGAAAGGGTTCAATCGATTTTTCGGATACAACTGCCAGGCGCACGCGCACAGTTTTTACCCGGCAACCCTGTGGAGCGACAACGAGTTGTTTCCGCTGAACAATGATCCGCCGATTCCGGGACACGCGAAGTTGCCGCCGGAACTCGATGAGAACGATCCTGGGAGCTACGCAATCTTCAAGGGACAGGACTATGCGCCGGATCGGATCAACGAACAGGCGCTCAAGTTCATTCGCGACAGCAAGGACGGACCCTTTTTCTGCTACTATCCGACGATCATTCCGCACCTGGCCTTGATGGTGCCGGACGAAAATCTCGAGGAGTATCACAAAGAGGGTTGGAAGGAGACTCCGTTCACGGGTCGCGAAAGACGTAGTTACACGCCGCATCACACGCCGCGGGCGGGCTATGCTGCATTCATCACGCAGATGGATACCTATGTCGGCCGCGTGCTCGATCTTCTCGATGAGCTGGGCTTGCGGGAAAATACGATTGTGGTTTTCACAAGTGACAACGGAGCCACCTATTTGCCGGAGGTTGATTTTGAGTTTTTTGAAAGCGTAGGTCCGTTACGCGGTTTGAAAGGGTCTCTCTATGAAGGGGGAATTCGAGTGCCACTGCTCGTGCGTTGGCCCGACAAAATCGCGGCGGGCAGCGAGTCGGATGTGCTGACAGGATTCGAGGATTGGCTTCCGACCTTGCTTGAATTGACCGGCGTCGAGACGGAAGTCCCGGCGGGAGTGGACGGTGTGAGCCTTGCCCCGGTTCTGCTCGGGAAAGCCAAGAAGGGAAGTGGCGGGCGCGATTTTCTCTACCGGGAATTTCCTGCCTACGGAGGACAGCAGGCGGTGTGGTTCGATGGCGGAAAATGGAAGGCAATCAAGCAGAATATGATGGGGAAGAAAGGTGCTCCTGGCTTCGCCTTGAAGGCGAATGGTCGCAGCGCACAGGGAGGATCAGATGCCAAGCCCGGTAAGCTGGAGCTGTATAATCTGGATAGCGATATCGGCGAGTCGAAGGACGTGGCGGACCAGCATCCGGACGTTGTGGCGCGAGCTGAAGAGTTGCTGAAAAGGGAGCGATTTCCCTCGGCAGATTTTCCTTTTCCGGTGCTGGATGCAGAGTAGCTTGACAGCTTTGTTTTACACGATTTCTCACTCATAATTTACCATGACGGTTCACCCGAAATGCCCTCCTCCTCTGGACCCTCAGTTTATCCCGGCAGCGCTTTGGAATCGCTCTTTTCGCCAAGCTGTTCAGGACTCTCCATCTGAGGGGCTTCCGCTGGGAATCGCTCTCGAACAGCCGGATGGAACTGTGTCTGTTTATGAGACAGCGCTCCTTCCCAAAGGAGATCCAGAATCGAAGCAGTTGAATTTTCGTTACGTGGAACGGCTCGTAAAGTTCCTGCTGTGGCAACGGGGTGGTTTCCGAGTCTACCTGGGTGGAGACCCGGATCTATCGAATCAGATTGCGGAACTTTACAAGGCGGATGGAGCCCGGGCTTTTGACACGGATTTCATGGGGACAAAGGCGTATCGGCAGACCTTCGAAATCGTGGTGGTGGAAACGGTGGGTGAACTGCCAGCTGCGAATGAATCCGTGATGTCGCTCGGCGGGCATCTCGATGGATGCCGCATCGGATTCGATTTGGGAGGAAGCGATCGAAAATGTGCCGCCGTAATTGACGGGGATGTCGTTTTTTCGGAGGAGGTCGAATGGGATCCTTATTTTCAGAGCGATCCTCAATATCATCTCGACGGGATTCAGCACAGCCTCGAGCGGGCCGCCGAGCATCTTCCGCGGGTCGATGCGATCGGGGGAAGCGCAGCGGGGATCTACGTGCACAACGAAGCACGGGTTGGATCACTGTTTCGAGGCATACCGGTAGATGTCTTTGATAGCCAGGTGAGAAGGTTGTTTTTCGGAATTCAGGAAAAGTGGGGCGGGGTGCCTTTTGAAATTGTGAACGACGGAGAGGTCACAGCCCTGGCTGGTTCGATGGCCAGTGGCGACACCGGTGTGCTGGGAGTGGCAATGGGAACAAGTGAGGCAGTTGGTTACGTGACGCCGGAAGGCACCATCACGACCTGGTTGAATGAACTCGCTTTCGCCCCGATCGACTACCGGGTCGACGCTCCTGCTGATGAGTGGTCTGGTGGCGTGGGCGTTGGAGCGCAGTATCTTTGCCAGCAGGGGGTGGCACGACTTGCCACTCCAAAACGCGGATTCGATTTTTCGGAGGATGTTGGTTTTCCGGAACGGCTCAAAGAAGTTCAAAAACGGACCGAGGCTGGAGACAAGATCAGTGAACAGATTTTTGAATCGATCGGGCGGTATTTTGGCTATGCCGTAGCTCATTACGCGGACTTTTATAAAATTCATCAGGTACTGGCGCTGGGAAGAGTGACTTCAGGTAGAGGAGGGGATATCCTGCTGAGAGAAGCAAAGGAAGTCCTCAAGATCGAATTTCCGGAACTCGCTGAGTCGATTTGTTTCCGGACTCCCGGAGAAAAAGAAAAGAGACACGGTCAGGCCGTAGCCGCCGCGAGTCTCCCAGCGATAAAATAGTGAAATGTTAGGAGAGATGAAGCTCAATCAATCTGCCGCGCAACTTTTCATTCCTGATTCCGTTCCAGAACCGGAATCGCTTTCCAGAATCACTCATCTCGGAATCGGTGCTCACCAGGATGATCTCGAGTTCATGGCTTTTCACGGGATCCTGAATTGTTATCACAGCGAGTCCGAGTGGTTTGGCGGGGTCACTTGCACGGATGGAGGTGGAAGCCCACGCTCGGGACCGTATGCCGACATGAGCAATGAGGACATGAAAAAGATCCGAGTTCAGGAACAGAATGACGCCGCTCAAGTGGGGCATTTTGCAGCGATGTGGCAGCTTGCTTATCCGAGCGCTGAGATCAAGGATCCGGCGGATGGCTCTCTCGCCAAAGAGCTGGAAGCCATTCTCCGAATCTGTCGTCCCAGGGTGGTCTACACTCACAATCTCGCTGACAAGCATGATACCCACATTGCCGTTGTGCTTGCCGTAATTCAGGCAATGCGTGCCCTGCCAGAGGAGGATCATCCCAAAAAAGTTCTTGGCTGTGAGGTATGGCGCGGTCTCGATTGGATGAATGATTCCGAGAAGGTCGCCCTCGACGTGTCGGGACACGAGAATCTAGCTATGGCTCTCAATGGGATATTTGATTCCCAGATTGCCGGCGGAAAACGCTATGACATCGCGACGCTCGGAAGACGCAGGGCCAACGCTACTTTTTTTGAAAGTCATGCAACCGACGAAGCTGATCAGCTTTCCTTTGCGATGGACCTCACCCCGCTGGTAGCGGATCCTTCGATCGATCCAATTGCGTTCACGACAGATGTGATTCGCCGATTCAGTGAGGATGTGGAAACGCGAATTGCGAAGTTTTCACCCTGATGCGGGCAAGCATGAAAAACAATCACTCCGCTGCCACAATCTGACATCTCCAAGGGTTCTTCGAACAGAGGTCTTTTCCACCGTCAGCTTATTTGCGTTTCCGCGAAAACAACCACTCTCACAGACCCGGCTCATCCTTGAGGTGCCCCGAGGCCGTCGCGTGATTAGCTCCTTCGGACACCGAGATTTTCACCTTGGTTGACCCAGTTTCTCAAGCTCCTGTTCCATTGCCGAAATTCTCACCGTGCGTTTTCTCGATGCGGCCCTGTTCGCTCTGGATCAATCGGTTTCCACGGTGTTTCCAGAGTTTGCCAAATACCCCGAGCATAGCCCGACCTTTCGCCAATGCATGAGTCACCAGAGTAGTCTAAAGGGTCACGGGAGCTGGTGTGGCGTCGGCAATGTGTGGTTCGATCATGTCTTCTTTAACGGAATCGAAACGCTGAATCCGACAGCCAAGCAAAAGTATTCCGGTGACGGCTTCAAGCTCGTCGGTAGAGCCATGCAACTGCTCACCGGTGAGCCAAAGTTTCGCAATCCTGTCCAGCCCAAGCTGAATCTTTTTCGTCAGAAAGAGCGACGGCTGCACATCAGCCTTAAAATGGCGGCAGGTATTAGAACAAGGCCCTGATCGGTTGTCCACGATCTGTGATTGGGACGGGGCGGTCACCGTCATAGAGTTCCTTGGCCGGATTGATTCCGAGAGCACTGTGCACCGTTGCAAAAAGATCGGGAACTCCGACCGGATTTTCGACGATCTTCTTGCTGAGTTCATCAGTCACGCCATAGGCTCCGCAATGGTTCAATCCGCCGCCCGCGAGGACAAGGGTGAATGCACTGCCCTGGTGATTGCGACCGCCACGCCCGTCGAAGGCGGATGGCCGACCGAACTCGGTGTTGACTACGATGAGCGTTTTGTCGAGTAGCTTGTGTGCTTCGAGATCAGTGATCAAAGTCGACATCGCCCGGTCGAGTTCTTCGATGAGGAGATGCTGCTTGAGTTGGCCTTCGTTGTGCGTGTCCCATCCTGTGCCGTTCACGAAGTTGAGGTTGTGCGAGACCTCGATGAAGCGTACTCCGCGCTGGATAAGCCGCCGGGCGAGCAGGCAGCGCTGTCCGAATTCATCGCCGTAAGAATTTCGCAGATCTGCCTTTTCTTTCTCAAGATCGAAGACGCTCATGAACTTTGGCCCGGCGAGGTCGAGGCTCTCTTCCAGCGCGGTATCGTATTCGGAAACGGCTGAGCCGCGCTGTTGTTTTGCGCTGCCACGAAGTTGGGTGAGCAACTTCTCCCGACGCTCTTGGCGGGTGCCGGTGATGTGATCCGGGCGCTTCAGGCCGGCTGGTCCTGCAGCCGTATCGAGCAGGTAGAGAAATCCGGCTTTGGCCCCGAGAAAACCCGGTCCCCGGGAAAAATTTGGATAGCCGATAACAACGTAGCCGGGCACGCCTTCCGCGACAGGACCACGCTCGTGAACGACAGCGGAACCAAGCGAAGGATACACCGTCGTGCCGCTGACGTTTCGCCCTGTGTGCATCCGGTTCGAAGCTGCAGCGTGCTCGTCGATAACGTCGTGATGAATTGTCCGCACCGCCGTGATACGATCCATGACTTTCGCACAGCGGGAAAGATGCTGGCATACTTGAACGCCCGGCACGGCGGTATCAATGCTTGGGTAATAGCTGCCGGCCTTTTTCGCCTTGGGGTCGCCCATTGCTTTCGGATCCCAAGTGTCGACTTGCGCAGCACCGCCGCCGAGCCAGATGTGAATGACGTGTTCGACTTTTCCTTTGGGAAAGGAATGTGAGCCATCGTTGGCAAACAGTGGTGTGGATGCCGATGAGCCCAATAAGCCAGCGCCGGCACTTTGAAGAAAATTTCTACGCTTCATATTCGGTAGTTCGGTTAGGAATTTCGTCAGGGCAAATAGACAAATTCCGGTGAATTCAATGTCGCCCAGACCACGTCTTCGAGTCGCTCGCGCCAATGCGCCTGCAGGGCCAGGGTTGGCGGTTCGCCTTCGCGGGCGCGTCGCTCCATCTCAATTTTGATGCTGTTTGCTTCTTCAGAAAGGTGATTCGACCACGATACGTGCCTGAGCGGTTCGCGTTTTCTCGTAGCAGGGCGCTCGCTTTCTGGAATCACTCGATCAGAAAATCCCTCGCTCAACAATTCGGTGACAGTCACTCGCTCCTCGCTCGTCGGCTTGCGAGTGAGGAGGCGGAGAAAGACCTGCTCAGCCAGTTGGTCAAGCGTCAGTTTGTTACGTAACGCCAATTCGGTTATGCCGCTATCGTCGCTCAAGGTGGTCACCCAGCGACCGAGAGTGCCGTTGGCAATGATGGCAGGCTGGCGAACATTAGAATCCGTCTCGCGCACACTTTTTGGCTCCTGCCGTGAGCTTCGCCATCCGAAATTTTCCAGCACATCGACAATCACCTGGGCTTTGGGTATGGCCAGGCTGGGTCGGTCACGCTCATTTGAAAGCGAAGTAAACTCCCAGGCGCGACGCGGATAGCCAAGACTGATCATCGCCTTTTCCACCTGCGTGCCGTCCACGTCGAAAGTGAGCTCTTCGGAATCGAGTTTTTTCCCGACGGCGGAAAAGAGCGAATCGACGACCTGCTCGGCTGTCATCCGGCGGGGAAGGGGTGCGGAGAAATCAGGTGTCGCCCCGGGTTTCAGTGGTCGCGTTTTCCGCTGGTAAGCCTGCGAGTTCATGATTAGACGCGCGATGTGCTTGAAATCGTAGCCGCTCGCGACCAGTTCTTCGCCAAGCCACTCCAGCAACTCCGGATGCGAGGGCTGCGAAGCTTCCCAGTCATCGACCGGATCAACGAAGCCGTGGCCAATCAGCTTTTTCCATAGACGATTGACTACGACCTGAGCGAATCGTTCGTTTTGCGGAGCGGTGATCGTCGCGGCCAATCGTTCGCGCGCATCCGCCTTGTCGCGTAGTGCCACTCCCTCAACTCCAGCGGGAGCGAGGTTTTCAAACGGCCATTGAGGTGCAATTTCCTCGCCCGGCTTCAGCGTGATCTTGATGAGTGGTTCGCGGTCTCCAAAGGTGCTCGCGGGCACAGACGAACTGTCAGGAAGTTTGATCGCTTCCCGCTTGAGCATCGCCGCGATCTCGAAAAGATCGCGCTGCACTGTTTCGTGATAAGGTGAATCGTGGCAACGCGCGCACTTCATTTCGACACCGAGAAAAGCCGTGCCGAGCACGTGAGCCTTCGCCGCCATCGGCACGTCGTTTTGCGACGCCATTCCAAATCCCGCGGAGCCTCCGCCGTATTCGCTGCCCTCCATCATGACCAGTTCGGTGACGAAACGATCCATTGCCTTGTTGTCGCTGAGTGCCTCGTGAATCCAGAAACGAAACGGACCGGTGTTGTTCAGGCTTGGTTTGAGAATGTTAGGATTTTCCGCCAGAACATCCTGCCAGTAAGCCGTCCAATGGTCCGCCCAGCGCGAATCAGCGAGTAGTCGATTAATGGCCTGTGTTCGCCGTGTCTCGGGCGGATCATTTTGAAAAGCTGCGATCTCTTCTGCGCTCGGCACCACCCCGACGGTGTCGAGCGTGACGCGCCGCAAAAACTCAAGGTCGGACGTCAAAGCAGTCGGCACGATCTGTTCAGCCGCACCGACAAAGCTCGCGCCCTCCGCAATCCATGTCGCAATCAATTCACGATCCTTCTCCGGAAGCGGATCACCCTTCGGTGGCATGATGTCGTCACCAGCCTCTTTCGGATGAATCAATTCGAGAAGAAAACTTTCCTCCGGCTTGCCAGGAACGATTGCAGGAATCTCCGAATCGCCTCCCGCCAGCGCCGACTTGCGATCACTGAGCTTGAGCCCGCCCTTTGTTTTCTCGTCGTGGCAACGGTAGCAGTTGTCAGCGAGGATCGGCTTGATCGTTTTTTCGTAATCGACGCCGCCAGCAACTTTCGCTGCGGCGGCCCGGGCGTTGTGTTTTTGCCAAGCTTTCGACAAGAGTATGTCGACGGATTTCTTTTCTGCATCGCTGGAATCGGCTCGCTTTGCGGCGACAAATTCCTGGGCGGCACTATGACGTGTTTTCCAATAGTCATCCTCGCCACTTGCTTTGCGTTTTTCCGCACGCCGCTGCGCATCGAGCTTGAGATAGTGGATGCTGCGTTCATTTCGATAGCTGACCCAGCCATCGTCGGTGAGAGGCACCTCTCGCTTGCCCGGGGACAATAGGACAAACTCGCCATTCTCATTGCTCAGACTCACGCTGGTCTCGCCAAGGGTCGTGCGAACTCTTCCGTTTCCTGCGACCATTTCAAAAACGATAGCATGCCGCTTCCCGTCACCTTTTACAGCTACCTCGACCTCCTTGTCGCCGGGTCCGAGATAGCGCAGGTTCGGAGCCTCCACTTCCGCCACATCCGTGACGTGACCATGCGCTCCGAGACTAGACCGTTTGACGCCCGAGGTTTCAGCGATCACCTCGCCATCTAACCAGAGACGTCCCATGCCGCGGGAGCGCAGGAGCAGTCGATGGTCGCCTTCAGGAATCACAACGCCAGCGCTGGCGCGAAGGAGAAAGGGATTACTGCGATCGGCGCGGATGCCTCGCTCGTTGTATTTTTGCGGCATCAAGAAGAACCCGAAAACATCCTCTTCATACACATCGATTGCTTCGGGAATCCGCTTCGGCCATTTGTCGATTTTCTCAAGGTTTTCCATTACCTCCACCCGGATTTTTCCGGAGGTCATCAGCGCCTCATCCACCGTTGGCACGTAGGGCTCCATAGGGTAGCGCTGAGTGATCTGTTCCGCAGTCAGCTCTCGCCGATAGATAGCCACCTCGTCCATCGCTCCCTTGAATGTGTTACTCGCCGAACCACGCAAAGTTGTGCCGAGCCAAATCTCATCGTTGTCGACAATCGGTGCATGACTCGTTTTTCCACCCATGTCCCACTCCCCCTTGATTCGCTCTCCGTCGATGTATCCACGCAAGCTGTCTGGTGTTCCGAAGCGATAAGTCACCGCAACATGATGCCAGCCCGTCTCGGGTTTGACTCCGCCGATTGAAGTCCATCGATGCCAATCGCCCTTGTGCACGCCCTCTGGACGACTGCGAAAGAGAAAACTGATTCGCAATTCGCCATTTTTTTCCCAGAGGCGCAGAGCGAAATTCTGATTGTGCGCTGGAAAGGTTGGATTTCCGGTCCTTCCTTTTCCGATAATATACGTGTTCTCATTTTTTCCAACCTTGCCCGGCTTCACCCAAGCTTCGATGGTGATGGGATCTCCATTGTCAAAATCGAACTGGCTCCCTTCACCAGGATCTTCGACGAACACGTAGTTTCCACTGCCGCCGAACTCGACTGCCAGGTTATCTTTCTGAAAGGACTTGAAGTCCTTCGCCGAAGGACCAGCGACACCGAATTTCAGTTTGCCAGTCAGTTCTCCAATATCGGGTATCCCCGAATCGAAACTCCAATGAGCGATCGGCAACATCTGCCGCACCTGATCCTGATAACTCATGCCGGCAACCGGAGCAGAATCTTCGGCCACAATAACACCTTCAAACCCGCTGAGCAGTAGCCCGAAAAAAATGGACCTGAGAGATAAAAAGCACATTCTCATCCTCTTCAGTATGTCATCGCGACCAGCGAAAAGCAATACTCTGGCCGTGGCGATATGGCGGACGCAAACAGCATCCCTTTTCTCTTTGACAAGACCAGTTTAGATTCGCAAAGTGGTCCTACCAATTTATGAGCTCAACAGCCAAAGCGAAGCCTCATACTCTGGTCGAAGAAGTTTCAGGTAAACTTTTAAGCTTTGTCCAGAAATCGCAGCTCGAGGACCAAAAGCGTTTGCCGTCCGAACGTAGTCTCGCCGAACAGTTCGGTGTCGCACGCGGAGTTGTCAGGGAAGCAATCAAGCGGCTTGAGTTTCAAGGCTTGCTCGAAGTTCGGCAAGGGAGCGGCGTTAGTGCGATCCATCGTTTGCATCTCCCGCTAAACACTTCGCTCGGATTTCTGTTGCCGAATTTGCACGAGCGATTGCGGCAAATGACGGAGGCACGAATTGCGATCGAACCGGCCATTGCAGAGGCCGCTGCGCACATTGCGGACAGGCAGCAAGTTGCCGAACTTTGGGAAATTCAGGACGAGTTGCTCGGAGCCGAAACTTTGAAACAGGCTGGGCTCGTCGACCTTTCATTTCATCGTGCGCTAGCTGAAATTGCGGGCAACGAAGTCTTCAAGCTCATCCTCGAATCTATGGTCGACCTGTATCGGGAATCGAACAAGCGAACCATCGAAACGGCAGGAAAAACGGTCGCAGTCGAGCATCACCGAAAAATCATCGAAGCAATCGAAGCCGGAAATGCCCCTTCCGCTGGTGCTGCAATGAGGGAGCATCTCACCGCTGCAGCAAGCGATCTTGAACTGGCTAAAAAGAAATGAGATCACGTGCCATAGATTTGGATCGTCGCGATTTTCTCGCTCGGACTGGTAGCGGAATTGGTGCCCTTGCGCTTTCCACTCTTGATGCTGGATGCCAGTCCAATCACCCTGCTAAAGCCAAAAGAGTCATTCAGATTTTCTGTTCCGGTGGGCTGAGCCACGTCGATACCTATGACTACAAGCCGGAGCTCGCACGCCGCGCGGGAAAGCCTTTCGATCCCGAAGGAAAGCTGCAGTTTTTCGCGTCAAAGCCGGGCAATTGCCAGCCGAGCTTCTGGAAATTTCGCCAACACGGTGAGTCGGGCCTCTGGATGAGCGACCTGCTGCCGAAGCTCGCGACCTGCGTCGATGACATGGCGTTTGTCTACTCGATGCAGAGCAAGACCGCGTTGCACGGGCCGGGGAATTTCATGATGAACACCGGGCAGGCGCTTCCCGGATTTCCTAGCATGGGTGCCTGGGTGACATACGGTCTTGGCTGTGAAACGGACAATCTCCCTGCTTTCGTGGTGCTGCCGGATGTGCGAGGTTTGCCGCCGGGAGGGATTATCAACTGGGGTGCGGGTTTTCTTCCAGCTGAGCATCAGGCAACGACCCTAGACACGGTGAATGCCGATCAGCCGATCGCCGATTTGTTCCCACCGAAAGACTTTTCCGCAATTGAGAAGGGCGATGACAAAAGTGGACTCGACTTTCTCGATAAACTCAATCGACTCCACCAGGAAAAGCGAAGCGGAAACACAGAGCTCGAAGCGCGAATCAAGGCTTATGAGATGGCAGCGCGCCTTCAGCTAAGTGCTCCAGAGGTCACCGATTTGCGAGGCGAGACACAGCTGACAAAGAAACTCTACGACATTGAACATCCTGACATTGGACCATTTGGGCGACAGTGTTTGCTGGCTCGTCGACTTGTTGAACGCGGCGTTCGATTCGTTCAGATATACTGTGGTGCCGAGAACACGACGGCGGAGAAGATTCGACCAAACTGGGACAGCCACGAAGATCTGCCGCGCGATCATGGCTATTGGGGTGCGATCCTCGACACCGGCGCTTCGGCCCTGCTCAAAGATCTGAAATCGCGGGGAATGCTCGATGACACACTCGTGATATGCACATCGGAATTCGGACGCCAGCCTGCCGCGCAAGGCAAGCAGGCGAAGGGTCGCGATCACAACGGAGGTGCCTTCACCGCGTGGATGGCCGGCGGAGGTGTCAAAGGCGGAGTCGGCTACGGTGCGTCGGATGAATTGGGATTCAAAGCGGCTGACAAAGTGGTGCACAGTTACGAACTGCACGCCACCGCTCTGCATTTGTTAGGGCTGAATCACGAAACGCTGAGCTGGTATCACAACGGGCTGGAACAACGCCTCACCGGTTTCGAAGGGAAGGGGGTGATTCATGAGCTTTTGGCTTAGTCAGAGATACGAACTAACAGGGTTGGCTCATCGATTCAACAGGCTACGTTCAGCGACTCAACAGGTTATGGTCATCGCAGCAACAGGGTCTTGGGCGCTCGCAGCGATTTTTTTCCTGTTCGCTCCATCTCTGTTCGCTATCGATTTCGAAAAAAACATCGAGCCGATTTTGAAATCCCGATGCCTCGAATGTCACGGGTCGGAGAAACAAAAGGGTCAGTTTCGCGTGGACCGTTTAGCGTCGCTGCTCCAAGGCGGAGATTCGGGAGAGGCGGCGGTAGTACCCGGAAATCCAAAGAATAGTTTTCTCATCAAGGCGATTCGGCACGAGGAACCCGATTACGAGATGCCTCCGAGAGGGGAAAAACTCACGGATGCGGAAATCGCGCTGATCGAAGATTGGATTCGAGAGGATGCGGAGACTCCGGAGCGTCTCGGCCCGGCAGAGGAGAGGGTCGAATTGATCCACTGGTCCTTTGTTCCATTGAAGAAATCGGCTCAGGCAAACTCGATTGACGGATTTGTAGGAGTCAAGCTTGCTGAAAATGGTCTGACGCTTTCTGAAAGAGCTGATCGTCGCGCCCTGATTCGGCGTTTGTATTTGGTAATGCTGGGCCTTCCGCCAACTCCGGAACAAGTTGAGCGCTTTATGGATGGTGAATCTGACGAGGCCTGGAATGCTCTTGTTGAAGATGTTCTCGCCAGTCCTCATTACGGAGAGCGTTGGGCGACTCACTGGCTTGATCTCGTGCGTTTCGGGGAGTCCAACGGTTTTGAAACCAATCGGGAACGACTCACGGCGTGGCCGTTTCGCGATTGGGTGATCGATTCTTTCAATCAGGACAAGCCCTACGATCAGTTTGTTCGGGAACAAATCGCAGGCGATTCCGTGGGCTCACCCATCGGAACTGGATTTCTCGTGGCGGGGCCTTTTGACACAGTGAAAGGGCAGGATCCCAAGCTCGGATTGATGCAGCGCATGAACGAGCTCGACGACATGATCAACACCACCGGCACGGCGTTTCTCGGCCTGACGACTGGCTGTGCGCGTTGTCACAATCACAAATTCGATCCCGTTTCTCAGGTCGATTACTACGCGATGCAGGCGGTTTTCGCAGGAGTGAAACACGGGGAGGCAAAGATGCCGCTTACCAAAACTGCTCATCAGAAATTGACGAAAATCAGAAGTGAGATCGCTGACTTGAAAACAAAAATGGAACCCTTTATTTCTGTATCAACCGGGGCGGCTGTGGCGATTGACGATGCGGCGGCAATCTTGCTGGAGGAAAAGCGGGGTCATGGGGTGAAGCTCGGCGGGCCGGAGCCGAATTTGAGTGGCGGCAGCTACACTTGGTGGACGAGGACAGAGAGCAAAGACGTGATCGTTTATCAGCCCCGCGTTTCCGGGAGCTATCGCATTTGGTTGAGCTGGGGCGCAGGCCACGAATCGCACTCGACCGATACGCGATACATTTTGCAATCGGTATCCGGCGAAAAAGAGATCGCCAAGGTGAATCAGCAACAGCTCGCAGATGGTTCGGGTAAGGTAAATGGGAAATCGCTCTGGAGTGGCTTGTTCGATGCGGGTGTGCATGAACTGAAGGCGGACGACAAGTTGGTCGTGCGGGGCGGGAAAACTGGAACGGCGATGACTGCGGACATCGTGTTCTTTCAGCCCGCCTTGTCAGAGGGAATGCCTTCTCTGCGAGCTGCGGTCAATGCAAAACACAATCTGGAAAGTTTTGCTCCAACCCCGGCCAGATTTGTACGGTTTTCCATTGCAAAGACCAATCGAGGACAACCGTGTCTCGATGAGCTGGAGATCTTTTCCGGAGACAAAAACGTGGCCCTTACCAGCAACGGTGCGGTCGCCACTTCCAGCGGAGATTTTGTTCATCCCAAGCACAAACTGGAACACATTAACGACGGCCAATACGGCAACTCCAAAAGCTGGATCTCGGAGAACACAGAAGGCTGGGTGCAAATTGAATTTCCTGACACTATGACAATTAGTCGCATCGAATGGGCTCGTGACCGCGAGGGGAAATTCGATGATCGCGTGGCGATTGACTACCAAATCGAAGCAGCCGTAGAACCGGGGAAATGGATGACTCTGGCGTCATCCGCTGATCGCATGCCGGTTGGGGAAAAGCAATCTCCACCCGAGCTGTATCGATTTACCGGGGAAAATGCAGCGCAGGGTCTCCAGTGGCACGCGCAGTTAAAGCAACTCGAAGCTGAGGCAGAAAAGATCGATAAATCCCAGATGGTTTACGCGGGAAAATTCGCTCAACCAGGGACAACGCATCGGCTTTATCGCGGCGAGCCGGATGCAAAGCGTGAAGAAGTCGGGCCTGATGCCATTGCCGTTTTTGCTTCGCTCGGGTTGGAAGCGAATGCACCTGAAAAAGAACGGCGGGTTGCGTTGGCGGACTGGATCGCATCACCGGATAATCCACTCACCGCTCGGGTGATCGTGAATCGGCTTTGGCAGTTTCATTTCGGAACCGGAATCGTTGATACGCCAAGCGATTTCGGTCGCAACGGATCGGCACCGACTCACCCTGAATTGCTCGACTGGCTGGCGATGGAGTTGATCGAAAACGGCTGGTCGCTCAAACACATGCATCGTTTGATTCTACAATCGGCGACCTGGCAACAATCGAACCGGCCCAGCAGTGAGGCTATGAAAGTGGACGCCACATCACGTCTGTTATGGCGTTTTCCACCCCGCCGCCTCGAGGCCGAGGGCATTCGGGACAGTATTCTTGCGGTCACTGGTTCACTGGATTTGAATAACCGTGGAGGCCCGGGTTTCAGTCCCTTCGAAGTGGAAATGGAAAACGTCCGTCACTATCACCCGAAGAAAAAGTTTGGTCCCGACGATTGGCGGCGAATGGTTTACATGACGAAAATTCGTCAGGAACGCGAACAGGTTTTTGGTGCATTCGATTGCCCCGACGCCAGCCAGGCAGTCCCGAAACGCAGCCGCTCGACTACCCCGTTGCAGGCCTTGAACTTGCTGAACAGTCAATTTGTGATTCAACAGGCTGATTTGTTTGCGGATCTGCTGGAATTGGAAAGTGATGACCGGGAGGCGCAAATTCGCACAGCCTACGAACGATGTTTTAATCGTCCCGCGACGGACATGGAAATCTCTGATGCCAATTCTTTTATCGAAGCAGAAGGGCTAAATCAATTCACCCGGGCGATGCTGAATACGAACGAGTTTGTCTTTATTCCATGAATTCCTTGCTCAATCGTCGCTCTTTTCTCAATCATTCTGCGCGCGGTCTGAGCGGGATCGCTTTGTCGTCCCTGTTTCAGCAGGATCAATCGTTGGCGTCAGACCAAGCACCAATTCGTCCGGAGATTGATCCGAAACATCCTTTCCGGGCTCGGAACGCTCATCACCCAGCAGCGGCAAAAAAAGTCCTCGTCATTTTCTGTGCCGGAGCCTGTTCGCAGGTCGACACTTTTGACTACAAGCCGGAGCTGATCAAACGCCACGGCCAGGCGATGCCTGGTGCAGAGGGATTGAAGACCTTTCAAGGTGAACAGGGAAATCTGACGAAGAGCCCGTGGGAATTCAAGCCTCGCGGGCAGTCCGGGAAGATGATTTCCGAACTAGTTCCACACCTCGCTGAGCTTGCGGATGACATGTGTTTCATTCATTCGATGACCGGGAAAACCAATACCCACGGCCCCGGGGAAAACTTCATGTCCACCGGATACACCCTCGATGGATTTCCCAGCATGGGGGCATGGTCCACCTGGGCTCTCGGCTCGGAGTGCGAAGATTTGCCGGCCTATGTCGCCATCTCCGATCCCCGCGGAACTCCACAATCCAGCGTCAACAACTGGGGCCCCGGGTTTCTTCCGGCGGCATTTCAGGGAACAGAATTCAACTCAGGTAAATCGGTTGGTAATTTGGAAATTCCCAAGGGTGTTTCGACTAAAACGGATCGAGCAACTCGCGATTTTCTCAAGCGAATGAACGAGCGCCATCTGGAAAAATTCCCTGGTGACAGCGAACTCGCCGCCCGAATTTCCAGCTACGAATTAGCCGCTCGGATGCAGCTCAGTGTTCCCGAAGTGACCGACCTTTCAACCGAGCCAAATTCGATCTTGAAAGAATATGGCGCTGATGACCCGGGCAACCCGCTCAAAGCCAGCTTCGCAAAAAACTGCATCCTCGCTCGGCGCCTTCTTGAAAAAGGTGTGCGCTTCGTTCAGCTTTTCAACGGGGCCTATCAAACCGGCGGCGAAGGCGTCTCCAATTGGGACGGTCACAAAAAGATTGTCGACCAATACAGCAAACACGGCCCTGTTCTCGATCAGCCCTGCGCTGCCTTACTCAAAGACATGAAACGTCGTGGTCTCCTCGATGACACGCTCGTTGTCTGGACGACTGAGTTCGGCCGGATGCCTACATTTCAAAAAGGAGCCAGCGGACGTGATCATAACCCTGACGGGTTCACTACCTGGATGATGGGGGCCGGGGTGAAAGCTCCTTTTACCTATGGAGCGAGTGATGAATTCAGCTACAAGGCTGTTGAAAACATCACAACAGTCTACGACTTTCACGCCACGATTCTGCACCTGTTAGGATTGAATCACGAGCAACTAACCTTCTACCACAATGGCTTTGAGCGTCGCTTGACCGACGTTCATGGGCATGTGATCCACGACATTCTGACCTGATGTTTAGTGAATCGAAATCGGCACTTCGCCTGTTGCGCTGGCCTTTCGTGGTGGCTCTCGCCGTTTTCTCGATTTCCACTTTCGGAAACAGTAAAGAATGGAAAACCCGCTTGGAAAAGGTGCTTAGTAAGCATTGCTACGAGTGCCACGATGACCTGACGACGAAAGGGGAGCTTGATCTAAGCGCTCTGCCATTCGATTTCTCCAGCGAGAAAAGTTTCTCGAAGTGGGTATACATCCATGACCGAGCGGAAAAGGGAGAAATGCCCCCTCCGGAAGAAGCCGCCGATTTTTCCACGAAGCAGAGGGCTGGGTTTGTTGCCTTGTTAGGTAAAAAACTGCAGGAGGCCGACAAATTAGATATACAGGAAAACGGTCGTGGTCCCATACGTCGTCTCACGCGTGCGGAATTCGAAGATAATCTTCGTGATCTGTTGGTTCTTCCCCGGCTCGATATTCAAAGCCGTTTGCCGGAAGAACGGAGTTCGCATGGGCACACCAAGGTGGCTTCGCTTCTCGACATGTCGCGAGTGCATCTCGATGCCTATCTCGATGCAGCGGACACAGCCTTGTTGACGGCGGTCGCTCCCTCCGTGGAAAGGCCGCCTTCAACCAAGAAACGATTCACGGGCACCGACCTCTTTACGGGGCTCACAACATTTGGGGGACGCGAGGCGATGTTTTACGTGAAGGACGGAAAAATGATTCCGCTCAACAACGAGAGTCTCAAGGCAATGTCTCCTGAAGAACGCACTGATCCGAAACTGGAACTGGCGATTTTTCGTTCCGCCACTTGGCCCTACTATGGCTACCCGAGAAACTTTCGCGCCCAGCGCGATGGCGAGTATCGCGTTCGATTCTCCGGGCGGGCGGTTCGGCAGGTCCGCGACTTTCGTGTAGTTCCGGCGCACGAGCCGCAACCTATCAGTTTTCGTTCTCGCCAGCCTTCAGGACCCGATGTTTCCGGTGATGTCAGGGAGTCTGGCGGATGGATGGACCTGCAGTCGGAAAACAGGATTTTCGAGACCACGATTCAGCTGAGGAAGGGCGAGACCTTCGAATACAGCCTACTCGGATTGCCGGTGCCTTTCATTCGCACGGACAATGGTTTTTACTACGACTATCCACCCATGCCGCGGGATGGGCACCGGGGAGCCATCATTCAGTGGCTGGAAATCGAAGGCCCCCTGGTTCCTGAATCCTGGCCGCCAGAATCGCATCAAGTCCTGTTCGGGGATCTGCCAATGGAGGAGAAGATCGATAATTCCCGGCTGCCCGTTTCCATTCAGACAGACAATCCCGCTGGAGACGCTGAGCAATTGTTTTCCCGTTTTGCTGACCGTTTTGCCAAGAGGCCGATTTCGAATGAGGAGAAGGCTCCTTTTCTCACCCTGATTCATCATAAGATGGAATCAGGCCAGCCGCTTGGGGATGCGCTGTTTTCGGGCTACCAGGCTTTCCTTTGTTCCCAGCACTTTCTCTACCACCCCGAGGGGAACTCTCCGCATGCCGTGGTGAATCGTTTGTCTCATCTGCTGTGGAATTCCAGTCCTGATGATACCCTCAAAAATGCGCTCCCCGATGAACTCGTCGCGCAGGTCGATCGCATGATCTCCGATGAAAAGTTCGAGCGTTTCGTGAACGGCTTCACCGATGATTGGCTCGATCTTCGCGAGTTGCGCCGCGATATTCCCGATAACCGGCTATATCCCGAATATCGGAAGGACGACTACCTCGTAGATTCCATGGAACGCGAAACCCGTGCATTCGTCCGCGAGATGATTCGCGAAAACCTGCCGATCACCTACGTCGTCGATGCGCCGTTCACCTATGCCAACGATCGTCTCGCTCTTCACTACGATCTGCCGCGTTTGCAAGGCTCCGCAATGCGACGAGTCGAGTTGCCGGATGGGAGCCCGTATGGCGGCATTCTCA
>Ga0181566_10000778_pt1 | contig 25657 bp, 23 predicted proteins | sample 101ome_15_FD_133762 | JGI IMG/M metagenome (GOLD analysis project Ga0181566, IMG submission 133762) | Coastal salt marsh microbial communities from the Groves Creek Marsh, Skidaway Island, Georgia - 101402AT metaG (megahit assembly) | ecosystem: Environmental > Aquatic > Marine > Intertidal...
AAGACGATGAACCCAAGGAAGACAATGAACCCAAGGAAGACGATGAACCCAAGGAAGACGATGAACCCAAGGAAGACGATGAACCCAAGGAAGACGATGAACCCAAGGAAGATGTTGAACCCAAGGAAGACAATGAACCCAAGGAAGATGTGAAAAAAATGTCTCCAAATACAGTAATACAGAGTGAAATTGAAAATTATAAACAACGAATTTTAAGCAAATTTGAACCAAATGAAGACGTAGGTGTAAATAAAAAACGCGGTTCTTCAAATTCATTGATGTTTATTATCCATGAAAAAGAAAAATATGAAGGAATTAAATATACTATTGATGATTATATCTACAATTTGGAAAACAAGCTTACTAAAGAAGAATATGCCAAAGTAAATAGTTCAGACATTAAAGACATTTATAGGATATTAAAGCGCTTAGTACCTACTAAAGTTCCAAGTGATTTTTACCAACGTCAAAAGAGTGTCCATATAGATACTATATTTTCAATGCAAGATAAATATAGAACTTTGCAGAAAGAATCGGAAGAACCCACAGAACAAAAACCAGAAGAATCCAATGAACAAAAACCAGAAGAATCCAAGGAACAAAAACCAGAAGAATCTAAGGAACAAAAACCAGAAGAACCCAAAGAAGATTTACCTACATCTAAAAATCTTTCTATTCAAAACCAATTCAGTAGTTTTAATCCAGTAAAACAAAATAAAGCAATGAAAAAGCAAAATCATTTATTTGATATATCACATAAACTTAGTCCTATTTTCACTACCATTGATAAAGAAGACGCTGATATTAAAAATGAATACAGTAAACACGAAGTAACCAATAATAAAAATGAATTATTAATAAAGATAGAAAAGGACGAGTATAATGATAATTTAGAGCACGACGAAAATAAGAATAACTATCCAACGTTGAATGACCCAAATTTCAGCAGTAAAATTGCATTATTTAAAGAATTTGCTGACACTAAATACAATGGCGAAATTGGTAGTATTAAGGACCTGGCAAATAAAATGTGTAAAGCAGAATTTGAATTATTGCCACATCAGTTATTTGTCAAAAATTTTTTGTCTGAACATACACCGTATAATGGTTTATTGCTATATCACGGAGTAGGAACAGGTAAAACGTGTAGTGCTATTGGAATAAGCGAAGACATGCGTAAATATATGATGCAAACTTCATTCAAGCACAAAATTATCATTGTAGCATCACCGAATGTTCAAAAGAACTTTTACAATCAATTATTTGATGAAAGTAAATTAGAACTTAATGGCGAACAATGGGACTTACATAGTTGTATTGGACGCTCCCTTATTCAAGAAATAAACCCCAATGATGTAAAAGGCTTAGATAAGTCAAAAGTAATTACCAATATCAAAAACATCATCAAGAAATATTATCACTTTATGGGATACACTGAATTTTCACGTTATATGGCGAAGAAAATAGACGTAAGTCATTTACAAGCGGATAATGATGTAAAAAAGGTTCTTGAAAAGCGCCGCATCAAAGCATTTTTTGACAACCGTTTAATTATTGTAGATGAGGTTCATAATATTCGTATTACTGAAGACAATACAAATAAACAGGCCGCCAAATTACTAATGAAGATTGCAAAACACAGTCATAATATGAAATTGCTACTCCTTTCTGCTACACCATTGTTTAATAGTCATCTTGAAATTATATGGCTAACTAATTTATTGAATATGAATGACAATCGCAGTACTATTACACAATCACAAATATTTGATAGCAATGGTGAATTCATTGAAAAAGATGATACCAATCCAGAAAGTGGATTAGAACTGTTACAACGAAAACTTATTGGGTATATATCATATATTCGTGGCGAGAACCCATATGCGTTCCCTTTTCGCATTTATCCCAATGAATTTGACCCAGAAAATAATATTATCGATAAAATACCCAAAAAGCAATTCAATGGTATAGAAATCAAAACACCTATGGAACATATTCCCATTTATAATACAAATATGGGAAGCTTTCAGTTGAAGCATTATAAAGACCTCATTCAAAGTCTTCCTGAACAAACTAAAAATATGTTTGTCAAGAAAAAGTTTGATGAAATAGAGAACATTGGGTATTCATTATTACAGAAACCAATTGATGCTACTACTATTATGTATCCGTCACCGTCTAAAAGCGAAGAATTTCCATACAATATTGGCAAATCAGGATTCAACGCATTAATGAATTACACTACAGATAATTCTGTTCCAATTAAATATGATTATGAGTACAAACCCGAAACATTATCTAATCACGGCCGCATCTTTTCTCAAGAAAATATTTCAAAATACAGTGGTAAATTCGCATCCATTTCATCAGCAATCAAAAAATCAACAGGTGTTATATTGGTTTATTCCCAACATATTGAAGGCACAATTATACCATTTGCATTAATGTTAGAAGAAATGGGGTTTTCACGTTTTTCCGCAAATTCAAAAATGAATAAAAACCTCTTTAAAGAAAAGGTTCGGGAACCTATAGACTACAAGAATATGAAACCAATGATAAAATCTCAACCATTTTCACCCGCTAATTACTGCATCATTAGTGGTGATAAACATTTCTCACCAAATAATGAGGAAGATTTAAAAGTGATTACACATATTGATAACAAGGATGGAGAACGCGTCAAGGTTGTTATTATATCCAAAGCAGTAGCAGAAGGTGTGGATTTCAAATATATTCGTCAAGTCCATATTATTGAACCATGGTACAATATGAATAGACCCGAACAAATTATAGGACGTGGTGTTCGTAATCGCAGCCATTGTGCATTGGAGTTTGAAGATAGAAATGTAGAAATATATTTATACACATCACAAGACAAGTCTCTTGATCACGAAACTCCCGATGTATATATGTATAGAAATGCCGAATACAAGGCAAAGAAAATAGGAAATATTACACGTATATTGAAATCCATTTCAGTAGATTGTAAATTGAATATTCAACAAACCAATTTTACGATTGAGAACATAAACCGAATAATTGAAAACAAAGATTTATCCATTCGTCTATCAAGTGGTAAAACGTTGTCATCCTATAAGATTGGCGATAAACCATTTACAGAGTTATGTGATTACAAGGATAATTGTGAATATACGTGCTTTGCAACACGTGATTATGGTAAAAAAATTAATTATTCAAATTACAAAAAGTATTTCGCAAATACAAATTATTCAATGATTTCCAGTCGTATAAAAGGACTGTTCTATAAAAATTTCGTATATTCACAAGAACAATTGATAAATGAAATTAATATTCAACAAGAATACCCAAGAGAACAAATATTCTATGTTCTCTACAATATGGTGGATAATCGCAGTGATATTGTGATTGATAAATACGAACGTGAAGGTTATATTATAAACAAAGGTGATTATTACGCTTTTCAACCCAAAGATATTGGTAGCGATAATATATCAGTCTATGAACGTAGTCGCCCTGTTGATTATAAACACGACCATATAGTATTAGATAAAGATATGCTATTGATTGATAAGAAAGCATCCCCACAAAGTGAAGAATTAATAGATAATGACTATAATGCAATCATTACGCAAATGAAAAACATAAACCTTATGATTGATACAAACAAAAAAGAAACATTTACAAGTAAAGATCATTGGACACTACATGTCACAAGTAAAAAGTTTAGAAATTTGTTGTTTAATGGAATCAATATGGAAAAGGAAAAATACATTATTTATTTGAATTTCAAATTACTGGATGAACTTAAATTAAGTGAAAAAATAACACTTTTCAATGTAGTCTATTTCAAAAAAAATAGAACAGACTACAAAGAAGAAATTATACATACATATTTCAATAAAAAGATTGTTGAACATTCAAAGAAGAAATATTTGATATTGGTAGAGAACAATAAACATAAGATATTTGTTATTGGTAAAGAGGATACAAAAGAAGGTTCCCTACTTGATTATGAAAATCTAAAAATACCATTGGAAGAAAAATTCCTACAGAGTAGAAATGATTTATGGCCTATATCTGGATTTATAGTTAATACAAAAGACAATGTGCGAATGAAAATTAAAAGAAAATTAAACAATAAAGGGCCAGGTATATACTGTGATACAATAAATTACAATGATTATATTGCACGTATAAAGTGTGTAATTGACGGAAACACGTGTATGGAACCTTTACGCGAATCAGACAATAGGTTTCATAGCATTTTTAAACATTATTTGTTTTCGTCAGACGCTGCAAGCAGTTCCAATCGTAATAAAAAGGTGGATAGAAAAATGCTTTGTCTTTTTATGGAATTCTTATTACGTTATTTAGACGATATAAAGTTCAGAAATAAACGATACTTTTTTGACATTGAAGAAACAGTCATTGGACAAATATCCGAAATATAATAAAAAAATTGAATTATCATATACATAATAATATAAATATTATTATATAATTAGATTAACCATGAAGGACAATGAACAACTTTACAGTATATTTATTCAATCAATGTTAGAAAGAAAAGTGTATTTACATATCAATGAAGTAGGTAAAACTGTAAAGCAAAATCTTGAAAAAAAATTGGTATTTGATTTGGAAGATAAATGCATAAATGAAGGAATGGTTAAAAAAGGTTCCATTAAAATTGTGAATTACAGTCCTGGAAATGTAATGGGCGAAAAAATATGTTTCCATTGTGTATTTGAATGTTTTATATGTAATCCTGTCGAAGGTATGCTTGTAGAATGTAATGTAAAAACAATTACAAAGGCAGGTGTTCATTGTGAATATAGTGACGACGATAATAGCGATTTTGTACCTCTTCATATCTTCATTGCGCGTGACCATCATTTCAATAATTCAAAATATACAGATTTGAAAGAAAATGATAAATTGAAGTGTAAGATTGTAGGAAGTCGGTTTGAGTTGAATGACCCATATATTACATCTATAGCAACAATGTATAATGGATAAAAAGGTATAAAAGCAAATTATTGATATTTTTTATAATGGAAGAAATAAAGGGACTTATTGATAAATGTTCTAAGCAACAGCATATTGATATTTATAAAATTTTTAAAAAACATAATGTACCGATTAGTGAAAATAAAAACGGTTCATTCATTAATTTGTCATTGATAAATGACGATGTTATTATTGCTGAATTGAATAACTATTTAAAACACTTGAGAACACAGGAAAATGAACTCAAAGAAAAGGAAGACATAAAACAAGATTACCACAATACATACTTTTAGAGTAAATATTATATTACATTGGTATAAAGAATAACCCCAGTATATATATAAGATATAATGCTTTACAATCAGGTAGAATTAATCGTAAGCCACATCTATCAAGACAAAATTAGTAATAGTTTTGATATTACTAATTTACACGATTATTTTTTCACACATGACGTGAAAAGAAAATTTGACGCATTATCACACAATGTGAAAACAATGGATATTAAGCGACATACCCATGACAAAGTAAAGCGAGAACTACATACGACCGATATTTATAAAAATACAATGACATCACACCAGACGGAAACGCACACATCACATTCAAATCAAGTGAAATATAAAATAAATCAACGTGATACTTTATTCTGGTGTTTATATATTTTGGAACACGGGTATTTAGAGTATATGAAAATCCAAATTAACTACGGTAATGTATATATTAGTGAAAAGAGAAATGTATATAATAATATGCATACTAAACGTGATTTAGTAAAGAACAGTAACATCAAAATCACAAATATTTCATTTCAGGAAATCATGAGCGATTTGATTGGATATTCAAAGAACAATATCAATTATAATATGGTATATGCGTTTATTGCCCATTACAAATATAATATCATTCTTTTGAATAAAGAGAAAAAATCGTTTTTTCACTTTAAAAATAGCGTTACAGAAAACGCAACTCATTTGATTGAACTAAAAAAAGGCAAATATTTTAATATTTCGGTGGAAAATATGAATGATAATGATATTAACGACATTTACACAGCATATACTGAACTGCATCATTTTGATAAAGCAATGAAAAGTATGTCGTCATATAAAATGGAACAACTGCGAGAACTGGCAAGTCGTCTAAATATTGACACCACACTGAAAAAACAAGACCTCTACAATGAGATATATAAAAGTATTTCGTGGTAATAGGTTGAACTATTTCAACTTTTACAATTCTAAAAATTGAAATCATATAAAATATATGTAATAATACTATATATGACCTCTAATACATCATCTACTATGAATCTCGAACAACTTGTGGATAGATATTTAGAAAGCAAACCACTATTATCTACAAACAAGGTCAATGAGTTTGAAATTCGTTTCGGAACAAATCCGCGTGTTGGAAAACCAATCAATCGCATTGATTATGAGAATGTAATTAAATATATAATGTCGTGTGGGTTTGAAACAGCAAATAAAGATGGTAATAATATGTTGCGTATGACAAATGAATTTATTGACAAACGAAGTGGAACGACGCGTATGTCTAATATCCGCGTGGAATTAATGGGCGATGACGTTATCAAAGAATATTGTCTCCATAATAGTCTTCAGAAAATTATTGATATGCCTTCCAATAATGGCGATAAAATTAAATTCACACAAAAGATGTACGCAAACGATAGTAAAGGAGAGCGTCTTGTCCCAGTTGATGTTGAACAATACAATCTTCGCGCTTCATATCAGACGGAACAAGATTTCAATATGTATTCCAATATAGCAAAGAATATTATCCAAAATTGGAATGACTCAAAGAAAGTGTATCGTCTAATAAATCGTGTTCGTTTCAACCACAAAAAATATCCAATTTATATTGATGTAAGCATTGTGAAATCGTCGTCTAAGAAAAACAAAGCATATGTTCCTCAATATACCATCCAAGAATCCAATGTGTTTAATAATATTGAAAACTATGAAATAGAAATGGAGGTTAATAACAACGATGTTGGAACCGGATCAGACTATGACACTTCAGCCAAATTAACATCATCTATTAAAAAAGTTATTCGTATTATTATGTCGGGAATACAAAATACCAAGTATCCAATCACATATGACGAACAAAAAGAAATATTAAACGATTATTTAACAATGATACACGGTAATGCTATTCCAAAATATGTGGCACCCAAACATTTTATTGGCCCATCGTCATATACGCTTCAAGTGGAAAATGTAGTGAATGAAAACGATAGCAATATTCCAAATATCAACAACAACTATTGTGTTACAGACAAGGCAGACGGTGAGCGACGATTACTTTATATTTCATCAATAGGTAAGATTTATATGATTAATACAAATATGCAAGTCATATTTACAGGAACAAAAACAACCACTGAAGACGTATTTGGTAGTCTTATTGATGGCGAATATATCAAATATGATAAAAACAATACGTATATTAACTTGTATGCGTGTTTTGATGTATATTATATAAAGGGTAAGGACATTCGTAGTTTGCCATTTATACATAAACAAGATGGTAATACGATTGACCGTCTATCTAAATTACAAGAAATTGTGAATAATATCAAACATACTCCAGTTATCAATACACTGGACACACAATTGCGTATTAATATTAAAGAATTCTATACTTCCACAGAAGATATTAGCATATTCTCCTGTTGCAGTCAAATATTATCAAATATAGAAGATGGCACGTTTGAATACAACACAGACGGAATCATATTTACACCCAATATGATTGGTGTGGGTATCAATGAAACAAACGATAAGGTTTCAAATTTCAAGGTTTCGTGGATTCATTCATTTAAATGGAAACCGCCACAATACAATACGATTGATTTCCTTGTATCCGTCAAAAAAGACAATAGTAATCAAGATGAAATACATCATATATACCAAGATGGCTCTAATCTTCAAGCTCCGACATTTACAAACAAATACAAAACCCTTGTTTTGCGATGTGGGTATGACCAATCAAAACACGGTTATCTCAATCCGTGTGAAGATATATACCAAGACAATATGAAAACAAGTAAAGATAAGGACGATGATTCTAACTACAAACCTGTTCCATTTGTTCCTACTGATCCATACGACGAAACAGCATACTTATGTAATGTGATGCTGAAAAACAATGTCATGATGACAGAAGAGGGAGAACCATTTGATGAAAATATGATTGTTGAGTTTCAGTACGTGTTGAATAACAAGAAGGGTTGGAACTGGGTTCCATTGCGTGTTCGTTACGATAAGACCAATGAATTACAAAACGGAATGAAAAATTATGGCAATGCATATCACGTAGCAAATAATAATTGGAGGTCTATACATTATCCAATCACTTCACAGATGTTACGTTCAGGTGAAGGATTTCCGAGTTATTATCAACAAGCAGATATTTACTATAATCGCAAAACTGGGCAGTCATATACACGCGGTCTAAGAGATTTCCACAATTTATATGTTAAAAATAATTTGATTAGCAGTGTTCTTAAACCAGGTAATACTTTGATTGATTATTCTGTAGGTAAAGCTGGGGATATGTCAAAATGGATGAAAACCAAACCCAGTTTTGTATTTGGTATTGATATTTCAAGAGATAATATACATAATAAGATTGATGGAGCGTGTGCGCGCTATATTAACAAATACAAGGAAACTAACAGAATATTTGATGCATTATTTGTTGTGGGTGATTCAACACGGAACATTAAAAATGGAGCTGCGTTTTCCAATGAAAAGGACAAAAATGTGTCAAACGCAGTATTTGGAATATCACCAAAGGAAAAACTATTACTTGGTAAAGGCGTGAATAAGAGTTATGGTAAAGGTTCTAACGGGTTTGATGTTGGTTCTTGTCAATTTGCTCTTCATTATATGTTTGAAAATCGCAATACTTTACACAATTTTATGAATAACTTGTCTGAAACTATTCGTGTAGATGGACATTTCATTGCAACGTGCTATGATGGACATAGTGTGTTCAATATGTTAAATGCCAGACAAAAAGGAGAGGGTATAATGTTTCACGAACAGAATAACAAAATTTTTGAAATTATAAAACAATATGATGAAACTGGTTTCCCTGATGATGAAAACTCGCTTGGTTACAGTATTAACGTCTATCAAGAAACAATCAATAAATACTTTGTAGAATATCTTGTCAATTATGACTACCTTGTTCGTGTAATGGAAGATTATGGATTTATTCCAGTAACAGATGATGAAGCAAAGCAAATGAATATGCCCAATTCGTCTGGACTATTTTCAAACTTATACGCAAAATTGGAAAAGGAGAATAAAAATGGATTTTATGGTAAATCACTTCATATGTCTCCTAATGAAAAGAAAATTTCGTTCTTGAATCGCTACATGATTTTCAAAAAGGTTCGCAACGTAGATGGCTCTAAAATTATGAAAATGGCAATGAAAAACTACGAATTTGTAGAGACGGATGATAATCTTAAAGAAGATGTCCAAGAACAAAGCAATCCCGAGAATAGCGAAAAGGAAATTGTGGTTAAAGAACAAACAAAAACTAAGAAAACGGGTAAAAAACGCATAATATAATTCTAACCCTTTTGTACTACTACTATACCTTGTAAATTAATATAAACATTTTTTAATATACCATAATAACGATTATGACATATTATCTTTTACCCAGTTCCCAATTAACATTATTTAATCATATTAATATCAAGTATAGTGAGAATGTTCCGGAAATATATTTGTCGCATTCTTTGTCTCATTATTTGAACACCATCAAGGAAAAAATAACCAATAACGAATTGGAATGGGACAATACCAAGCGATATACCAATCCATATGAATATATTCATTCCATTATCCCAGAGAAAAATAGATGTATATCTAAGTACAAACCACTATCACGTTCATATTTTAAAATGGTGGAAATTGTCAAGTTGTTCAATTTACTTGAAAATTACAATCATCAAAATATAGAAACATTTCATCTTGCTGAAGGACCTGGAGGTTTTATAGAAGCACTTGTAAATATTCGCAAAAACCATAAAGATACATATTATGGAATGACGATTATTGACCATAAACATGATGACAATATTCCATCTTGGAAAAAAAGTCAGGCGTTTTTACGTAACAATCAGAATGTAGTTATTGAAAACGGGGCTGCCAAAAACGGTGATTTATTGGATATACGCAACTTTGTAAGCAATTACAATAAGTATAAACATTCAATGGATATTATTACAGCAGACGGTGGGTTTGATTTTTCAGAGAATTTCAATCATCAGGAAATAAACATTCATCGTTTATTGTTTGCACAAATTTGTCATGCAATTATTATGCAAAATTACAAAGGTAGTTTCGTACTGAAAATATTTGATTGCTTCCGAAATGCAACCATTGATTTATTGTATATTCTATCTTCATTATACGAAAAGGTGTATATTGTGAAACCCCATACAAGTAGATATGGTAACTCCGAAAAATATATTGTATGTAAATACTTCAGGTATAGTAAAACGCAACATCAACCCATTTTGAAGTCCATCTATAATAAATTACATCAAATGATGCAAGCAATGTTAAATAACACAAAAGACTATATCCATCGCTTTATAGATATTGATATTTCTTCCTTCTTCCTTAACAAAATTCAAGAGTATAATGCTATTTTTGGACAGCAACAACTGGAAAATATAGCATATACCCTATCATTATTACGAGATAGAACAACCGATGAAAAAAAACATTCACTGGTACGAAATAATATTATAAAATGTATTCATTGGTGTGAAAAATATAATGTAAGTATAAATACTATACCTGGAATACTGGTAAGATAAATAATATTTTTTCATCTATATAAAGACACTATGTATATATAGTGTATATATACATAGGTATTCACAAGTTATTATGAGCGAAACTCCTAAGCAACATATTTCTCTTGTCGTATGCGGTCACGTAGATGCCGGAAAATCTACAACAACGGGTCATCTTATCTTCAAGCTTGGTGGTATTTCAGAGCGTGAAATGCAGAAGCTTCAAGCAGAGGCAGACCAACAAGGTAAAAGTTCATTTGCGTTTGCCTATTATATGGACAAGGACAAGGCTGAACGTGAGCGCGGTGTAACAATTAATTGTACTACCAAGGAATTTTACACAGAGAGTTACCACTACACGATTGTAGATGCTCCTGGTCACAGAGATTATGTGAAGAATATGATTACCGGTGCTGGATGTGCAGACGTTGCTCTATTGCTTGTCCCTGCTGAAGCAGGTGGTTTTGAGACTGCCATTGCTCGTGGTGACCACGCTTCGGGAGAGGTACAAGGACAAACGCGTCAGCACGCCCGTCTCCTTGGTCTCCTTGGTATTGAAAAACTTATTGTTGGTGTAAATAAGATGGACTCGTGTGATTGGTCGGAACAACGTTTCAACGAAGTCAAGGAAGAAATGACCAAAATGATTCAACAAGCAGGATTCAAACCCAAACAAGTTGCCTTTATCCCATATAGTGGTTTTGCTGGCGAAAACTTGGTACAACCCACGGATAAGATGCCTTGGTTCAAGGGTTGGAAGGCAAACATTTCCAAAGACGAAGTTGTTGAAGGAGTAACCCTTTATGACGCTCTTGAAAAGCTTGTGCGTCCCCCGAAACGTTATCCAGATAAGGATTTGCGCATTCCTATCAATGGTATTTACAAAATCAAGGGTGTAGGTGATGTTATTACTGGTCGCATTGAGCAAGGTACGCTAAACGCAGGGGATGTTGTACGTGTTGCACCTCGTGGTATTGAAAATCTAAAGGTATTTAGTATTGAAATGCACCATAAGAGTTGGCCAAGCGCTTCTCCTGGTGATAATGTAGGTATGAATATGAAAGGTCTTGATAAGATGAATATGCCCAAGGTTGGTGATGTTATTTCACTTCAAAAGGGTACAGTTCTTGAGCCTGTTGAAAGCTTTACTGCTCAAGTAGCTGTACAAGAACATCCTGGTCAGCTGAAACCTGGTTTTTCTCCGTGTGTTCATGTAAGAACAGCCAAGTCTGCGTGTAAGATGACTAAGATTGTATGGAAAATGGGTAAAAAGACGGGCAATGAAAAAATGGAAAATCCCCCTTTCCTTGAACGTGGTGAATCCGCCGAAATTGAATTTGTTCCACAGCAACCACTTTACCTTGAAAAATTTGATGATTGTCCAGGCCTTGGTCGCATTGCGGTAATGGATTCCAATCAACTTGTAATGCTTGGAAAGGTGATGGATGTCAAATACAAGCCTTACAAGAAGTAAATACACAAAAATGTTATTGAACATAACAGCAACAATAGTATCATAAATATAATTCATTATTTTTATGATATAGTAATAATCATTTAGATCATTAGGCCTTCCATTTTATCGCGAGTTTGATAATATTTTACTATCTAATTCATTACGTAATGTCAATAAACGATGATATCTCAAGTTTTTCAGTCCTACAGTGTTTATTCTATCTTGATACATTTTAAAATTATTCACCATAAATTCGGCCACATCCAATATTTTATCAAATTTACTCCAATGGACATATGGAAAAACATCCAAGTTATTCATCAAAATAGATTCATCCGATAAGACGAGCTTATTAGCAAATAATAACCGGTCACAACGTATATGTTCAAATATATTGAAACACTCAAAATGATGGACGTTAATAATGACCTTGCATTTTCGTATTAATGTATCTCGCTCTTTCCCCCATCCCAATATATTTATACTTGACATCTTCCTGTTTTGTAAGTCATTCCATAGTTTCGTTCGTCGGTAGGTTAATGATGAATCCACGGTATCAGATTTTTTTGGCAATGCATTAATTATACCTACATCGTATTCATATTCATTTTCTTTATTATATAACTGTATTTGATCTTGTAAATTGAATTGGTAAGGTAAATAGATAATAGGCTTTTTTATTTCTACACCTTTGTCTTTCGCATATGCTTGAATATAACTAATATTTGCAATACTATAATCTGCTATTTGAACATTTTCCTTTATTAAGTTCAGTATATGGTTCCCGCGTATTTCTTCGGATAACATTTCTACATTCAAATATATACATCTATTCTGTGATAACATATCATCTATTATTTTTTGTTCTATATCATTTGTATGTAACCACATTTGAGTAATTACATAAACGCTTTTTGTTTGTAAATATTTCCCAATTGATAACTCGGATATGTGAATTACATCATCAAATATATTGAGCGAATAGATATAATCTTCTAATACCTTTGGAACACGTGTTTTATCATTTTCTAATGTTACTAAAACATAGTGCGTGTTATTATACATGAATAATAATATATAATAACACAAATATATTTAACTGTTATTTTGTTCAAATTATATTTGCGAAAGTCTTAGGAACACAGCGTGTTATTGTTCCATTAGTGTTGAATTTTGGTGTGCATTTCAATGGGTATCCAATCTTATCTTTAATAGTATATCCATTTGCTGGAACACCATACGCTAATGCATTTGCTACGTTCTTTCCATATGCATTTTGATATGAATATGCTGAATCTGTAATTGAATTGTATTTTAGTCGTTGAATACGAGAACTTGATGATACAGCACCTTGTTGACCATATTGAGGATTGTTTGGCTTATAATAAAGTGGAATATAACGGGATTTAATTTTAGATGTGTTGTCAGAAATAAAAAGAACGTTATTTAAATCTTGAGTTCCGCCACCAATATTAGGGTCAGGATAATTTCCAGCACTAAATCCTGTTGCTGTAACAAGTTCGTTATTAAATATATTTAACCCGGGAACAACAGTTGTTGTTGGTATAGACCATGTTGTAACTGTAACACCAAATTCATCCTTGGGTAACTCATAATCATTTGTAGAAAATAAACTATTATCAAATGGTGTAACAGCCAATTGCATCTTGTTCATTGTATAGTTGTAAAAAAGGCGTATCATTGTATGACGAACATTGCCTACTTTTTCTACAATATAATGTAAATTGCTTATCATTGCGTTTTGTAATACGTCATTCAATTCTGTGTCGTAGTATGTTCCCGCTGGAATTACAACATCGTGATGTACGCCATTTTCACTAGTATCCACCCATTGATATTGGAATGACGTATCTTCCGTAAATGTATATGTTTCACAATGAGAGCAGCTATTTGACGAATATATATTTTGAGAAGCCGCTGGTGTGCCGGGCGTGACAGTTTGGTCACCTTGACGGACATAGTAATATTGATTTTGTTCGTGTGTTCGCGAACGCCCTTCTAAATATTGTTTAGTAGAAGAATAAAAATTACGATTATTCATTCCACTACTACGTACCCGTCTTAAAGCATCCCCGGATTTTGAGAATGGTAATCCGGCTACAGAACAAGGGCTTTCGCATTTGTTTTCATTATAATGAAAATCCACAACTTGCTGAGAACCACTACAATTGGATGCTTGTGAATTTACAATTGTCGCCCCGGGTGTTTCCATCATAGAAACACTGGCATTAATTTTTTCATTGCAATTGTCAACATTTATTTCGCGACGATACAATTTTAATGGACTTGCTTTAAATATATTTGTCGTAGTACCAGTATTTTTCTTCTTCACACTTACAATTTCATTAAATGTTCGTCCCTTCCATGGAATAATAGTTGTAGTCATTATATTATATATTTATACTATATACCTACATAAAAATGGATATATTTAAAAAAATATCATATGAGCAAATGATTTTATTGTCCCTAATTTTATTTTTCATATTCATAATATACGATTTCTTTTACGTATTAGAAGCGAGGAAGTGGATTCCATATATTGACTACATAAACAAACCCAAACATAAACGTCGTTAAAAACAGAATTGTTCAATATTTACGAAAACCATATATAGAATTTATACTATTCTATATATCGAAAATGATTATCACATTGTACATGGATGACATTAATTATGATTATGTCAATTTCTTGGATTCAAAAGAAAATAAAATTACAAGTGGTTTATTTACCAAAATAATTTATTCCAATTCTATATTCACAATGTCCGGTTTATACTTTTATTTTCCCATTGTTACATCTAATGTGAACAACAATTACAATCGTTTATTTATAAATTTCAACATCAACAATGAGTTAAATAATCAAATCATCACTTATTTGTCCGATATTGAAGAAAACGTATTGCGCATATACAATTTTTCAAAAAACAAGGAGTGCAAATTTTTACTCAAAGACCAATTACAATCGGGGTATATTAAAATTCATTCTACAAATGATGTCATTGATAATGGGTCTAAATATATTGTAAAGATTTCAGGAATATGGGAAAATGAAAAAAATATTGGAATTACCTACAAAATTATAACAATTAAAGATACGATTATTTACTAAATCTATTGCTTATATTTATCCAAAATCTTACATGGAATTAGTTCGGTTTGATGTTCAGATAATTTTTTACAGCATTTGTTTATCGTTACTTCGCTCACATTGCATGTTGTACGTACATCCTTTTTGCTTATATTAAGATTACAACATTGACTTACAAAGTAAATGACACCGGATGCAATAGCGTGGGGGATATTATTTGTAATAATATCCATCATTTCAATCTTTTTTATCACAAATTTACATAGCATTACCATCTCGTGATTCATTTTTAACTTACTACAGAAACGGTCAATGAATGACATTGGTGTTATTGTGGATAATGTGGTTTGTAAATCAATATCTTTATCGCGTTCAATATTATTCAATATATTCACCGCCATTGAACATCCATATGTCGCACTTGCTTTGTCTAAAGCAAATATTTCAGCAATTTCGTGTGCGTTGCGAGGACATCCATTGAGACGACATGAAATATAAATGGATGCTGCCTTTATGCCATCGCGATTTAAACCGCGGAACATCTTTTGTTCCGATACATCTTTGTGTATTTTCATTGCACAATCAATAAAGATTTTGGGAATACCTGCGTTATGTGCCATTGTTGTAATAAATTGGAATTCATCATACAAAGCTTTTTCGCGATGAGGCATTGCGTTCCATTGTGTCCATTTTCGAATTTTCTGCATTTCGAAAGATGATTTGCCACTTGTCATTACTTTGCACCCAAATGATGATTCCATTAATAATGGGTTAATCGGATTTCCACACCGTGCTTGGTCTTTTTGCGAGCGGTCATCACTTCCATAAAACGACCATTCTGGTGAAAAGTCCAATACATCTTTGTGTATTATACCACATTCCTTATTTGTACATGTGGGAAAATCGTGGTCCATCACCATTAACTCACTATTACATTTAATACACTTGTCGGTAGAACACGTTTCAGAAGATTGTGTTTTATCAATCATTTCATTCTTATCATTTTCAAAAATAGCCCATAGTTTTTCTTTTTGACTACTATTAATATCCTTCTTTTTTTTCTTTGTTTTATTCAATTTCTGATACGAAGTCATATGTGTACCAACATTTTCCTGATACATAATAATGTTAAGTTATATTTATTATTATGTATTCAAACTCATTCAATTTTTTCTATCATTTATTTTCGCTTATATATTGTTTTTTCTTCTAATTCCTTTACAATGTCACAATTTACATCTTCATTTATGTAAATATTCAAAGGTGTAAATTTACTACTTGAATGACACCTTTTTTTCCAAATTCTCAAATAATGATTGGTCATATACTAATTTTCCTTGTGGCTTATACTCTTTGGTAGATGTATATTCTTTTTTTTGCGATTGAACACTTTCTTTTGATATTCCACCATATAATAACTGTTGCTCAGGGTCTTCATATTCTTCTTCATTATTTTGTTCATATGTTTCTATGATTTCACCCCGCTCATTTATTTTTTTACCAGTATCTTTTTTAAATTTATCTCGTACATACGACGGAATCCATTTCATCCAAGAAATATATAAATTATTAGGGTGGATATATTTTACTTGAAACCCATTATCCTCCAGTTTTTTTACCAAATACGATATACATTCGCCATTGTCATATACTGGTTCCCCAAATATATATTCAGGGACATTATACCACAAATACTTTTGCATTAATTTTGAGCGACTTTGTATTTTTATCTTATTATGAATGCGATTCAATAATTTATTAAATATTGCTACTTGTTTCAAATCCTTTTTCCTATTTGCTTCATATAAATCATCAATATCAATTTGGTTCTCATCATCCTTTTCATTTGGAAATATAAAAGACATTATTATACTATACACCACATAAAAATATAAACATTTTTACATAATTACACTATTATGAATGACCTACTAAAAACTAAAAATAAATATAATTTTAAACATTTGCTATTTGGTCCCGCTGGACCGTTTGGATTGTCCTATTATGGAATAATGAAACATTGCTTACAACATAATATCGTAAATATGGACAATATCATTTCTCTACACGGTATTTCTATTGGTTCAGTTTTATCTGTAGTGCTATGCTTGGATTATGACTTTGACGATTTAGATGACTACTTTATTCAGCGTCCTTGGAATAAAGTTTACGAGTCTAATCTATATACAATGTTAAATGCTATTAATGCGTGTGGTATATATGATAAAAAATTTTTTATTACACTGTTAAGTCCGCTATTAAAAGGAAAGGACCTGGATATTACAATCACTATGAAAGATTTTTATCACTATTGCAATAAGCAATTATATATTTATTCTACACATGGCTTATCATTGGATACTAAAATCTTTTCCGCAGAAAACACACCAGATGTTGAATTAATTGATGCTATTCATGCAAGTTGCTGTATTCCCGGTCTATTTGTCCCTTGCAAAATTGATGATGTCATTTATTTTGATGGCGGAATACGGTTACAATTGCCTATTGATAATTGTATAGAACTTATGATTATTGATGATAGTGATACAATATTGGCGTTGCGAGTAAAGAATACCAAAGAGCAAGTCATTAACACTGATAATATTTTCTATTTTTTATTTTCATGGGTGTATATTATTGTTATGAAGTTTGTATTACAACAACGCAATGTCATCAAATATGTATTAACTTTAGACGTGGATGGTTCTAAAACAATGGATTTAAGTGAAATAATAAACAGTAAAACATACCGCAATGAACTCATGAACCGTGGTATGGAATATGCAAAGTCTTATTTTTCATAATAATTTATCCATATATTTTATACTATGGATATTCAATCCGAAGAACCTAAGCGTAATAGCATAATTGGAGATATTGGAGAAATGACAAGTGATCAGGATTTCAAACAAAAGGCAAATGTTGCAACTACACTTGTATTAGAATTCTATCGCGTATTAATGGGTTCTCTACTTTTATTTTTTGTTCCTCAAAATTGTAATGACGATATTTGTACATTCTCCCAAAATTTCAATCGTGATGATGGTGGATTAACAAAAGCTGCTTTTGCCGCAAATTTATTAACACTTGTTTCATTCATCTATATGTATAGTGTTGAAGTCCGCCGTGAAAACTCAATGATTGACTATTTACACGTCAGTCCAGATAAAGCCCGTACAAATGAGGCAGTTGAAGAAGCATTAAAAACATTACCTGAAGAAATCAAAAACATCATATGGAACTTTGATAAAAAATATATGCTTTCAGGGTACTTCTCTATGGGTGCGTTTTCCATTAACGCTGCATTAAGTACTATTGTAGTATTACAAAACTATTTAAATGATAAAACAGCCACTGCTTTATTAACCAATTTACTTTTCATGGGAACTAAACTAAGTGATGTCTATTCCATTGTTCATACCGATAAAAACATATTCCTTTCATCCTACTTGACACGAAAAATACAATTCAATGATGTAGACCCCGATGCACCAACATTAAGTATTGATAATGAAAGCAACGAAAACAATGAAAATAATGAAGATCGTGTTTCCAGTAGTGATATAACTGTTCGTGTATAAGTATTTATGTCTCAAATTACCAACCAATAATCATATTATAGTATATGTAAAATATGATTTACGCCATTGTATTCACAAACTGTTCCAAGTTATGTGTTGTAATGCGGGCTTCATAATCAATGGAATCTCCATCTTTGCTCATTTTAACTGTAGGAAATGAATCTATTTCATGCTCATTCATCATCTTTGATACTGTACTTGTTTCTTCAGTGCAATTAACATCTATACATACAATATTATATCCTTTTACGCGTTTGTTATTGTACATACTTTTGAAAGCATTCCATTCTGGTTTGGCGGTTTTACAATGAGGACACCAATCAGCATAGAAAAAAAGAATTTCTAAATCTTTTCCGTCGGTTTCAGCATTTGCTACGTCTTTGAAATTTTTTGTTTCATCTTCCTTTACTACAAATTGATTATATGCATATTTTCCAACGAAAAAGAATATTAATCCAATTACAATCGCCAATATGATATTGGCATACGGTTTTACGTATTCATGTACTACTTCATAAAATGACGCCATATTTATACATTATCATAAGATTTAGTTTTCAATATATTGAACTAATGATGTTTCACTAAATCCCATATTTTGGACTATTTTATAATAATTCAATCTATTATGAATACATTCTGTTTATGATATGAAGTATCAAGAGAGCAAATAGTATTGGTAAAAGAAAATCATAAATATACACATTTGTTTTGTATAATATAGAGGTTCCCGGTTCTTCCTTCTTATCCATATTCAGAAAAGAAAGCACAACAGTACTTACAAATGCAGATATTAATTTCGCAAGATATCCAAATTGTTCTCCCCAATTAGCACGATTTTCTGTTTCATTATACACTTGATATGCTATTGGTTTATAGTACATATACTTCTTTTTTGTATTGAAATAGATGTCAATGTCCTCAATTGTATTGCTCTCGTTTATAATATCATTATACAATGTGTCTGGATATATCATTGCGTGAGTTCCCAAACTTAAAAAACATTTACGAATACATTGCGAATGTTTTATCGTAATAACCGGAGCACATCCCAGTGATAATATGTACTTGTTCTTTCTCATTTTTGGTAGAAAAGCATTGATATTATCTATGTGACGCTGTTTTCTTATTTCATTGGAAAATATGAAATCTTCCTCAAGTATCAATATGTGTTTATAACCATTTTTCTTTGCGTCATTAAATGCGGTAATATATGCATGCGTCAAATCTTGATATGTTTTACTTATTTTCTTATTGTTATTATAATATTTATCACATTTCTTAAACCCCTCATTGTATTGGATATGTACATTATATGTTGGTTTATAATGCTGTAATTGCTTTTTAACAATGTCTTCATATTTACTATTTTCCATTATGAGTACATATGTAGCATCTACATTTTCAAATAAGCATTCTTTAAAATGTATATGTTGTATATTATAACATTGTGTATTCATATACATGTTGTATAGAATAAAAATTGATTGAAGAATTTCAATAGCTACAAGATGATATAAACCATACCACCACCAGTAAGCTACTTATAACTACTATGGAACAACCTACTCTTTTCAAAGTATTTGGATACAACAAACATACACAAACATATGATAAAGAACTTCACGTCATCAAAGGATACACTACACAGAAATTAGACAAGGGAAAACCCGTTGATATTGGGAAATTGTCATCTAAATATCGTATTATTGCTGAAGATGTGCTGATGGAGAAGAAACGAAATATGGATAAGATGAATAACTATCAAGTAAAAAACAATTATTTCCAGAATGGCAATATAGACCAGTGGGAACACGAAGTAAAAGAACTAAATACCGCTTACAACTGGGAACTACGTGTTCTTTTGGAACAGTCGCAGACCGAGGAAGCATCACACATTCTGATTGATTTCGCCAAGAAGGCACAAGAAGAATACTGTCGCAATCCCAAGATGTTGTCAAACAGCGGTGTGTCAAAGACAAAGAAGACCAAAACAACTGAACCGCCACGTAGGTTCTCTCAACGTATCAAAAATAAACGCAACGCACAAGCACACTAATCCAACAATAGGGATCAGTTATGTAGTAGAGCAATAGAAATAACTTATAACTTTAACACTTTAACATTACGTTCAAATACTTTTTTACTGGAAATTTAATCTGTCAAGATAAGATATATACATATACATAATGACAAATAATAAAACAAAAAAGAATAGAAAAACAGTATTTAAAAAAGAAGACTACAATAGTAATGATGGTATATTGACCAGTATATGGGGACCTGCAATGTGGCACTATTTACACTCAATGAGTTTCAATTATCCTATACAACCTACAAAGCAACAAAAACAGGAATACAAAAATTTTTTACTAAGTTTACAACATACATTACCATGCAGAAAATGTAGAGAAAATTTAGAACATAATTTCAAAATGATGCCCATTAAACACGAACATTTAAAGAACCGAGACACCTTTTCACGTTATATTTACGAATTACACGAACTTGTAAATAAAATGTTGGGAAAGAAATCAGGACTATCCTATGAAGATGTTAGAGAACGTTACGAACATTTTAGAGCACGGTGCAATAATGACATTGAAATAAATGAAAATGGATGCATCAAACCCATATATGGTAAGAAATCCAAATGTGTATTAAAAATTGTCCCTCAAGAAACCAAATGCGAATCATTTGATATGGATGAACAATGCAAGAAGAAGATAATTACGTAGAGTGTTAAAAAATTTCATTGTGTATATTATATATATAAAATACACACAATGTCAGATTGTAATAAATGTGAAATGAAAGATGTCCAACAATATGAAGAACCAAAACAAGAACAAGAAGATGAAAAACTTATACCATTCTGGTATAATGATCCCAACATTATTTTTCATTCAAAATATATTTATGAAATTTACCCCAATGAAGAAATGACATACAATCAAATGCTAAATGCGGTTACACGAAGTGTGTTGCTTTTATCTATTATCATATTTTTGCTTTCACCGAGCAAGCAATTATTGTTTGTTTTAGTAATTACAATGGGTATCATTTATTTGATGTATCATTATCATGATAAAACGGTTGAAAAATTTACAGAACCCGTAAAAGATTATTTAGAAGAGAATGATGACGTTGATATGACTGATCAAGTATTTTCTGACCCTACATCTGAAAACCCATTCGGTAATGTATTGGTTAGCGATTATAATGACAATGTTGATAAACGACCCGCTCCTCCGTCATACAATGTAAATGTCCAAGAAAAAATCACTGAAGCAGCGAAAAAAGCTGTTCAAGAAGCTAATCCCGATCATCCAGATATTGCAAATAAATTGTTTAAAGGTTTAGGCGAAGAATTGTCGTTTGAACAATCACTACGTCCCTTTTCCAGCAATCCATCCACCACCATTCCAAATGACCAAGCCGCGTTTGCCGATTTCTGCTACGGTTCCATGGTGTCATGCAAAGAAGGTAATCAATTCGCATGTGCTCGCAATCTTTCACGTCATACAAATTATTAAAATAATTAATTCATTTATTTATTATTTTAATCGCAAAACTATTCTACTGGTATAATATAAATGGCATCTGTAAATAGTTTTATGTTTAATAATTTGGGAAGATTAGGCAACGAAAACAGCGATGAAAGTCAACGTAGTATCCAAAACACTAAATCTGCGAACCATATGTTAGCTGATTATTTTAGTGATAACTTATCATCTAATCACGTTAACTTTGCTACAAAACAACCCTTTGTTAATTTCAATGCAAATGCTCACGGCAATGGGTTAAACAGCAGCGTTATTGACGTCAATTCATTATTGACTGTCCAATCTTTAGAAGAACGTGCTCACGAAAAACTACAACTTCACGAACGCCCCTTTTTAACCGTTCCTTTTATGGGTCGTGGAAGCTGCGACCCCGCTTTAGAAAGCAAAATAATGAAAGGCGAAGACGTATTTGAAAAACGCAGTGAAGCTAAATTATCTCTTACCGAAAAAACATTTGACGACGTTCGTTTGTATCCTTTAGACAAAGAAATGAAAGAACGTTGTGAAAAATCCAGTTATGGTGTTCAAGAAGCGGCATTAAGTGGATGGGTTCGCGGTGGTGCTAATACACGCGAAATGGAAAATGACCCTCGCATGAAGTAAGATCCAGGTTTGCTATTAGAATTGAGTTAAAAATATATAAATAATGCTTTATATATTTAGTATAATGTCCTATGCATTTCATACATCTATTCACTATTCCAACGATTTTGAATTTAGAGAAAGTTTACGTAAAGTGTTTAATATGAAACGGAAGACCGAGTGTAAAGATATTGATAGTATATCCAATGACGAAAATAATTACGATTCAAACGCAGTATTTGATTCCATGAATTACATTTATCATATTACCAAGAATGAACCATTGTTTATTGGACTATACGAAAAAGCAGCAGCAAAAATGTTCTCCACAGACAAAAATATTGGCTTAAGCATTTTATACAGTTATGATTATTTCAAATTGTTTCATCTATGTCTGCAGGACTTTACTAATAGTGATGTTGTCTTTAATTCAAACAATATCCATTATCAGAATTTAAATAATCAATTGTAAAAATCTAATATATAGCATTAGTATATAATGGCATCTACACGAAATAAAAATACAAGAGGAGATTACACTTTAGAACAATTACAACATAGTCGCACATTTGATAATTTAACATATACACACTACGGTGTTCCAAGTCAAACACATTTACCCGGTAATGGCTTGCTTCCTGGTCGTGTTGGATCTGAAAATTTATCATTCAATTCAGCTGATATTGAATCACACCTTCGCGGCATTGGTAGTACCAATTTGGTGGAAAACAAGGCACCTATTGAACCTCGCATTAAGACGTTGAATTCACTTAATATATGTGACACGATGAAAGTACAGGTCCCTGAGCCACTTGTCATTGAACATGGACAACGTCCCCTATATTTGAACTAAATCATTACATAATTACTGTGTATGTCATACTAATTATGATTTAATTTTAATCTTGTTTGTATTTTTCTATTATTTTCGTTGTATAGAAATTTCCTTCGTCTCTGGAAGGAATACCGATGTTTCCTTCAACATTAACTACAACATTTTTTTTAGGAGGTAATTCTACAACACAATTATGTGATTCAATCATCATTGTTTCTGTATTATATACCAAGCACGAACCTCCAAATATACCAATAATGTTATATTTGTCATTCTCTTTTAATTCTTCTGAAAAATATTCCAAATATCCAACGTTGCCATCCTGCTGATATTGGTGTCCATATAATCCATCCATGAATGTTCGCATATTATCGGACCATGTTTCTTTTTCATTATCTTGCTGTGTGGAATGATTTCTAAATACTGTATTTCTAACTGTATTTCCAAATGTATTGAATCCATCCACGAAAATTTGCAAATTAGACCACATTTTTTCTTTATTGTCATGCTGTTGAGGTTTTGTATCTTCAGAATTAGTGCGTTCATCGTCATTATCTGGCTCTTTATTTTCAAAATTTATATTAATATGATCCAAACTAACCCCCATTTCCATTGGATTATCAGCCATTATATATATTGTAAAATGTTTATATTATACTGTATAGATAGATATATAATACAAGAAAAATTGATTGGATTTGATACAAATTTTTGAAATGCAAAATCATAATGTTTCCCCCCAAAAAGTCAAATGTGGTAATGGTCTTTGACGTAGAGACAAGTGGTCTTCTACCTAAAGATGTGAAACAAAATAAACAAACAATCAACAAATTTCCATATATATTACAATTAAGTTATACCATATATGATATTGAAAAACAGAAATGCGTCAAAACATTCGATACATTCATTGACGTCCCCAAGCGTGTTGAAATCAGTCCCCAAATCACAGAATTAACCTCAATTACTCGCGAGAAATGTAATACAGGGATGAGTATATTATCTGCATTACGTTCATTCTACAATGACTTTGTTGTGTGTGACCAAATTATAGCACACAATCTACGGTTTGATAAACAAATGATACTGGTGGAATTAACACGGAATTACGAGATTATTACTAAATCAATGCCAAGTATATTCACACTTTTCAATGCTAAATATATGGAAAAATACACCATTGAAACATACTGTACAATGAAACACGGAATAAAGTTGTGCAATATACAAGTAGAAAGCAAAGACGGCAGTGGTAAAACATATACTAAATGGCCAAAGTTAAATGAACTCTACACCCACTTGTTTTCAACCGACGCCCCCGATAATTTACATAATTCCCTTATAGATACGTTGGTTTGCTTACGATGTTATTTGAATATGCGTCATAATATTCAAATAAATGAACGTAAATTTTCAAAAATGCTGTCTCAAGTTAAATAATTAGTGATACAAATACAAAATGTTGCATTGGAAACGTATATATTAGCCTGAGCACATCTCACATACTTCATCTTCAGCATTCGCAATGGCTGATTTTTTTTCCGGTTCAATCGTAAATTGTTGTGCTTTGTGTGCGCCACGACGACGCAAATAGTAAATACCTGTTTTAAGACCTTTTGACCAACTATAAAAATGCATGGATGTAAGTGTATTGTAATTAGGATCTTCTAACC
>Ga0181566_10000786_pt1 | contig 25564 bp, 20 predicted proteins | sample 101ome_15_FD_133762 | JGI IMG/M metagenome (GOLD analysis project Ga0181566, IMG submission 133762) | Coastal salt marsh microbial communities from the Groves Creek Marsh, Skidaway Island, Georgia - 101402AT metaG (megahit assembly) | ecosystem: Environmental > Aquatic > Marine > Intertidal...
GATTCCATTCCAACAGAAGATATTATTCGTGCATATATGGATGAAAATGTAGAAGAGGAAGAACAAGTGATTATTGAAGATATTCCAAAGACACAGGAACAAGGCGATGTTCAACCCAGTTTAATCCAAGATAAGCACGAAGAAGTCACAATGGAAACTTCGGAACCCCAAGAAACAAAAGAGAAAAGTGAAGAACCTCCTGTAGAGTTAGGAATTCGCGATTTAGATGATGAAAAAGTTGTAACAACATTAACATTTAATGATATGGATTCAGTATTGGACACAGATAATAACGTTTCTAACATAGAGGCACCCAAGAGTATTGAGCGTTTAGAAGAACTTAGTACTACACGTGCTTTAGAACGTAAAATGGAAGAAGCAGAAAACAATGATTATGACGACATTGATGATGAAGCATTGAACATTAGCGATGAAGTAATTCATTTGAACGATTTTGAAGATGTATCCAGTGTAGTTAAAATCAACTAATGCGTTTTATATGATAAAATAATGCCTAATATTTTATTATACACATGGAAAAGGAAGTAGCTTTTTCACTATTAGTATCCGTATTTTATGGCATATTCAAATTTGTAGAAATGAAATATATTGAAAAGGAATGGAAACCGATAAAAGTTATAGTTCGTGATATATTAATGGTAATGGTGTCTTCTTTTGCTGCAGCAATTATATTTGTCCAGTACCATCAATCATTTAGTAATTTTTTCAGTGTTATTACAGATAACGTAATGTTGGATACAAGTAATACAAAAGTATATACAGATATGCCATCATTTTAGATATTCAAATGTGTGAAAAATTATGATAATTGAATTATTGTTGGCAATTATCATATGAATGTAATATATATACATTATAATAAGTCATTTATGAGTGTTAATTCAAACATAGAGAAAGATTACAAAAACGAATTTATATCTATATTAGATGAGTACAGTGGATTATTAATGAAACGCGGTGATTTTATTAAAGCAAAAATATATCGTCGCGCACACGATAATTTAGTGAATTATAGCGAACCTATATATAGTGTTGATGAATTGGCATCTATCACCGGGTTTGGTCCTGGCATTATGAAAATACTTAAAGAATATGTATCCACTGGTAAAATAACAGCATTGGAAAATGAGCGAAAGCGTCCTGAAAATGTATTAGCAAACATATATGGTATTGGTCCAAAAAAGGCGCGCGAATTAGTGAATAATGGCATCACCAGTATAAGTAAATTGCGCGAAGAATACAAAAAAAATCCCAAATTATTGAATGATGTTCAAACCAAGGGATTGACATATTACGATGACATTATTCAACGTATTCCGAGAAGCGAAATTGTTCAGTATAATAAAGTATTTGATAAAATATTCAATAATGTAAAGGATGATACAAGCAAATATGAAATCGTCGGTAGTTATCGTCGCGGTTCTCAAACATCTGGTGATATTGATCTAATTATAACGTCAAAGAATAAAGACGTGTTTGTAAAGTTTGTGGATAAGTTGTTAGAAAATAACATTATTATAGAAATATTATCACGGGGTCCAACAAAATCATTGGTTATTTGCAAATTAGACAAACAAAGTGTTGCGCGTCGTGTAGATTTCTTGTATTCAACATATGAAGAATATCCGTTTTCAATATTGTATTTTACCGGAAGTAAAGATTTTAATACTGTAATGCGAGGATATGCACTAACATTAGGATATTCACTCAATGAGCATGGATTATATAAAAAGGAAAAGGGTAAAAAGAAAGAAGATAAAATCACAGATACATTTTTATCTGAACGTGATATTTTTGACTTTCTTGGACTTGTATATAAAGAACCCAATGAACGCATTGGAGGAAATGATGTATTAAAGAAAGATGGAACACCTGTAAAATTAAATGATACTATGAATAAAGATGATACCAAGACGTTGAAAAATACAGTATCCCGTTCTGTAAATAAAACCCAAAAAGCAGAAGGTACAATAAAAAGTATTCAAGATATTATAGATTCTATACCTCAAGAAATAGAATCAACACCTGTGGTAGAAGAAACCGCGCCTGTGGTAGCAGTGACAAAGAAGAAACGTGGGCGTCCCAAAGGAAGCAAAAATAAAACACAAAAAAATGTAAAACAGCAAGGTAGTATTATAGAAAAGAATGAAGAACCAGAAACAAAACCTAAACAAGATATGGTAAGTAAATCAAATAAAGAAAAAATGGAAACCATTTCTGAAGTAAGTACAATAAAAAGTATTCAAGATATTATAGATTCTATACCCTCAGAAATGGAAACAACACCTGTCGTAGAAGAAACAGCTCCAGTGGTATCAGTATCTGAACCTCTTGTAGAAGAAACAGCTCCAGCGGTGGTAGCAGTTACAAAGAAGAAACGTGGGCGTCCCAAAGGAAGCAAAAATAAAACACAAAAAAATGTAAAACAACAAGGTAGTATTATAGAAAAGAATGAAGAACCAGAAATAAAACCTGAACAAGATGTGGTAAGTAAATCAAATAAAGAAAAAATGGTAGAAAATAGTATAGATACAAACACCGAGAAAGATAAAATGAAAACCAAGAAGCCTAAATTGACAATGAAAGAAGGAGATGTAGTTAAGATGATGGAGGAATTTAAAACAAAAGGTATTTCTGTATTAGAATCATTAAGTAAAACAGAATTAGAACAAATCGTTTTGGTTGCAAATAAACAATTTCATTCGTATGTAGAACAAAAAGGAGAACCAACACTTACTGATAATGAATATGATATAATAAAGGAGTATATTGAACAAAAATACAGCGATGCATCTGTATTAAATGAGATTGGTGCTGAATTTGAAAAAAATAAAGTAAAACTCCCTGTAAATATGCCATCAATGGATAAAATAAAACCAACTACAAATGCGTTAACAACGTGGGTGGAAAAATATAAAGGTCCATATGTATTGTCTTGTAAATTGGATGGGGTAAGCGGATTATATTATAGTAAAGATGGACAGCGAAAATTATATACTCGTGGAAATGGAAGCGTAGGTCAAGACGTATCACATTTATTAAAGTACGTAAATGGTATTCCTGATATTCAAAATGTAATTGTTCGTGGCGAATTTATTATTTCCAAGAAGATATTTGACGACAAATACAGTAAGCAGTTTTCAAATGCCCGAAATTTGGTTGCCGGGATTGTGAATAGTAAAAAAGTGGATAAAAAAGCGAAAGATGTAGATTTTATTAGTTATGAAATGATAGAACCCGAATTAAAACCAAGTGACCAAATGAAAACAATGCGCGAAAATGGGTTTAATGTAGTAAAGAATGAAGTAACATCTACATTATCAAATAATATGCTATCTGATATACTAACAGATTGGAGAACAAATTACGAGTATATAATTGATGGAATAATTGTAAGTGATGACAATATTTATAAACGTACAAATAAAAATCCTGACCATTCATTTGCGTTCAAAATGGTAATGTCTGACCAAGTAGTAGAAGCAAAAGTAGTGGATGTTATATGGAATGCCAGTAAAAGTGGTTATTTAAAACCACGTGTAAGGATTGAACCTGTTCATGTGGGTGGTGTAAAGATAGAATATGCAACTGGATTTAATGGAAATTTCATTGAAGAAAATAAAATAGGTGTGGGTGCGATCATACAAATTGTCCGCAGTGGTGATGTAATCCCACATATTAAGAGTGTTACTACACCCGCCGAAAGACCAAAGATGCCGGATATACCATACAAATGGACAGATACACACGTAGATATTATTTTGGAAAATAAGGAGGACGATGTAAATGTATTGGAGAAAAATATTACGTCATTTTTCACTTCATTGGAAGTAGATGGTTTATCTCAAGGAAATGTGAAACGTATAATGAATGCGGGATATAATAGTATATGTAAGATCCTGGATATGGAAGAAAAGGATTTCCTCAATGTAGATGGTTTCAAAGATAAAATGGCGAAGAAAATATACGAAAGTATTCGTGATAAGATGAAAAATGCAACATTGATACAAATAATGGCTGCTTCTAATAAGTTTGGACGAGGTATTGGAGAACGTAAAATTACGCCTATAATGAATGCATTCCCAAAAATATTGGAAATGTCGGAATCAGATGAAGACAAAATTAAGATGTTAATGAGTGTAAAGGGTATTGGAAAGGAAAATGCCAAATCATTTGTTGAAAATATTCCAGTATTTTTAGAATTTATGAAGCAATGTAAAATAACACAAAAACAATACGCAGTGCCAATGAATGCATCCGAAAATAAAGAATTATCAAATATAAACAAAGATCATCCATTGTACGATAAGAAGATAGTGATGACGAAAGTTCGCGATAAAGAAATTATTGATAAGTTATCCACGTTTGGTGCGTACCTTGAAAATAATGTGAATAAGAATACATTTGCGTTGATTGTAAAATCAAAAGATGATGTTTCAAATAAGACGAAGAAGGCAAATGAGTTAGGTGTACCAATATTTACCCCCGAAGAATTTATCGAGAAATACTTGACAACGAAATGAAGTATATGAATATAATGATGAATATATACACATTATTTGTTGATTATTGACATATTTGTCATAGGAATATGTCAACAAAAGCATAAAAGCAAAAAGAAAATGCAAAATTACATAACTTAAGCAAATGATGGAATAGTGTCAATATTTACAATAGTATCATCATCGCAAATAGGTTCGCTTGAAATGAATTTTTTGAACGCACTACGTTGAAGTTGTTTTTCTGGTGTATGATTATGAACAATACGAGCAATCATTTTGTATAGTTTGAAATTTGGATACCGTTCATCGCCGTTTTTCTTATATAAAACATTCTTTCCATTATCATCACAACACCACTGATAAATGATACGTTGGAATTCGTCAAAGGAATGAATACTTGCTTCGTCGTCAATAATAAAATCATAAATGGAACAACCGAGACGACAAAGGTCAAAACTGTAGTTAGGTTCAATACGTTTTTTTGTATTATCGTAAAAGGGACCAAAATTATATTGCGTATTTGCGTCACCATCTTTTTTGAAACTATCACTACAGTATGTAGTTCCATTATAAGTGACAATAGAACGTCCAAAATCAATTAACTTGAATATTTTTCCATATGTTGGAACAGTATAATGTATGCCTTTGTAGATATAATGTATATGTGTAATGGATGTTTCTTCATACATGATATTATTTGTATGTAAATCGTTATGTGTAAAATGAAAAGCTTTTTGTAATGTTAGCAAAATCATAATAATTTGGAACAATGCAGCAATATAGAATTCAGTATCCATATGTTCATCACTATTTAACAAACTATCAAACGTATCTTTACATTTGGAAAGAGCAATCATAATAACTGGGAAATTGTTAATATAAGCATAGAGAGGCTCTTCTTCTACACTGCTGTCATCATCACTAATTTCGTTTGATGATGCATTACTATTTTCATCTACTTCATTTTCAGATATACTATTAGAATCTTCGGTATTATTTTCTTCACTATTGTCACTATCATTTGTGTCACTTATACTACTATTGTCACTATCATTTGTGTCATTGTCGTTATTATTTTCAATAAATGTGTGTTCTTTCAAGTTGTCGGTGGTCAGTTCAAGTACTTCAGGTTCGCAAAATGATTTAATATTAATATCATTGGTATCAATATCATTAACATTATTATCTTCAGAAGGTACAATAATTTCATCAAAATCGTTTAATGATACATCATCACTAATAGATAATGCCTTTTTGTATTTCAATGTTGTATTTGTTGCTTCATTATGTAAAAGACCTTTTGAAAAAATATTTGTATGAAATAGGGAACCTATATGTTCTTGGAAAAATTCTTGTTCTTGTAAGAAATCAATATCATCCGCAATATTCATTCTAAACTGTTTTTGAATACCAGTAATGGAACCATAATAATTGACGCCGTGTTTGAAATGATACTTTTCATTCAACATATTAATTAAAGCACACGTGAAATTATCAACATAAGACGCATTGTGTATTGTTTGTAATTTTTCGTGGTAGTTATTGTTGTTATTTTCATCGTTTCCGTTGTCTTGATTAATATGGTAATATGGTTTAACAATTTTTGTAATATGTTTGTCATACTTGTATTTACCAATCATATAATGACACGGGTCTAAAAGTGGTGCATATTTAAAGAAAATATCTTTTTGGATTATTGAACCACTGTTATCAACAATAGATGTATTGGTGCATATATGATAACGATGATTAAACTGAATATTTTGACAAGAAACATCAGTGGTGGTAACACCTAAACTTAAATCGCAGGGGTTAGTAGGAGTCATAAAGTTTACATAAATTGGATTGAAATAGGTAATGTTGGATATGTCATATGGAAAATAATCTAATTCATCACACTCCCATTCTTGTAGTTGAGGACTATGATTTATAATTGTTATGTTCATTAATTTTAGCTAAAGTTCTAATAATGTATTCAAATGTAAAAATTTTGAAGATTAAACTTATAATCCAAGTGCGTTAATATATAGTTTAGATAATGTTATCATAGTATAAATACCATGACACTTGAACTTAAAAAATTTGATATGCGACATATAACATTCAAACCGGATGAGAATAAAGGTCCTGTGGTTGTATTAATAGGAAGACGCGATACAGGTAAATCTTTCTTGGTTCGCGATTTATTGTATTATCATCAAGATATTCCCATAGGAACAGTAATATCCGGAACAGAAGCGGGAAACGGTTTCTATGGTAAGCATGTACCAAAATTATTTATTCATGAAGAATATAAATCGGTGTTGATTGAGAACATATTACGACGCCAGAAGGCGGTTCTCAAACAAGTAAAGAAAGAAGTAGATACATATGGGAAAACAAAAATAGACCCTCGTGCTTTTGCAATATTAGATGATTGTTTGTATGACCAATCTTGGACACGTGATAAACTAATGCGATTATTATTTATGAATGGAAGGCATTGGAAAATTATGTTAATTATTACAATGCAATATCCATTAGGTATTCCTCCCAATTTACGTACAAATATTGATTATGTATTTATTCTTCGGGAACCATACATGACAAATCGCAAGCGTATTTGGGAGAATTATGCATCCATGTTTCCAACATTGGAATCATTCAGTGCTGTAATGGACCAAACAACGGAAAACTATGAATGTTTGGTTATTGATAATAATGCAAAATCAAATAAATTGAATGACCAAATTTTTTGGTATAAAGCAGAGAACCATCCCGATTTCAAGCTTGGGTCTAAAGAATTTTGGGATTTATCAAAGGGTATTGGTTCAGACGACGAAGACGAAGCATATGATCCGAATAAATCAAAAAAGAAATCGGTGGGACAACAAATTAATGTAAAAAAATCTAAATGGTAGGGTAGAAAAATTGATTGTAAAATCACACGAATACTATAATAATATCATATTATTATAATAATAAGCATTTGCACCATGAACATTACGCCTACTAATGAACTAAAACCTATTTTAGATGAGGTTAAGAAAAGGATACATAAGAACCATACTATTGAAAATTATGAAAATATCTTGATGCCTGTATTGTCAATCACACAATCATTAGAAGCATATGATATCATTGAAAAATTCATGATGATGAGTAATCATGACGAATATACATATTATGGATACTGGGGACAAGGAAATAAAATGTATTGCATAAACATTAATAACACATTTTACATATTTACTATAATTTCAAACTTAAAACAACAATCTATTTTGGATGATAGTTATGAAATTGGACACATATTTAAATTGGATAATAATTATTTAACTACGCTTAGGATGGATTAGTATGATTATGTACATTTGTATTTGTTTCAGTGTTTTGTTCATTATTTTCTGTTTCGTGGATTTCATCATTTTCGCTGTTTTCAATTACATTTTGTTCATTTGCCCAACTGGGAGTAGGTGAATATGGAGGACTACCAATAACCCAACTGGAAGCACGCGAACGCGGAGGACTACCATCAGGTGTTTGAGGAGGATTATTCAATATTATATTAATACCATCACCATTATCACTCTCTATACTCATATCGTCGCTATCATTAATATCATCGCTATCATCGCTATCATATTCATTAAAGTAATTTGTATTTCTGAATAATTGTCGTGAAATATTGTTTCGCTTACAAAACGTAGGTCCTAACTCCAAAATTTTGTTATATATAACATTTTGACAAGTGAATACATTTTCATAAATATGAAACACACTCATTGGTTTTTGATTATAATGAGACGTCATATATTCATTTGATGAGTGAATATTGCTATCAAATTTAAAATAATCACTACAATATTTTGGTTTATTTATATTTGTCCATCTACTATTACTTACTGCCCGTTTAATGTTTCTTCCGTAAATTGGATTATGTATAATAAATTTCACAATATTTGCTTTAAATACTGATAATTTTTGAAAATACTCATAAAATGTGAGAGAATATTTGATTTGAATGAAACAGATTAAGTAATCTTTTAATGCTTCAATAAGTAACTTCTTGGGAAATGTTTCACAAATTATGATACAATCTTTTTTTCGTTTGAATGAGCGATTAATAGCATTAATCATTTTATGTATTTCATCAACAGTATCACTTTCACTTAAATTGTTAATGTAATGTTTCACATATTGTTTCAATAAATGACAGTAATGATTATCTTTTAATTGTGATAAATCAAAATCGCTTTCAAAGAAACAGTCCATCGTTTTATTAATATACATTGTGTGAAATTTATATTGAAAATAGATGTTATACAATGTTGATTTGTCAAATATAATATTATTATATGGATTTTTTACATATTGCGGAACAACAAAAAATGCATCTCCCGCAGTAAGGTTATGTTCAAATATATTCAATAAATCTGTAATGGTAAAATAATATAACTTTTTGTTTTGACATACAATAAAACAATTTCTGGAGGTGGGGGTGATTTCAGTCATTTTCATGTCAAACGTAATATGTGGTTTATATAGTTTTCTTTTCATTACTTCGCGAAATTTTATTAGACCAAAATATACCTTTTGAAATTTATTGAATTTATCAATAAATAGTTTTTTTGTATTTTTGGATGAAAATGGCATTCCATCAATGCATTCTTTATATAAATCAAACTTGGTTATAGTTTTATATACACAGAAATCTATAAATAATCGTTTTACAATGTAATCATTGTGGCTCATATGATTATTAAACTCATTATTCAAAAGTTCATTTTCAAATTCAACATATTTATTGAACTGGTTATTGATGTCAATAAATGGATACTCCTTTTTACAGTTATAGTCATTGTAAATAATTTTATTGAATAGTGCTATACACATCTTAATGTACATAGTATAATATATTTATACTATTTACAAAAATACTTTTTTACATCTAATATGTGGTTGCTCAATCATTATCCTTGCGTTCCAACATATTTTTTAGAATCTCTTCATTGTTTGCTGCTTGCGATTCTTCGGTAGCCACTTCGCGACTTTCAAAATCAACCGTTTGAGTAACACCAACAAGGTTATCTTGTCCATCGATGCTTTGTGTAAGAAGATTTCCAGATTTTTCTGCGTTTTTAATGTTTTCTTCAATCGCTTTGCGTTTTGTTTCCCTAACACGTGCCTCAAATTCTTCCTTAGCTTTAGCTTCATTTTTCATCTTTTCATTATGTAGTTGGTTAAGCTCTTCCTCCATAAACTCTACCCGTCCAGTCTTGTATGCATCTGGGTCCCAAGGAATCCACATACCTACGGGACCTACAAAAATATCGTGATTAGGGTCAATTTCGCGCAGTTTTTTACAACGTATTTCGGCTTCTTCCTGAGTATTATATGTACCGCGAATCTTAAGACCACGAACAGATGTTTGGAATGAATGTTTCAAGTTAAATTGTTCATTTAGACGCTCTTCATTTTTGTCCAAGAATGTTTTATAATCATCATCAACGGGTGTAGATTGTAGCTTCTCGTTTTCTTCTTTAGCAAATTCTTGTAAATCTTGGATAACATTTTCAGCCTGTAGGTTGTATTTATAGGATACAAATTGAAGAAAGTCAAAAAATTTAGAAAAAGATTTAGTATAATCCCATGTTTTTACAAATTCTTCAAAAAGATAAAGCTCACGCTTTTTTAGGATTGTTTCAGGGGAAACGAATGAAAGACAAGCGAATTTTTGACCTGAAATAGGGGCATCTTCATCGCATAAATCAACGTATTTAGGATTTGGTTTTCCATCTACCATTTTACGTTCAAAAGAGGACATTATACAATATTTAGTAGTAGTATTTTTATATTTGTTTGTAAATAATTATATTTGTATATAATATATTATGAACGGTGTATTAGACTTCCAAGAACTCGTCAAGCGCGTAGTAAAATACCTTGTTGAAGGTTTAGTTGTTGCTATTGTAGCATTCTCCATCCCCAAGAAACAATTGAACGTTGAAGAAATTGTTGTCATTGCCCTTGCTGCCACAATGACATTCAGCATCCTTGACGTATTTGTGCCCGCCATGGGTCAAACTGCCCGCACAGGTGCCGGTTTCGGTATCGGTGCCAACCTTGTCAAATTCCCCATGATGAGGTAAATGGCATAAATATATTGCAAACACAATAAAAAATTAATATATTGATATTTTATATATTAATCAAAATATGAACGAAAAAGAAATGTTAATGTTTTATCACACCGCATTGCGCAATGTCGGTCTATATACATCGGTATCGTTTGCGTCTTTAGGATATAGTCGTGTATATCGTCATCAAAATTATTTTTATAATAATATCCTTATTATGGTAAGTCTTATTTTCGTTTTTATTGCGTTTTCCATTAATTACATATTATTAAATGAACTCTATGATTATTCCAGCAAAAACGATGATAGTGCGTTAGATAAATGGATATTTATTCCGGAAATTATAATGATTATAGAATTATTCTTGATGATATTAGCAATAATAACATTGTATTATCATATCTAAACACATATATCATTATAGCACGAAAATGATATTATACTGTAGGAAAAAACTGCCAATCTAATTCTTTACAAACTTCTTTCCATATCATATCTTGCTCTAATTGTTTATCCCTATCTTTCATCATAGGTATAAATGGTAAATATTGTGTCTGGTCCAATAATACACATAATTGATAGAGTGTATATGTATAATTGAAGAAATTTGTTCGGCTCGGTGGGCAATGTAGCGCCCACGGTTTTTGTATTTCAATAAACAAGACACATAATGTTTCGTGCAATTCTTCATTCATCAGTGGAGGCTTGATACCAAAAAGCGAATTAATATATTGGATATGTTCAAAGTATTTATTTAATCCCAACTTTCGCAAAATCTCTCGCATTTTATTGTAGTTCAATTCCCGCATATCTTGGATACGTTCTTTTTTGATTCGTTTTTTAATTGCGTCAATAACATCATCGGGAATCTGTGTTGTTTCCTTTGCTTGAAATTGTGCTAATATTTCTTTGAAATGATTTAATCGTATATATGCTGTATATGATACTTCATTGGGTGGTTCTTTATTAGATGGTTTATTGCTATCCACAATATAGGTAATGAACTTTCCACATTGCTGATTATTACAAATCATAATTCCTTCTTCTTCTTGAGCAATCATTTCACCCTTTTGACAAGAGTCACAAATATCGCAATTGATGATAAAATCGTTTGTAATAAGTGTTTCATTATCTACGTTTTTCCAATATTTGCGATACAACTGTTTAGATTTTCTATATTTATCTTCTTCAATGTCTTCGCTATTATTGTTTGTCTTTTTAATTTTGAAAAAACTGTGCATTGCCTTACTGTTTCGCTTGGTATTAGCATTATTGTTAATTTGTTGTTTTTCTTCAAAATAATTGAAAATAATCTTACTGTTTTCAAGAAAGTAATTCTTTTTAATGTTGGATAACCTTTTGATTTCTTGACGAATTTCATTAATCCTGTCTTTTAAATCCATAATAGTATCCACATTTGTACGTGATGTAGAACGTAATGTAATTTTTAATTCCTCTTTTTCTGTTTGTAAATTTGGAATTAATGTATCATCTATGCTTTGAAAATATGCTAACATTTCATCGTGTTTTATGTCTATAGAAATAAGCTGTGCATTTGGATTATTTGACATTAGATATTCATATATCATTTAGTTTATATTTTTTTTGGCATAAAATAATATCGTCCAAATGATGAAAATAAACTCAACCTATGGTGTATAATGACAAACATACAAAATATTATAACGGAATTAAAATCTCCGCAAAAAACAGTGGAGATCAACTCCAAACATTTTCAAAAAATGGTATTTATAACAAACGCAATAGACGATGGATGGAGTGTTAAAAAAGTAAAAGATAATTATATTTTTTCAAAGAAACACGAAAACAAAAAAGAAGTGTATCAGAAGACGTATTTAGAGAAATTTATTTTAACTAACCAAGAATTGCAACATATTTAAGAATCAACAAAAAATCAACAAAAATCAGTCAAACTCAATTTCTTGATGTAAAAGAACATTTACCAAATCAACAGGTTCGGTAGAAAAATGTTCAGATACATGTTCTTCCACTTCATTTATCCAGCAAAAATGACATATAAATATTCGCATTAAATAGTAGCATTTTTCAAAACTCATTTACTATACATATAACACTGTTGGGTTTATATGTATTTAGGAAAAGTTGAAATTAAAATTTTGTAAAAAAATAATTAATTCGTATTTTTCTGAAATTATTTTCTTTAGACATAATATATAGTAGAAAAATGGGTGGAGCTCTTATGCAACTCGTAGCTTATGGCGCTCAGGACGTCTTCCTTACCGGAACTCCTGAAATCACATTCTGGAAAGTTTCCTACCGTCGCCACACAAACTTCGCGATGGAATCCATTGAACAAACATTCTCTGGACAAGCTGACTTCGGTCGTCGCGTAACATGCACAATCAGCCGCAATGGTGATCTTGCTTACCGCACCTACCTCCAAGTCACACTCCCCGAAATCAACCAAACTTTGGCGAAAAACGCTCGCTGGTTAGATTTCCCAGGTGAACAACTCGTTTCCCAAGTTGAAATTGAAATTGGTGGCCAACGCATTGACCGTCAATACGGTGACTGGATGCACATCTGGAACCAACTTACTCTTTCCTCTGAACAACAAAGCGGATACAACAAGATGGTCGGACACACAACACAACTCACACACGTTGTTGATCCCTCCTTCGCTGCCATCTCTGGTCCCTGCGCTGGTTCCTCCGCGGCCCCCCAAACATGCGCTGCTCGCGATGCCCTTCCCGAAACAACACTTTACGTACCCCTTCAATTCTGGTACTGCCGCAACCCTGGTCTTGCTCTTCCCCTTATTGCCCTTCAATACCACGAAGTCAAGATCAACATTGATTTCCGCCCCATCGGTGAATGCTTGTGGGCGTGGACCGACGGAGCCTCTGCTCAAGCGGCCTACCAACAATCCCTTGTTGCCGCCTCCCTCTATGTTGACTACATCTTCCTTGACACAGATGAACGCCGCAAAATGGCCCAAAACCCCCACGAATACCTCATCGAACAAGTCCAATTCACAGGTGATGAATCCGTAGGTTCCTCCTCCAACCGCATCAAACTTAACTTCAACCACCCCTGCAAAGAACTTGTATGGGTTGTCCAACCTGATGCCAATGTTGATTACTGCTCTTCCTTAGAAAGCGGCTCTGCTCTTGCTGCTCTCTATGGTGCCCAACCCTTCAACTACACAGATGCCCTTGATGTCCTTCCCAACAGCATCTTGGCCTTCTCTGGACGTAACGAAGCCGCGGATATGATTGATGGTTCTGCTAACGTATTATCTGATTTACCCGGTGCTGCTACTTCTGTAGGTGGTGATGCCGCTGGATACGTCCTCCAAGAAGCCTCCCACGAAATGCACTGCTGGGGTGAAAACCCTGTCGTCACAGCGAAACTTCAACTTAACGGACAAGACCGCTTCTCCGAACGTGAAGGTTCCTACTTTGACGTCGTTCAACCCTTCCAACACCACACACGTGCCCCCGATGCCGGTATCAACGTATACTCCTTCGCTCTTCGCCCTGAAGAACACCAACCTTCTGGAACATGCAACTTCTCCCGCATTGACAACGCCGTCTTACAACTTGTTCTTTCCTCCAACACAGTATCTGGCACAAACACAGCCAAGGTACGCGTATATGCCGTCAACTACAACGTCCTTCGTGTAATGAGCGGTATGGCAGGTGTTGCCTACAGCAACTAAGCATAAGGTCTTTGCTTAGAATTTAAACTATCAAAAACTATAAAAATCATTAAATGATAAAATGAAATATTTTCATATTTTATTTTAGAAAAGGAATATAAAAGCATATATGAATTATAAGTATTAGGATAGGACACGTCAGTATGGTATCGTTTTCCGAAGAATGCGAAGCGTTGAAAAATCTATTGTCTGTGTTTGGTTCAAAATCATCAAGAAAAGATGACTGCGAAAAGGCTTTTCAAGATATCCAAGATATTATTGACAACCTTGAACATTGGTTTATGAGTGATATTATACAACTATTGATTGAACATATCAAAACAGCTATGCGTTTGGATAAAGAATACAGTTACAAGGTATTGAAGTATATTATTGAAAATCGCAAAGAAAATATCCGTATTACTATGCCATACTTGGTTCCATTTGTATGTGGTGATATTAATGATGTAATAAAAAATGTAAGTGCTATTTCAACAGAAACCTTGGAACAACTTTTATATTGTAGTAACAATAGTGATTTGGATGTGTTTATTCCAGTGGTGTTGAAGGGAATGAAAGACCCCAAGACTATTTATGACGCAATTGAAAAATTGGCAAGTTGTGTATTTGTCCAAAATGTGGAAGCGCCCGCCCTTTCTATTACAATGCCTATTATTATGCGTGGATTAAACGATAAAAAAACAGCAACACGTCGTCTTACTTGCGTAATTATTGACAATATGTGTAAATTGATTGAACATCCCAAGGAAATTACCCCTTTTTACACTGATTTGAGAAACGCGCTTGGACGTTGTAACGACGCAATGAGTGATCCGGAAGCTCGCAAAGTATGTGAGCGTGCAATGAGTACATTGAAAGAATGTTGTTTGGATAATGAAAATGTGAATTTTTTCAAAAGCGTGGATGATTTCAAAGATATGTTGAATAAATCCCAAGAAAAATATAGTATTCAATTATCAAGTGACAAAAACAATGATTTGGCAATATTATCTACCAATATGTGTAATAGTCATTATTTTGAGAAAAATGCTTGGAATGATGTATATAACAAATATGGTGCGTCGTCTTTAATAGACGAACTATATGAATACGCAAAGAGTACATTTATTGTAAAGGAAAACATCTTTGAAGATAACGAAGAAGGCAAAGATTTATATAAAGGCGTGTTTTCTCTTGCGTATGGTGCTCTTACACTATTGAATAATACACATTTACATCTTAAACAAAATCGTTTTTATGGTCTTCTTGGTCCTAATAATTGTGGTAAGACAACACTTATGCGTGCAATTGCAAATGAACAAGTGGAGGGTTTCCCTAAGAAAGAAGAACTGCGAACAATTTTCGTAGAACACGAAATCCAAGAAATGGAAGTGGGCGAAGATGAAAAAGGATTTCCCATATTAAATATTGACTTGTGTGGTATTGATTGGGTTGTTCATTGCTGTAATGTTATTTATCAAATGGAACCACCCGTTACACCTGAACAAGTTGAAACAGTTATGCAAGACATTGGTTTTGGATACGCAAAGAAGGATATTGGTAAAGATAGAGCTGCGGATATGGGTATGGGAATTACCACATATTCTGGTGGCTGGAAGGTGAAGATGCAATTGTGTGCTGCTACACTAATGAATGCGGATATTCTTATGCTTGATGAGCCGACGGGCCACTTGGACGTTACCAATATTGCGTGGATTAAAAATTGGTTGAAGGATTTTATGGCTGGGGGTGGTTCTATTATTGCTACATCTCACGACTCATCCTTCTTGAATGAAATGTGTACGCACTTGATTGATTTTCAAAACCGCAAATTGAAGATGTTTACTGGTTCTCGGGGAAATGTACTCCAAGATTTCGTAGAAAAATATCCCGACAAAAAGAAATATTTTGAGCTTCGCAATGATGTGGTTAAATTCAAATTTCCTGAACCTGGACAACTTGAAGGTGTAAAGAGTAAATCAAAGACATTGTTGAAGATGAATGATGTAACGTATCAATATCCAACACGTGATACACCGACGATTTTTGATATTAATTTGGAATGTTCGCGTGTGTCTCGTGTAGGTGTTATTGGAGCAAATGGTGCAGGTAAATCAACAGCAATTAAAATTTTGATTGGTGAATTGAAACCGCAAATTGGTACTGTCACGAAACATCCGGATTTGCGTATGGCTTATATTGCTCAGCACGCGTTTCATCATCTTGAAAAGCATTTACATAAAACCCCTACCCAATACATTATGTGGCGTTTTGCTGGTAATGAGGATAAGGAAGGGTTGGATAACATTAATAGTGGAGAAGTAAATGAAAATGATGTAAAGAAATATTATTTGGCAACAACAGATGTGGAATTGGAGTTGAAGATGTGCGAAACAACCGGGGAAGAGAAAAAGGCGGTGTTTCCGGAAGCGATTTCTGCTCGTCGTGAAAATAAAAAGTTGAAAGTGAAGGAATATGAGGTGAAATGGAAGGGAAAGCCGGAAGAAATGAAGATGTGGGTGCGTCGCGAAATCCTTATTAAGATGGGTGCTATCAAATTGGTTCAACGTCACGACGAGAAGGAGGCAATTATGGCAGGTTTGGCGTCAAAGACACTTACTACAAAGGATATTGAAAAGCATTTTGCGGATTTTGGTATTGACCCGGAACAAGCAAATCACACCCTGATTAAATCGCTGTCTGGTGGTCAGAAAGTAAAGGTTGTTCTTGCTGCGTCATTATGGCAAAACCCTCACTTGGTGATTCTTGATGAGCCTACGAATTATTTGGATCGTGATGGTCTTGGTGCATTAACATCGGCTATTCACGATTTTGACGGAGGGGTTGTGATTATTTCTCACAACAAAGAATTTACAAATGCTGTAACGAGTGAGAAATGGATTATGGAAAAGGGACGTCTTCGTAAAGAAGGTGAATCCGTTGAAAAGAAGGAAGAAGGTAATGGTGAAATCAAATCCAAAGAAGAAACAGTGTTTGATTCATTTGGAAATGAAATGAAGATTGAACGTAAAGCGGTTCTTACAGATAAGGAGAAAAAGCGCGAAATCAAGTCTATTCAAAAACAAATCAAGGATGGAAAAAAGAAGAAGACATTGAGTGATGATGAAATTGCTGAACTGGAGGAAAAATTGGAACAATTACAAAACGAATAATTGGAGGTAAATACTTTGAGGTAAATACTTTGAGGTAAATACATATAAATAAATAACGAATATTGATACTATAACATTTTATAGTATTAATGACAACATTACAAAATAAATTATCAAACACGCAAAATGATTTGCTGTTACAAAGTTTGATGAATTATTATGATGATACCAACAAATTGGATAAAATAATCAATATTATTAATGGAAATTCAACTGTGTCACTACGTATCATTGATTGGTTTGTAACCAATTATTCCAAAATGAATTATGTAGTATATATGCATAATGATAAGCGGTTCAAAGTTTTCCACGAATATAAGTTAAAATTAAAAGCATACTCAAAGAAGCGTTTTGACCCCTTTTGTAGGTGGGAAAGAATCACAATTCCATATAACGACACTCATAATATGGAGACAACAATAGGACAATTGAATTTTTTCAGATGGGCATTGGATTACGGTATTATTGACTATATTGAATCCCATTATAATACCATTGAGGAAGATATGAACCAACGTAATAGCACGTCGCGAAAAAAAATACATAGTGTCACTACTGATAACTCAAAAACGCGAAAACGGCGAGAAGAATTGTCCATATCTGCTTGTAAATGTGTAAAACGAGAAGATGTTCATATTGTAGTAAAATTTCAATAGATTGATGTATTGTTTTTTATATATTTGATAATATATTGTTTTTGATATGAATTGGACAATGTGACTTAGAGTACAAAATTATAAATCTGTTTAATCCATTTTTCCATATATGTGATGTTTGATTCACTACATATATCGTTCATATTATGATCTGTATCTACAATAAGCATATTTTCCTTATGTTCGTAATTATTAATCCATTCTTCGTGGTATTTATGACATTTTTGTAAATATTCCAATGGGATTCCTTCTTCTCCTGATCTATTACGTTTATTAATACGTTTTTGACAAGTTTCAGGACATGCATTAATGTAAATGAGACCTTTTGTAGGGAATTCATCTTTATATAAGTCATAAAACTGTAAATACACCTTATAATTAATTGTTTCTATTTTTCCATCATCGTGGAGCATTTTCGCAAATATATTATAATCTGCTTCCAGCGAACGCTCACAAATGATGATTCGTGCGTTGGGTTTTTTCTTCATTTCACCCTTCATCTTCAAAAGACGTGTTGCAAACGCCATCACTTGAAATGAAAATGCATATTTATCTTGGTTTTCATAGAATTTTGTCAACATATTTACCCCATTATTATCCTGAATAGTTTGCCACATGTCAAGAGGTTCAGATACAAAGATAATGTTCTCATCATTTACCAGTTTTTCCTTTAAATATTCAATGAGCGTTGATTTTCCGGCACCAATATTACCTTCAATGGAAAATACTTTGTAGTCCTGATAGTGGTTCATTATATATAATCTATGTATTTTATAATAACAAATTATACATATCCAATCCTTTCAATTTTTAACGCTTGTGAAGGTTTATATTTTAATATATCAAGGGTATCTGTTGTTGTTTTAAAGTATTCTGCACCGTATATATCCTGCAAACACAACCATTCAAACATTCCACCACGATAGATATATAAATGTCTAAATCCAATCTTTTTGAGTTGGTCTATTTTATTATCCACTGTTTCGTCATTACAGTTCATTCCATATACTACAATGTCACGGTCATACCTGTAGTTTTCAATGAGTGAATTAACAATAGATGTTTCTTCGCTTATAGACAATGTTTTCCATATAAGACATTGCTGTTTATCCGCATCCATTGTGTTTATAAGTATATAATTGTCATTGTGAATAACTTTTTGAATATCTTGAAAATTAACTTGTTGTATAATAATATTTTTGTTGAAAAATGATAACATTTGGTCGTTGATAGTGTATATTAAAATCATTTTATATTTGTGTCATTAAAAATTGATTGTAAAATATACTTTATTATATGATATAAATATATTTACACTATACAAAGATATGGACCTCCGACAAATTAAACTATCTAAGCAAGAATGGGACAGTATTGAAAAGCCAATATCTGACGAAGAAAAGGAAATTCTTAAGATGATTAATAACGGGTATGACAATCCCAAGGTATATTTTAACCACCACAAGTCATTACTATCATTTTTGAAGATGGATACTAATGAATCCTTTCATCATTATTTGTATGATAAATATTTTAAATCACATATCCAGAAAATCCAGAAAAAATACATCAAAAATAATGAAATTACTATTCAGTTTGATACACACTCCAAGTTGAAACGCCTTAACAGTGCAGATACAATTCGGATTAAAAATTTTGACGAGACGATACAAAAGAATGAAAAAAAAATATTTGAGTTTATATTGATAGAACTATGTCTTAATATTATGAAGTATATTTCAAAAGGAAAGACGAATTATGTATCATATTTATATACACTGATACACATTAGAAAATCATCCATTGTAAATATCAATACATATGTTCATTCGTTTGCTGGGTTGGTTATTGATTATGCATCACAGAATGTGAATAGTCACGACATTTTGAAGAATGCTCCATTGTTTATAGAGAAGAACGAATATTTGATGAAGTATTCCGACAAAACATTGTATAGTCATCAAAAGCAGATTTATAGTATATTCAAAAACAATAGATCTCCCAAACTGGTTTTGTATTCAGCACCTACAGGAACGGGTAAAACGATGACACCCATTGGTTTATCTAACACATATCGCATCATCTTTGTATGTGTAGCACGTCATATTGGTCTTGCTCTTGCCAAATCCGCTATTTCATTGGGTAAGAAAATTGCATTTGCGTTTGGATGCGAAAGTGCTAATGACATCCGCCTTCATTACTTTGCGGCTAAGGAGTATACTAAAAATTATAAAAGTGGTGGTATATACAAGGTGGATAATAGTGAGGGTCAAAATGTGGAGATTATAATTTGCGATGTGCGATCATATTTGGTTTCCATGTATTATATGAAAAGCTTCAACGATACGTCCAATATCATCACATATTGGGATGAACCGACAATTACATTGGATAACCCGAGTCACGAACTACACGAAGTGATACATAAGAATTGGAGCGAAAATGTTATACCGAATATGGTATTATCGTGTGCTACGTTGCCGGAAGAAGAAGAAATTATGCCGGTTATAATGGATTTCAACATGAAGTTTGGAAGTAATACAACTATTTATCATATCAACAGCAATGATTTTAAAAAGTCAATACCATTATTGTCAAAAGACAGTAAGTGTATGCTTCCACACAATATGTATTCTGATTATTGTGATATAATTAGATGTGCTGACTATGTGTCAAAACATAAAACATTGTTGCGATACCTTGACCTTCAGTGTATTGTGGATTTTATCTACTATATTCACGAACAACAATATATTGATGCATCCTATACAATTGATGAATACTTTGGCAATGATATTTCAAAAGTGACGATGATTTCAATCAAAGAATATTATTTGTTGTGTTTACAAAATATTTCCGAAGAACATTGGTCACGTGTATATAATGGATTGAAACAAGGACAACAATACAAATTTCAGTCGTATAATATTACTCGGACAACATCACTTCCAGATGAACCAACAAAACCAAGCAATAGTTCTTATGAATTGAAACGGACACAGAGTGTTTTCAAGGAGAATACATCAGCAACACGTAAGCGTACTGGTATTCTATTGACGACAGAAGACGCACATACGCTTACAGATGGACCTACTATATACTTATGTGAAGATGTCAAGAAAATCGGTTCGTTCTATTTACAACAATCACATATTCCAGTGCCTGAATTTGATAGTATTTTGAAAAAGATTAATGCAAATACCATTTTATCCAAGAAGATTGATGAATTGGAACGTGAGATTGATAGAAAAGAACAAATGAACACAAATGACGATGATGCCAAAGTGAAGTATAAGAAACACGTGGATAATGAAACACGAAAAATGATTAATGATGTAAATAAACTACGATCACAAGTGGTAACTACGTCATTGGATAGTGTATATATCCCGAACTCAACGCAGCATCAAGAAAAATGGGTAGGTACAGTGTCCAGTTCGCCATTTCAACCACGTATTTCTGAAGTACACGTAAAACGAATTATGCTTTTGACAATTGATAATACTTATAAGGCATTGCTTTTACTGGGTATTGGAGTGCTATTGGAACAAGACCATAAAGAATATAATGAAATTATGAAGGAAATGGCGGAAGAACAGCTGCTATTCATTATTATTGCATCATCAGATTATATTTATGGTACGAATTACCAATTCTGTCACGGTGTAATTGGAAAGGACCTTGAAAATATGACACAACAAAAGACATTACAAGCACTGGGACGCATTGGCCGAAATGGTATTCAACAAGAATACAGTATTCGTTTCAGAAATGAAGACATTGTATATAATTTGTTTAAACAAAATGATGACAATATAGAAGCGACTAATATGAACACGCTATTTACAACTGATATGGAATAGATATAGATGATTATAGACAAATCATAGACAAATCATAGACAATATAATAAAAACACTGTTATATTTTTATTATATATAGATTATTTCTCATATATTACATCATCTCATATGCAATGGTAACTTCAAAATTAGAATCTTTTGCCTATTTACAATACTTTTTTATAGTCTGTAGCGTATGGATTACCTTTCAACGCATCCATAATAGACATATCATTGCGGTCATTGTTAATACCATCATAGAGTGAATTATTATTTGACGCAGATATACCAATAGTATTTACTGAAGGTGCTTGATATGGCATTGTGGCTGTCAATGGACGTTCGTTTTTGAGTGCTTGATCGCGAACAGCGGGTTTCATATTGATATTGTGGTTTGTCAATTTCATATTTCCGGGAACCATACGTCCTTTAATAGTTGAGCTCTTGATATCATTGTTGCGTTGGTTGTATTCAGCTTGATATGAACGCATTTCTTGTGTTCCTTGCGAAGCACTGGAACCACCAGCATAGAAGAAATCACCTGTTTTGGCACGTGTAGTATTAGCTTGTTGATGCTCTGTAACCATATACGCATCACCATTTTGTTGGCGATTAATATTCATATGGAATTTTGATTTTTCCATTGTTTCACGATGAGTTGTAGGTGCCTTTTGTGCAGGGTCATATACATAACTTTCCGGAACGTGGGTAGATGCGTTTTGGTAAGGGCGCATATTTTCAGATGTATCTTCTTTGCGTGTAGGACGAAGCATATCCATTAATGGTGCAACTGCTGCATTTACAGAGTATCCAATAGAACCAAAATAATTGGTTTCGCTACCTACAGAACGGTTGTTAGGATAAGCATTTTTTCCTTGAATACCATAATCACCAGTAGTTGGGTTTGCCTTATTGTTGGCACCCGCAACACCGAAAGGCTTGGGTCCCAAATCAATGTGACGGGATTTTTGGACTTGACCGGGTACATATTCACCGCTATTGTTTCCCGCAGTACCTTTATATTCACGTCCAGTTGTTTTACGGTTTGTAAAACGGTCAACTTGTATAGAACGACTTGTTTCGCCTTTTTCTAAACCTCCTGTAGTAAACCAACGGTCAGGTCCATTTTCATAATGGCGGTCAGGGCGATTTTTTTCAAATTTACCTTCAGTTCCAATATTTTTTATATGAGATACAGCAGGACCTTCTAATCCTAATGTAGAAATTCCACCCGCACGTGGATTATTGTCTGTGCGTAATTGGTCTACTGTTTTGGGCTTCCAGCTATCACGTTCCATCATACCAGAGTTAAACCCATTTCCACCTTCAGTGCCATACCCCAGTCCTAAACCGGGTGCAACTTGCTCTTGCTTGAACGGTAATGTATTTGCCATTTTCATACTGGCATTTACACGAGATTGATAGAAATCATTTTCGTTGGGAGCACCGTGCGCCCATTGATAATTTTCATTGGGTTCAAACAAAGGTGCTTGTTCTTTTTTACTAATATCTTGGGAACCTGCTCCTGTATAATTATCTAATATAGATTCAGCAGTATTTTCATCTAATACTAAAGCATGAGATTTGGAGCCAAAATAGGGAACCATATTATTATGCTGAAAATAGTCGGACCCTACCTTATCTCCAGTAAGGGATTGATAATCACCGTCATTACTGCTATAGGTTGACAACCCATATTCATTGAAATATTTGTCTGTATATGCTCTTCCAGAATATTTATTTACAGTAGATAATTGTGCTGTTTTGGGTTCTTGATTACCTTGAAAATCTTCTTCGTAATTTTTGTCGGCAACATTTACGTTTGGCAATTGGGTAGTGTTGAACCCTTCTTTCTTTTTTGTATTCTTATTTACGACATATAAAGAACCTAATGCGAATAAAGGAACTAATGCTTCCATATTTATATATAGTTATATAAAATAACTATATATTTTTCAAAACCTATTTACTTTCCTGTGTAATTATCTTTTACTAAAGTGCGAGAACTTGAATTCACATTAATATCTTTTTGCAAATAAGATTGGGGATTCACAAATGGCTTTTCCCAACGATTTTGTTGCATATCTACATACATCCACGCTGGATGAGTATAGCGTGTTTCTTCTACAAAGGGTTGTTCTGTGGTGTATGAGCGTGTATATGTTTGCGCCTTATTGTCTTCATAATTATTTAAATTTACATTATCGCGGTTTAATGTACGACTTAATCCCTTTAAATCACTTTCAAGATTTACAGTATTATTGTGCAAATTAGCACCCCATTTCTGCAATCGGATATGACTATCTTCTAAAAATGGCATTTGGGAACCTGGACCAGGAGTATTTAACATATATCTTCCTACAAAACTACTTTCTTCAATTTGTTTTTTTACTCGGGCTTCATCATCATGGAAACGTGTGAATGACATTAGTTATTATATATTGCGAAAAAAAATCAAAGTTCTCCAATCAATTATTAATACATTGATATATAGAATACATTAAATATAGAATATAGAAATTCCAGAAATGCTATGTCTAAATATGATTGTGAAAAATGAGTCTAAAATTATAACACGATTACTCGAAAGTGTAGTAGATTACATTGATTGTTATTGTATTTGTGATACAGGTTCAACTGACAATACAACAGATATTATAACCTCTTTTTTTAAATCACGTGACATAAACGGTAGTATAATCCATAAAGAATTTGTTAATTTTTCATATAACCGCAATTGTGCATATCATTATGTTTGTCACCATATGGATAATGTTACCCACATATTGTTTTTAGACGCTGATATGGTTTTCAATACATCGCTATCTAAACAAGAATTACAAAATTTGTATATTCAATACGATGCGTGTTATTTGTATCAAGGTTCTCTAAATTGTCATTATAAAAATGTTCGTATTGTGAAAAAAAATCCTGAATATAAATATATTGGGGCCACCCATGAATATTTTGATTTATGTAACAGTTTCTATATTCATACGATTAGTGATGATTTGTTGTTTATTAAAGACGTTGGAGATGGTGGTTCTAAAACCAATAAATTCCAGCGAGATATTCGCCTTCTTATAAATGCTTTAAAAGAAGAACCAAACAATTCCCGATATGTATTCTATTTAGCAAACAGTTATAAGGATTGTGGAGAACTTGACAAAGCAATTAAATGTTACTTAAAGCGTATTGAAATGGGTGGCTGGATACAAGAAGTGTGGTGTTCGTATTACTATATTGGATTATGTTATAGCACACAAAATGATTATAAAAATGCTTTGTGGTATTGGTTGAAAGGTTTTGAAGTATTCGATAAACGTATAGAGAACCTCTATCAGATTGTGAAATATTATCGTATATGTTCTCAACACGAGCTTGCGTATAGTTTTTATTTATTAGCAAAACGTTGTATGAATTCGATTACATTAGAAAATCATTTGTTTTTAGAGAAGGATGTATATATGTATAAGTTGGATTATGAGTATTCCATCTTCGCTTTTTATGTAAATATGCGCGATAGTAGAATATATTGGAAGCTTATGCATAATACAATGGTGGATGGA
>Ga0181566_10000787_pt1 | contig 25506 bp, 26 predicted proteins | sample 101ome_15_FD_133762 | JGI IMG/M metagenome (GOLD analysis project Ga0181566, IMG submission 133762) | Coastal salt marsh microbial communities from the Groves Creek Marsh, Skidaway Island, Georgia - 101402AT metaG (megahit assembly) | ecosystem: Environmental > Aquatic > Marine > Intertidal...
AAACGGTGCTTTAATTTCCATGGAAAATGGTAAAGCAGTTGCCTTTGCTATTTTCAATTTACAAGCTCGAGGTGAAATGTTTGTGACACATAATGATCCAGTATACGAAGGGATGATAGTAGGTCTTTCTTCAAAAAGTGGTGACCTAGAAATTAATGTTTTAAAAGGGAAAAAACTTACAAATATGAGGACTCAAGGAACTGATGAAAATGTAGTTTTAACACCAGTAAGAAAGATGGCTATAGCCGAACAGCTAAGTATGCTTAATACAGATGAAGCTTTAGAGATAACACCAAAATCTTGCAGACTTAGAAAGTTAATATTAGATCCTCATGAAAGAAAAAGGCAATCAAGAGCAAAGGCTTCTTAAAGACTGAATCTTGATTTTTTACTATCTGTTAGAAAACCTTTAACAGTATCTAATGTCATTGATTTGAAACTTTTACCAAATCCTATAATTTGATTTATTACTTTTGGAGGCATTGTAATTATATTACAATTTAATTGTTTTGCTTGGGTAAAGTTATAAGCTTCTCTCGTACTAGCCCAAAGAATTTCAATATTTTTATTTTTTTTGGTCAAAGAAATGCTTTTTTTAAATATTGGAAGTGGGTCTTTTCCTTTATCTGCCATTCTTCCCGCAAAAATTGAAATAATTGATTTTGTTTTTTTATTAAGTTTTTTGAAAATCTTTCGAGCTTGTTCGAATGTGTAAACTGCAGTTATGTTGAGTTTAATTCCTTTATCGCTTAATTCTTTGATGACCGGCCCTGTAAATGCACCTTTAGAGTTTACAACTGGAATTTTAACATAAACATTTTTACCCCAAGAATTTATTTCATAAGCCTGATCAAGCATGTCTTTAAAATTGTCTGCAAATACTTCAAAAGAAATAGGTTTTTTTTGGCAAACTTTTAAAATTTTAAGAGAATATTGTTTATAATTTTTAGCTCCAGCTAATCGCATTAGACTTGGGTTTGTGGTGAAACCATCTACAATTGTTTTATTATTAAAATATTTAATTGTTTTATAATCAGCGATATCACAAAATATTTTTGTTTTCATAAGATAAATTTAAAGCATAAATAAAATTGTTTTTACAAAAGGATTTATAATATTGTTTTTTAAAGATAATCTTTTAATTTGACTGTAGTTTACCCATTTATAATTTTCACCTTTAATTCTTTTATCAAAAGGATTTTGTAATTGTACAATAACATTTAAATTGGATTTTTTCCAAAATCGTGCCCCTTCCTCGTTGTGGCTTGCAGAATAAATTAGTTTTGCTTTCTTCAAATTTATTACTATATCATAAAAATTTGGTAACCTGCCTCCATGCGCTCTATTCATATTTGATTGAGTTGCTTGAAATGAGGGGCATATTTTTATATTGGAGTCATCTCCGGGCTCTGTTTTAGCATCTACCAAGAACTCTACTTTATTTTTTATCACTCTTGCAATAAAAGCTAAGACACCACCATGCTTTTGAGTTAAAATAGGTTGAGTCCACGAAGTAACTTCCCTGTTAAATGAGCCAGAAGTTCTAACACCCTTTACTTTAAAGAATTGTCCAGAAACATGATAAAGATTGTTGTTTTTGTCCAATTTCCATTTTTCACACTCATTTAAATTTATTAGTTTCGTTTTAATTCTTGTTTTTTTTAAAAGTTTTTTTCTCCACGAAAGAATGTGTTTAATATCATCATCCTCATATAACATCGAATGCTTTAAAATTGACCGAAATTTATTTAATTCTGAAATTTTTGGGCGGTATTTTATCATTTAAAATCTAATTAAATTGATTAATTATATTTACAATATATTTAACTTTTTTCATACTCAATTCAGGATACATAGGTAGAGAGAAAATTTCTTTTGATAATTTTTCTGTCACTTTTAAATCACCCTTTTTATAACCTAGATAACTGTATCCCTTCATTAAATGAATTGGGTAAGGGTAAGAAATGTTACAAATTATTTTATTTCTTTTTAAATATGCCAAAAAAGCAGTTCTTCTTTTTGTTCTAACTACATAAACATAATACGAATGGTAATTATTTTTATTTTCTTTTGGTAGTATTAATTTTTTATTATTGATGTTTTTGTTGTAATAATCTGCAATTTTCCTTCTTTTGTTAATGTCATTTTTTAAATTTTTAAGTTTAAAATTTAAGATTGCTGCATGCAATTCATCAAGTCTAGAATTTACTCCGTGAAAATTTGAGTAATATTGCTTAGACATTCCATATTTTCTAAGTTTTAAAGATTTTGTATAAAGTTTTTTATTATTTGTTACTATCATTCCTCCGTCTCCAAAAGTTCCTAAATTTTTCGTAGGATAAAAAGAAAAGGCACTCATTATACCGAAGCTGCCACTCGGTTTTTTTCTGTAATAAGAACCACTAGATTGAGCACAATCTTCAATAATATTGATTTTTTTTGGATTTATAATTTTTTTTAAATTTTTAAAATCCACACATTGACCATATAAGTTAACAACAATAATAGCTTTTGTTTTTTTTGAAATTTTTTTTTTAATTAGCTCTATATTAATTAAAAAATCTTTTTCACATATATCAACAAAGACTGGTTTAGCTCCACAGCTTACTATTGCGCTTACTGTTGGTACAGCCGTATTAGAAGTGGTGATAACCTCATCTCCTAGACCAATATTGAGTGACATAAGGATTATTTCTAGTGCATCGGTTCCGCTATTTACTCCAACTCCGTATTTGTTTCCTGTAAATTGTGAGAAAGAAGCTTCAAATTTTTTAACCTCTGGACCTAATATTATCTGACTAGAATTTGAAACTTTATCAAAAATTTTAATATAATTTTTTCTGTTTTTTAAATAGGACTCTTTATTACTCCAAACTAAAATATTTTTCATTATGATCAAGATTTATAATATAGTAAAAGCTTAGTTACCAATTAAATTATTGAATATCAAACTGAATTTAAAGAATTTAAAATATGAACTTCTTATTAATTGCAAATAATGATTTTGATGGAGTAGGTCAAACAGCGGTCAATTTATGTAAAACTATAATCAGCAAAGGTTATAAATCAAAATTAATTGTTTTGAATAAATCATCTAATAAAAGTTTTGTTCAAAAAATAAAAAGATCAATCATTTTAAGAGTTTTATTATTTTTTAAGAATTTGATAAAAAAAAGTTATTCTGAATTATTTGGTTTTGGTGACTCTACTGTCAATTATTATGAATTAAAAAAATATTTAGATAAATCAGACATAGTAATAATATTTACTTTTCATAAAGTGATTTCAAATAAAGCGCTAGAAAAAATTCTTCAAAATAAAAAGATAGTTTATTTTAGACCTTTAGATATTGAACTTGCTACAGGAGGCTGTCATTTTAATGAAGATTGTCAAAAATTTAAAACTCACTGTAATAAATGTCCGAAGGTATATTTTAATAATTTTTTTAACTTTCCTCAAAAAAATCAGATGGAAAAAAAGAGAATCTTTGAAAAGTATAAACCAACAGTGTTTACTCAAAATAATTACGTAAAAAAGTTATTTAAATCTTCAACTATTTTTAAAAATACAAATTTAGTTCCAATTTTTCTAGGGGCCAATAAAGATAGAAATAAAGCTTATTCGAAATCTTATGCAAGAAATAAATTAGGTTTAAATAAAAAAGAAAAGTTAATTTTATTTGGCACATTTAATTTAGAATCTAGGGTAAAAGGAGGACATCTGCTTTTAAAGTCATTAAAAATTCTTGAAAATAAAATTAAAAAACAATCCTTAAACATTAGATTAATAACAATTGGAAATAAAAAAAAATTTTCATTCACTTCAGCGAGGATAAAGTGGACGCACCTTGGATTGATATCTTCGGATGAAAAATTGAACTTAATTTATAGAGCTAGTGATGTTTTAGTTTGTCCATCTTTATATTGCTTCGGTCCTCATATAGTTACAGAGGCATTATTAAATGACTTACCTGTTGTGGCTTTTGATCTTGGAGTTGCTCAAGATACTGTTGTACAAGGGCAGAACGGTGTATTGGTAAAAAGTTATGATTTAAAAAAGTTTGCAGACTCAATTTTTAAAATTTTATTCCAAATGAAAAGAAAGAAAAATAGTAAATCGATTCAAGAAATGAAAAAAATCTGTAGCTCAGATTACGAAGCCTCAAAAATAATTAAAATTTCTCATGAAGATTTAACTAAATCTATAAGATTGTAATGATTGCTTATTAATTCTCTATTTTTTTTTAAAAAACTTTTGCTTTTGTATTTTTTTTCAATCACTTTAAACATATTTTCAAAATGATCAGAGGGTTTAAATTTTTTTATTATTTCTTTTTTATTTAATTGAATTTTAACAAAAATCGATTTTTTCGGTGGTTTGCTAAAAAATTTATCTACATATAATGAACCTTTTTTAAAAAAGATTTCTAAATTATTAGAGTAATTTTGTCCTTCTCCCCAAAAGTAAAATCTTCTGGTTGATTTGTTTTCTAACAAAATATATCCATTTAGGTCTACAGTATTTTTAAATGTTTTCTGGGTAACATTTAATTTGCTCTTAAAATTAAAAAGATAGTTTTCCAGAGAAAGTGGATATACGGCAGCATCATAAAAAAATCCATTTCCTAATTTTTTTGAATACCTATTATTGTTTTTTTCTAGTGATGGGAATTTAAAACTTGAAATTACATATTGTATTGGGCCTAATTTTTTACTTTCAATTAATGCTTTGATGTATGAAAAGACTGGGTGGTAAACATACATAAAACATTCAAATATTAGTTTATTTTTTTTTGTTGATAATTGAATAATTTTTTTCAAATTGTTTGATTTTGTTAAAAAGGGCTTTTCACATATTACATTAAATCCTGAATTTAAAGCCTTTACTATATATTTTTCATGTAACTCATTCGGACAAGATATATATACAAAATCAAATTTTTTTTCAAAAAATTCCTTTTCTGTAAAATAGTTTTTTTTTAAATTTTTTCTTTTTAGATATCCAGAAATTTTAAAAAATTTATTTTTTTTTAAAACTGGCTTAATTTTATTATTAAAGTGATTGCCTGACCCGATAATTCCTAATGATTGATATTTCACTTTAATCTAAGTTTTTTACAATTTCCTCTGTCATTTTTTTTGCATCCGCAAATAACATTAATGTATTATCTTTATAAAATAACTCGTTATCTATCCCAGCATATCCAGGAGAAAGACTTCTTTTTACAAATAATACCGATTTACATTTTTCTACATCTAATACAGGCATTCCAAATATAGGACTTTTGGGGTCTGTTTTAGCAACGGGATTTGTTACATCGTTTGCTCCAATTACAAACGCAACATCAGAATTAGCAAAATCATTATTTATATCCTCTAATTCAAACACTTCGTCATAAGGAACATTGGCTTCTGCTAACAATACATTCATATGTCCAGGCATTCTTCCTGCTACTGGATGTATAGCGTAAGTAACTTTGATATCATTTTTTTTTAGTTTATCTACCATCTCTCTTAAAGCATGTTGAGCTTGGGCTACTGCCATACCATATCCTGGGACTATAATAACCGATGAAGCATTTTTCATTAAAAAAGCTGCATCCTCAGCATTTCCACTTTTAATTGGTTTTTGATCTTTTTTTTCTTTTTTATCATCATTAGAATTATCTGCACCAAAACCGCCAAGTATCACACTAACAAAAGATCTATTCATGGCTTTGCACATTATGTACGAAAGTATCGCCCCAGAAGATCCGACAAGTGTACCTGTTATAATTAAAGCAGTATTTTCCAACGTAAAACCTATACCTGCTGCAGCCCACCCTGAATAAGAATTAAGCATTGAAATTACTACAGGCATATCTGCTCCACCAATAGGTATGATTAATAAAACGCCAACAAGGAATGAAATAACAATTACAGTCCAAAAAATATTCGTAGACTGTGTTTTACATAAATAAAAAATTAAAACAAAAATACCTATTCCAAGTATTAAATTAAAAAAGTGCTGGCCGCTGAATGTAATAGGAGCGCCTGACATTATTCCTCTTAACTTTAAAAAAGCAATTATAGAGCCTGAAAAAGTTATTGCTCCTACCGCTGCCCCTATAGACATTTCAATTAGGCTTGCTAATTTGATATTTCCCACAATTCCAAGATTAAAGGCCGCAGGATTTAAAAAAGCTGCTATAGCAACAAATACAGCTGCCAATCCAACCAAGCTATGGAAGCCTGCAACTAACTCTGGCATCGCAGTCATTGGGATTTTAAAAGCTATAAAAGCACCGATTGTACCACCAATAACTAAAAATATAATTACAAAAACTAATGATGTAGAAAAATTTCCTATTGAAAGAAATGTAACAATAATTGCAATTATCATTCCAGCAATTCCAAAATAATTTCCTTGTCTAGATGTATCTGGTGAAGATAATCCTCTTAGTGCAAGAATGAATAACACTCCTGAAACTAAGTAAAAAATTGCAGCTAGATTTGCCGAAATCATTTCTTCTTATCTTTCTTTTTTTTATACATTTGCAGCATTCTTTGAGTCACAAGAAATCCACCAAAAATGTTTATTGCGGCAAGGATGATAGCTATAAACCCAAAAATACTCGACGTACTAAAAACACTTTCAGATATTCCTGCTAAAGCTGCAATAATAGCGCCCACAATAATTACTGACGAAATTGCATTAGTAACTGACATTAGTGGAGTATGAAGTGATGGTGTTACACTCCAAACTACATAATAACCAATAAAAATTGATAAAATAAAAATGCTTAATCTAAATATAAACGGATCTATTTCCATAATTAATTTTTTTTGATTAAAGATTTCTCTATTATTTCGTCTTCTAAATTAATATTAAAGTCTTTCTTTTCTTTACTATACAAATTACGTATGAAACTAAATAAATTTTTAGCATATAGGCTTGAAGCGGTAAGAGGTAAGCTATTCATCAGACTTTTGACGCCTATTACTTTTATTCCATTTACTGCATTAATTTTACCTGCCTCTGAAAAAGCAGAGTTTCCTCCTTGTTCTGCTGCTAAATCATAAATGATTGAACCAGGTTTCATAAGTTTAACTAAATCCTCTGATAATATTCTTGGAGCAGATTTTCCAGGAATTAATGCTGTACATATAACTATATCATTTTTTTTAAGCGCCTCTTTCATCATCTCTGCTTGTTTTTTTTTATATTCATCAGATGCTTCTTTTGCATATCCACCAGCAGTTTCCATATCTTCATTTTGTTCAACTGTTAAAAACTTTCCACCTAAACTTTCTACTTGTTCTTTTGATGCGGCTCTTACATCTGTTGCTGAAACGATTGCTCCTAACCTTTTAGCAGTTGCTACAGCTTGTAAACCTGCTACTCCTGCTCCGATAACTAAAACTTTAGCTGCTGGTACCGTACCTGCAGCTGTCATCATCATGGGTACTACTTTTTCAAATTCTGCAACACAATCAATAACTGCTCTATATCCGGCCAAGTTAGATTGGGAAGATAAAACATCCATTGATTGAGCTCTTGTAATTCTAGGTAATAACTCTAGAGAAAAAGGCTTAATTTTTTTATCTATGATTTTATCAATTTGGTTTTTATTTTTTGACGGATTAAGCATTCCAATTAAAATAGTATTATCTTTCAAAATTCCAATTTCATCCTCTAAGGGACAATTAACTTTAATGATTAGGTCGCTTGAATTTAGCACCTCTTTTGATGATGATTTAATTTCAACTCCTATATCGCTATATTCATTATCATCTATCCCAAGATGAAGTGCATATCCTTTTTCGACACACACTCTTAATCCAAGTCCAATAATATTCTTTGCCGAGTCAGGAGTTAAAGAAACTCTTTTTTCCAATAATGTATTTTCTTTAATTGAGCCAACTATCATTTTAATAATTTATTTGATCTTAAAGTAATGTGATTGCAAGTATTACTAACAAAAAAATTACTGCAACTGTGCCCCACAAAACAAATTTCGTGAAGCCATTATAAGTTTTTTTGTAATCGTTCTCACTCATCTTTAACCTTGACGAGCTTTAAATTTTGGATTTTTTTTATTTATTACGTATAGCTTTCCTCTTCTCTTCACCAACTTGGAGTTAAGATCTCTTTTTTTTAATGATTTTAAAGAACTTGCTATTTTCATATTTTTTTAAAGCCTGGCAACGTCCTACTCTCCCGTGTCTTAAGACAGAGTACCATCGGCGCTGAAGGACTTAACTTCCGAGTTCGGAATGGAATCGGGTGTGACCCCTTCGCAATAATTACCAGGCAATGCTTTATAATCTTTTTGAGCCTAGTTGTAAATAGTTTAATTTTATCAGATTTTTTAAATGGTGGGCGTGATAAGAATTGAACTTATGGCCTCTTCGATGTCAACGAAGCGTTCTACCACTGAACTACACGCCCCTAAAAAATTTACCTAAATAATTTATTTAATTATTTATTTTAAATAAATTTAGTTAAATGATTTAATTGATAATTTTTTAAATAATAATTTAATTAAACTCAAATATATACTTATATTTTTGACTAAAAATAATAAAATTTTAAATAAACAATTGAGTTTAAAGTTTTTTTTAAAATCAATTATCAGTAATTTAAATTTTTCAATTTTTATAGTTTCATTTGATATTTTTCTTAATTTTGATTTAAGATCGTAAATTTTTGAATTTGAGTCTAAAATTTTAATCTTTTCTAAAATTCTTGTTTTTTCTAAGGCTCTTGAATTTGACATATTACTACTTACATTCCTTATTTTTACTAGAAATTTTTCAATAACATAAAAATTATATTTATTAATTAATTTAAGACTCAAATCATAATCTTGTGCAAATTCATATTTATTAGAGTACCATCCAACATTTTTTGCAAAATCAGTTCTATAAATTATTGATGAATGTGCAAAAATATTTTCTCTTAAAAAATTTTCAATAATCTGTTTGTTGTCATTATTAATTTTAGTTTTTTTAGTTATTTTACTCTTTTCGTTAATTGTTTCATACCATGAGGCTACAAGACCAAAGTTTTTATTACTTTCCAGAATATTTATCTGTTTTTCTAATTTATCTCTTTGGAAGACGTCATCTGAGTCTAATATAGAGGTATATTTACTGTTTAAAAATTTAGTTGCTTTAATTCTTCCTGCTCCTAAGCCGCTATGTTTTTTATTCTCAAATATTTGAATTCTATCATCATTAAATTTTCTTACTAATTCTAAAGTTCTATCCTCAGATGCATCATCCCATATTATAAGCCTCCAATCTTTAAAAGATTGTATCCTTAAACTTTCTATTGCCTCTTTAATATATTTTTCAGAGTTGTAGCAATTCATCAAAATTGAAATCAAATTTTTTTTTTTAATTTTCATTTCTTCTCAATTTTATAACTTCCTTTATTTAACCGTAAAATCAGATCACTTTTTGCTGCAATTTCAGGTCTATGTGTAATCATAATTATTGTTTTATCTGAAAGATAATTTTTTATGTTAGAAATAATTTTGTTTTCAGTATCTTCGTCTAAGTTACTTGTAAATTCATCAAAAAAAATAATATCGGATTTTTTATATATGGCTCTTGCTAAAGCTACTCTTTGTCTTTCACCTCCAGATAGTTTTGAACCACTTGAACCAACTAATTCATTATATCCATTATCAAGTGATAAAATTTTTTGCTTAAGTTCTGCTATTTCAACAGACTTATTTAATCTGTTATAATCAATTTTTCCATTATCAAAATTTAGGCAGATATTTTTTTCAATAGTATCATCGAAAAGGAATACCTTTTGAGATACAAAGCTAATTTTTTTAATCCAGCTTTCGTAATTAATATTAATATTTTTATTCTCAAAATAAATATTGCCTTGATCGGGCTCTATAAATCCCATTAAAATATTTTGCAACGTGGATTTTCCACTTCCTGATGGACCTGCTATTGAAACAAGAGAGTTTTTAGGAATTGATAAAGAGATTTCTTTTAACAATTGATTTTTTTCATTATATGAATGAGAAATTTTATCAATAACAATATAATTTTTAATTGTATCTAGATTGTCTTTAAAGGTTGATTTGGTATTTTTATCAATAAATTTCGACTTTGTTTCTAAATCTTTTATTTGTTTTATCTGATCATAGATAATTTGAACGCTAGGTTCGTAAGCTCTCAAATAAAATAGTGTAGTTGTTATTCCACTAAAAGCAGGAATTAGTCTAATTGCTGAAACAACTACTAAAACTATAATTGGAATAGCTGATAAAATGCTATCTGTATAAATGTAAAAAATAACTGAAAAAAATAAAATAGAAAAAATGCTTAAAATCTCTAAAAAAATCCTAGGGAATTTTTCAAAGAGTCTAAAGAAAAATATATTTTTTTCATAAGTATCAATTTTAGAATTAAATAAATTAGAAACAATTTTTTCTTTTTGAAAAACTTTTATATCTTTTAAAGCTTCAAAAGTTTCAATAATCATTTGATTAAAATTTGAGACAAGATTTTGGTTTTCTCGAGCTTTTTTTTTGATCTTTGGTCGCACTACTTTAGAATAAGAAATTATTACTATTGAAAAAACTAATATTATTGAAATTGCTATTTTAAAATTAACAAACATAATGATAAGTGAGACCGTAATTATTGCAGTAACATCTTTTACAAAAGTGTTTAATGATTCAAAATACGCATAGAAACCCGGAACAGAAGTAGTTACATTTCTTGCCATTACTGATGGTAATAATTCTTTCGTATTAGAATTAAACGCATCAAAATAAAAATTAAAAAATTTTTTTGATAACCCTGATCGAACTTTTTGTAAAAATTTTTGAAGATACCAAGCATAAAAAAGCAAAAACGAATTTTTTAATAAAAAAGAAAGTAAAACGAATGCGGAACTGTAAAATATTAAGTTCTTATCATCAAAATATTTTAAAAAAAAATTTAAGTAACTTTGTGGTAATTCATTATTTAGCAAAGTTGCTGCAAATAGTGGTAATGATAATATTGATGAAAATTCAAGTAAAAAATTTATCACATTAAAGATTAAAAAAATAAACAAATGATAACTTTTATATTCTCTAATAATGAATAAGACTTTATAAAGATTTTTCATACAATTAATTAAGTTATATTTTTATCAATAATTTTTTTAAGTTTAAAAAGCGAAAAAAAATTAATTTTATTATTAAAATCTTGATTAAATTTTTTTATTGAGTCTTGTGTTTTTTGTGAAAACCACCATTCATCAATATTATTCCAATATTTTAACAAATGATTAATTAATTTATTTAAGTCATCAAATAAAATACCTGTTTCTCTTAAGTAATTGTACTTTTCTATAAATTCATCATCAACATGATCATAAAGTCTCTCGGAACTGTCGCACCAAATTACCACGGTAGGAATATTGAAATGGAAATTTTCTAAAATACCAGTACCATCATAAAAAATTAAATTTATTCTACCTTCTCTTAAAAATTTTGAATAATCGATTTTCCCAAAGTCCAATTGTGAATTCTTAAAATCTTTTAGAAAGGTATTTTTATACCAAGTACCTCTTTTTGTATTAAAATTTGGGTGTAATCTTAATAAGATCAACTTATCAATTTCTGGGCATATTTTTTTTTTGAAATCTTGGATTAATTTAAAAGATCTTAGAAACTCTATGTTTCGATCAAAAGGATAATGTAGCCCTATCATTGGCCATGCTAAAATATTCAATTTTCCATCTTTTTTATAATTATAACTTGCCTTAATTGTTTTGATATTGCCGAATGGCTCGCAAAAACTTTTTTTTGCATAACCAAATGTAAGAAATTTAATAGCGGTTTGATACTCAACACGATTTAAAATATAATCTTCTACAAAGTAAGTATTTCCGTGTTGCATTATAAAATACGGTGTTCCCATATTTACCTTTTTTGCAGTGTAAAATTTAAAAATTTCATCATACTCTTGGTTCAGGCCAGTTAATATAAATTTTGGATTTTTTGGATAATAATTTTCACATTCATTATATATTTTTTTAAAGTTTTCAATAAAACATGTTGGTAAAAATTCATGTAGAAAGGATCTGATAAATCCTTCGACATTATTTTGTTTATTATCTTTTACTAGATTAAATTTAAGTTCTGATCTTTTTATCGGGTCATACTCTAAATTATCTATTTCTATTATTTTGTAATTTTTAGGAACTTGAAAAAAAAGTAGCTCAAATAATTTTTCGTAAATGAAAGGCAACCCACTTCCAATAATTAATGCATCATTTTTTTTTTGAAAAAACCTAAAATAGTTAAATATAGAAAAGATAATTTTTTTAAAAGAAGATATTTTATACCCATCCTTAGATAAATGTTCTGCATTCATGTTGTAATCCTCAAACCCATGAGTTATTTCTTGAAAATCTAATTGAATGTTTTGAAAATTGTAAAATTTTAAAATTTTATATAATATTATATTGTTCCACAATATATCTCTAGAAAATGGATGAATTGTTACAGTATCTTTAGAATATAAGGGGTATAAGTCACTTTTTATTCCATAAATTTTATCAATTGAATTTGAAGACATTATTTCTCTAATTAAATAATCTCTTTGGTAGCAAAGATCTACAAATCTACGAACCCAAGGACCTAACACAATTTTCCAAGCCTTTAAATTTAGATTAACTTTATGAATCAAATTCAAACTACGATATAAATCTTCCATAATTTTCTCATAAATATTTGAAGAATCTATAGTATTTTTCACCCTTTGTTTTTTTTGGGGGCTTTGGGAATAAAAAATTTGATAATTTAAATTATTTAAATTTTTTTTATTTAATTCAAAAACCCATTCACTTCCAATTAAAAGATTTTCATCTTTTTTAATATTTATATTTTCGAGAGAAAAAACTAATTTTTTTTTCATCTAAATTTAATCATCTTTTTAAGACAATTAATAATATAAATTTGAGTTTTCTTTTTTAAATTATAATAGATTGGCAAAGATATTACTTGATTATAAAATTTTTCAGTGTTTGGAAAATTTCTTGCTTTGAAATTAAACTTTTTTTTATAAAAAGTGTGCCTGTAAATAGGCACATAATGAACTTGTAATTTAATTCCTTTTTTTAACATTTCTTTAAAAAAATTATTTTTACTTATCTTTAATTTTGTAAAATTTATTTTAATCGGAAATAGATGATAACTAGACTCAAAATTTTTAGGTATTGTTTGTATTTTTATATTTTTATAATCGCTAAAATTTTTTCTATAAAATAAAGCAATTTTTTTTCTCTCTTTATTATATTTGTTTATTTTTTCTAATTGATTTATTCCTAATTCACATTGAAAATCTGTAATTCTATAATTGTACCCAAACATTTTCATATCCTGATGCCATTCTTGAAGTTTAGGATTTTTTACAATTCCGTGAGATCTTAATAATTTTAGTTTTTTATCTATTTCTTTGATATTAGTAACAATTGCACCTCCTTCACCAGTTGTAATTGGTTTTACCGGATGAAAACTATATGTTGCAAAATCAACATATTTAGAAACATAGCCTCGGCTTTTGTTAATCGAAGAGCCTAATGAATGACAGCTGTCGTTTATTAAAATTATTCTGTTTTTTTTAGCTATTAGATTTAATTTTGGCCAATCACTTGGGCATCCCCCGTAGTCAATAGCTATTATTGCCTTTATTTTTTTTTTCTTTGCTTTTAATTCTTTAATTTTAAGCTTTATGTTTTCAACACAAATATTCCCTGTGTTTTCATCTATATCAACAAAAACAGGTTTAGCTCCAGAATATAAGATACAATTACTCGTCGCCACAAAGCTATTAGGAGTAGTCAAAATTATATCACCTTTTTTCCAATTAAGGGCTTTTGATAAAATATACAATGCAGCTGTACCACTAGAGACAGCTGTACAGTATTTAGTATTAAGATATCTTTTTAATCTTGTTTCAAATTTCTCTACTATTTTGCCTTGAGTAAGAAAATCAGACTTTAATACTTTATTAACACCTTCTATATCATGATTGCTTATAAAATGTTTGCCGTAATTAATTATGTTCATTGTTAATTGATTACTTTATTGTATAGAGCCCTAAGCTCAAACAGGAATGATTTTTAATAATTTTTAAAATTGATTTTGTTAACATTGTCTAATCTATAAAATTATTTAACTTTAGTATTTTCTTTATTTCGGAAATAGATAAATATTGTTTGTTTTCAAAACTATTATAGGAATTATTTTCTGGAAAAATTTTACAATGTTTTTTTTTCAGGTAAGTTTTTTTATTCCATTGAATAAACTCAGAATTTGGACAGATAATATATAAATTTTTGTACTCAACTGTGTTAAAAGACTCGCTCTCTGAAATCATTTCCTCATGTAATTTTTCCCCTGGTCTTAAACCGATTATTTTAATTTTTTTATTTGGGTACATAGCAGAAGCTAAATCGGTAATTTTAATTGAAGGAATTTTAGGTACAAATATCTCACCTCCCTTCATTATTTCTAATGATTTAAGTACGAATTTAATTGCATCATTAAGCGTTATATTAAATCTTGTCATCCTTTTATCTGTAATTGGAATAGATTTTGAATTTATATGTTTTAAAAATATTGGAATAACTGATCCTCTACTTCCCATCACATTACCGTATCTAACAACACTAAATTTAGTTTTTAATTTTCCTCTAAAATTATTTGCAGATATAAATAATTTATCTGACGCTAATTTGGTTGCTCCATAAAGGTTTATTGGTGAAGATGCTTTATCGGTACTTAAAGCCAATACGTTTTTTACATTATTTTCATAAGCTGCGTGAATTACATTGTTCGAGCCTATAATGTTTGTTTTTATCACCTCGAAAGGATTATATTCTGCAAGTGGAACGTGTTTTAAGGCTGCCGCATGAAATACTATATCTACATTTTTAGTGGCCATTGCTAGTCTTGAATAATCTCTAATATCACCAATAAAAAATCTCATTATCTTTTTTAACCGAGGAAATTCATGCATCATCTCACTCTGCTTAAGCTCATCTCTGCTAAATATAATTATTTTTTTTGGATTAAAATTTTTTTCTAAATGCTTTACAAGATTCTTTCCAAAGGAACCTGTTCCACCAGTAATAAGAATTGTTTTGCCATTTATCATTTTTTAATCTTTTAATTCCATTTTAAGTTCATCATATTCTTTCATTTTTTTTTTCATAAAATTTATTGTTAGCTTCGTTCTGAGTGAAATACCTTGAGAAGTTAACACATATTTTATATGACCGATTTTATTTGGTGTCTTTTTAAATCTTCTTATTTTAACTAAACCTTTGTCTTTTAAAGCTTTAATACAATAGTTGAGCTTTCCTAAACTTAGACCCAACTCCTTAGCTAAATCTCTTTGTGAATAGTTAGGATTTTTGTGTAGATTTCGTAAAATAGCAAAATTATCTTCTATGTTATCATTTTTCATGTTCAATTGTTGTACTTAATGTACAATTAATGAACAGTCAAGTTTTTTTCATTCAGTTTTATGAAATAATATGAAATAAAAGGTCTTGATATGAAAATTAATAAAAATAAATATATTTTAGGGACAGCAAATTTATGGACTAGATATGGCTTTAAATCTATATTCGTTAATGAGAAACAGTCAATTTCTTTATTGAAGTATTCTCAAAAAAATAATGTAAAAATCTTAGATATTTCTTCGAGCTATCCTTCATTTAAATATATTATTAAAGAGGCGAATCTAAAAAAATTTAAGATTTCTTTCAAGGTTTCGAGTGCTGATTTTAAAAAAAAAAATTTTTACAACAATTTTGAATCTTTTTTTTATAATTTATTAAAAAAATTAAACGTTGCAAAAATTGAATATTTTTTATTTCATAATGCAAAAGACATCTTATCTGATAAAAACAAAAAAGTACTTAAACATTTAAAAAACTTAAAAAAAAATAAAAAAATTCGATACTTAGGAGTATCTGTATATTCAAATAACGATTTACTTAAAATTTTAAAAAAAAATATAAAGATTGATGTTGTCCAAATTCCATTTAATATTCTCGATCAAAGAATAAACCAAAAAAAATTACTTAATTTTATTAAATTAAAAAAAATAAAAATTCATGTTCGATCTATATTTTTACAAGGTATTTTAATAGATAAAAAAATTATTCCTAAAAAATTTAAAAAATTTAAGGAATTATCAAATTGGCACAATTTTTTGCAAAGCAATAAACTTAATTCCTTAACAGAAATTATCAACTTTCTTAATAATTTTCGTTTTATTAATAAAATTGTTATTGGAGTGAAAAATAAAGATCAACTTAAACAGATTTTAAATACAAAAATTTATAAAAACAAAAAAAATTTTGATAAATTTAAATCAAACAATCTAAAATTAATTGATCCAAGAAAATGGAATTAAAAAAAAAATTTACAGTAATAATTCAAGCCAGAATCGGTTCTACTAGATTAAAAGGTAAAATTCTTAAAAAAATTAAGAATAAAACTTTTCTTGAAATTTTAATATCCAGAATTAAAAAATCTAAAAAAATATCTAATATTATAGTCGCTACAACAAAAAAAAAAGAGGATGATAAAATTGTTAGTTTTTGTAAAAAAAAAAATATTAACTATTTTAGAGGTCCGGAAAAAAATGTTTTTAAAAGATATTATCTCTCTGCCAAAAAATTTAATGTAAAAAATATAATTCGAATAACTTCTGATTGTCCTTTAGCTGATCCCATTTTAATTGACAACTTTATTAAAAAATTCGAATATAAAAAAGATTTACATTATCTCTCAAATATAAATCCACCGACATTTCCCAATGGGTTTGATGTTGAAATATTTACATTTAAAATTTTAAAGTACTTTAATGCAAAAAAATTAACAAATTATGAGAAAGAACACGTAACTATAAAAATGAAAAATTCAAAATTTAAAAAAGAAAATGTTAAAAACAAAAATAATTTGAGTAAGTTTAGAGTGACTCTTGATGATAATAAAGATTTCGTTTTTTTTAAAAAATTGTTTAAATTTATTAATTATGATTATAATATCAACTTTAAGAAAATTCTTAATCTAATCAGAACTAATCCAAAATTATTTAATAAGGATATTTAAATGACAAAAAAAATAAAAATTAATATGGGTCAGAAATATTGGAATGAAGCAAAGAAAATAATTCCTGGAGGCACAATGCTATTCTCTAAAAACCCTGATCTATACCTGCCGAAAAAATGGCCAGCCTATTTTTTGAAGGCAAAAAATGTCCACATCTGGGACCTTGAAGGAAAAAAATATATTGATTTAGCTACAATGGGTGTTGGTACAAATATTTTGGGATATGCTAATTCAGAGGTAAATGCAGAAGTAATAAAAACTATTAAAAAATCAAATATTTCTACTTTAAATTCTGTTGAAGAAATTAAACTCACAAAACTATTGTTAAAAATTAATCCATGGGCGCAAATGATTAGATATACTAAAACTGGTGGTGAGGCAAATCTAGTAGCATTACGAGCAGCAAGATCGTCATCAAAAAATTATAAAGTTGCATTTTGCGGATATCATGGATGGCATGATTGGTATTTATCAGCAAACTTAGAAAATTCTAATAATTTAAATACCCATTTATTACCTAATGTTAACACCATAGGAATTCCTAAAAAATTTAAAAATCAGTCATTTGGTTTCAAATTTAATGACATAAAAGAGTTTAAAAAAATTGTACAAAAAAATAAACTTGCAGCAGTAATAATGGAAGTAAGTAGACTAAAAGAAACAAAAAAAAAATTTCTTAAAGAAATTCGAAAAATTACTAAAAAAAAAAATATATCTTTAATATATGATGAGTGTACTTCGGGTTTTAGAGAGACATTTGGGGGTCTTTTTAAGAAATACGGAATTACTCCAGACATAGTTGTATATGGTAAATCCATCGCAAATGGTTACCCATTATGTGCAATAGTTGGGAAAAAAAATATTATGAAAAACTTAGAAAAAAGTTTTGTAAGTAGTACTTTTTGGACTGATAGAGTTGGTTACGCAGCTGCAATCAAAACTTTAAATATTATGAAAAGAGAAAAAACTTGGCTAAAATTAAAGAGAAAAGGCTTAATAATAAAAAACCTATGGAAAAAATACGCAAAAAAATACAACTTAGATATTACAATTCAGGGTTTAGACGCTCTTCCTACATTTGTTTTTAATTATGATAATCATTTAGAGCTTAAAACTTACATAACCCAAGAATTTTTAAAAAAAAACATACTTACTTCAAATACCATTTATCTTTCAGCATATCATTCAAATAAAATTATAAAAAAATATGAAAAAATTCTTAATACGGTATTTAAGAAAATTAGTGAGTTTAGAAAAAATAAAATTGAAATCTCATCAAAATTAGAGTCTCCGGTCTGTTTAGGCGGATTGAGATCAAATAAGTAAAAGCTTTAAAAATTATTTTACCATTCCTCTTACTAACACAAATCCTTCAGCATATTTAAATCCTGATGAAATACCCCTAAACTTTGCTAAGGCCTCAATCGCCTTTAAAGACCTACTATGCGGATATTTTTTTAATTCACTTTTATAAAATTTCATAGCCTTAATTTTACTTTTAATCTCTTTATCTATCTCAAAATAGTAATTCGGCTGAAATGATTTTTTTTTAAATACACCCCACTCTGTACTTGATAAAACTTCAAATGAAAAAATTTTTTTTACTGAGATGTTTTTTATAGGTCTGCACGCAGTGATTGTTGCTCTATAAGTTATCTGATGATCTATGTTTAAACAATTTTCATAATGAGTGAAAACTATCTCGGGCTTGAAAGATTTAATTATTTTTTCCACCATTTTTACAATTTTAAGTAATGGCAATTGGTCTAATTGATTATCAGGTAAATCAAAAAAAGTAGGTTTTCCTAATTTTAAATATTTGAATAACTTCTCACATTCTAATTTTCTTTTTAAAATTTTATTTTCACTATTTGATCTTGCGGAAACTCCATTGGTCAGAAAGACAATTTTAATATTATTTTTTTTTTTTAATTTAAAAATTGTTCCACCGCATCCAAGAATTTCATCATCAGGATGGGCTGCTATAATTAAAATTTTTTTATTTTTTAACAATTTTAAATTCTCCTTCCAAAATCTTTTTTTTTGTTTTCTTAACATTTTTAAACAGTATTTTAAATTTTTTAATATCTAAATACGCTTTTGGATATTCGTGGGCATCTAACATTCTTATGAAATTAAACATATTTTCTATGCTTATAATTTTTAAAGATAACATATTACTTTCTGTAGCTTTTCTTCTTCTAAAGTAGGAAGGTTTACCTTTTTGTTTATTAAATTTTATTTTTTTTTTTCTTGCTAGATCTTTGATCATGTAAAGACATATTTTTTCCATTCTTTCGTAAATTTGCATTGCTGTTCCATTTAAGTCTAGATTTTTTTTTAAACAAATATCTCCTGAATCGATTTTATTTGAAACTTTAAAGGCAGTGACTTTAGTTTTTTTTATTCCTCTAATTATTTGATTTTGAATTGGAGATCCTCCTCTAAATTTAGGTAAATTAGATGAGTGAAATTGAATACACAAAAAATTATTAAAAATCTCTGGGGGTATTTTTTGTGACCAATGAATAAAAAAAATAATTTTTGGTGAAATATTTGCAATTTTTTTTTTATCTAATTTGTTTAAAAATATAAAAGGTCTTTTTAAGGTTTTGAAATTATTTTTATTCCACTTTTTTTTTGAAATAACTAGATAATTAATCATTTTCTCTTATTATTTTTATTAAATATTTTTTTTTATTCAAGTAAAAGAAGCTCGGGTAATTTTCAAAATCACAAAGTCGTAATAAATTAAATTGTGATTTTAAAGATTTATTAATATCTATTTTGCTATTTTTTTTTGTTCTCAGTTTATAATACGTAGATTTTCCGACTTGCAACTTTGATTTTGGAGAAATTTTATTTTTTTTTAAATATGAGATGAATCTTTCGATTAATTTTATGTTTTGATTGAATTGGATCGATTTTATCTCGTCAAATAATAAATCTTTTTTAAAGTACACCATTTTTTTAAAGTATATTTTTCCAGCATCTATTTGACTTGATGCTTCCATTAAAGAAAAAATTATCTTATTTTTTTTGTTTAATAACTGCCATGTTAAGGGAGACATGCCTTTCCCTTGAGGCAAGTCAGATTCGTGTGGTACTAAATTAAATTTTGATCTATCTAAATATTTTTTATTTATTTTTTTAAAATAGCTAAAGATTATGTTTATATCGTAATTCTTTCTTAATTTTGTGTGATCGTTAACAACTACAATATTGTTAGAATATTGCTTTAGTTTTTTTTTCAAGATATCAGAATATTTGTTTGCCCAAGAATTTCTGCTTATTAAAATTTGTATTTTCATAATTTTATATGTTAATATAGATTTTCTTTATTAAAATTATGGCAAAATTAAATAATCACAATCATTGGATTTCCAAAGTTCAAAAGATTAGGGCAAGAAACAATGTTAATTGGATGAATATTCTAAGACTTGCATTTAAGTATGCTCCAAAAGAGGCAGGTAAGTTGATGAAAAAAATTAATTCTGACGATAAAAAAATTTCTAAGCTTTTAAATAAACTCAGTAAATAAATTAATGTTTAAATTTGATAATATTAAAAATTTTACAAGAACTCTTATTATTGCTGAAGTTTCTGCGAATCATTGTGGGTCAAAAAAAAAATTTTTAAATCATATAATACAGGCAAAAGAAAATGGTGCTGATTTAGTAAAAATCCAAACTTATGAACCTCAAGATATGACTGTAAATAAAAATTTCAAAATTAAAAAAGGTTTATGGAAAGGAAAAACTCTTTGGAATTTATATGAAAATGCTTGCACGCCTTTTAAATGGCATTTTGATGCTTTCAAAATTGCAAGAAAAAATAAAATAACTTTATTTAGCACTCCTTTTAGTGAAAGAGCTTTGAAATTTTTAAAACAATTTAAACCGCAACTATATAAAATAGCTTCTTTTGAACTCACAGATCATTGCCTTATAGATAACGTTGCAAAAAATTATAAGCCAATAATACTATCTACAGGACTATCAGATATAAAAGAGGTAAAATCAGCTATAAAAGTTATAAGAAAATACCATAATAAAATAATTCTTTTATACTGTGTATCAGGTTATCCTACTCCTTTAGAAAACATAGATTTTAAAAGAATAGAAAAATTAAAAAAATCAACTGGTGTAAAATTAGTTGGTTTCTCTGACCACACACTGGGCATCACAGCTTCTATTGATGCAATTAATAAAAAAGTTCCATTTATAGAGAGACATTTCACGATTAATAAAGATTCCTCTAGTCCTGACGTGAAGTTTTCAATCTCATGTGAAGAACTTAAAATTCTTAAAAATTATGCACTTAATAGAAATAAATTAGAAATTAAAACAAAAAGTAAAACAGCAGAAAGAATTAATAAAATTTTCAGAAGGTCTATTTATGTAGTTAAGAATATAAAAAAAGGTGAAAAATTTACTAGTAGTAACATAAAATGTTTTCGCCCATATATAGGTTTAGGAGCAGAACAATATTTTAAAGTACTGGGAAAAAAAGCAAAATCAAATATTAAAAAAAATAAAGTTTTAAACAAGAATTTAGTTAAAGCACTTTAAGATAATATTCTACGTAAAAGTTTTTATCACCTCCAAATGAAGATTTAAATAATTCTATATTTTTAGTTTTACTATCAAACTTATTTACTGAAAAAATAGTTTTTACGTTTCCCATTAAAAACTGTTTGCAACCTATTTTTTTTAAATGCTGTATAGCTAACCAAATTGTTTTATGAGAAATATTTTTATAGATTTTAAATTTTTCTCTAATAGTGCATGCTGAAAAATACAATGAAAAAAATTTATTATGAAAAAAAAATGCATAAGAAATCGGCTTTTTATTTTCAGTAACTTTAATTAAAAATCCTTTTTTTCCTAAAATCATTTGTTCATTAATTTTCCAACTTTTTTCTGATCTGGTAACATGACCTGCTACTTTTTTATGTAATTTCATCATTTGTAAAATTTCATTATTTGGGTAATTTTTATAATCTATAATTTCATAAGTAAGATTATCATAATTTGTTTTTAAAGAACTTTTATGACCCTTTTTAAAATTTTTTTTTATTGCATCAAGGTCTTGGTCAAGCATTAATATGCTCTCTTTATAGCACGATATTAAAGTTTTATTTTTAGTTTTTTTAAAATTATCTAAAGACTTTTCACTAATTCTTTTTTTTATAAATATCTTTTTAATTCCATTTTCTTTAGATGCTAGTACGATTTCTTTGAAAATTTTTTTTAAAGAAATATACTCCAGTTCCTTGAAGTCAAATTCAATAGGATGACCGTAAGAATTTATGATTTTGTTTCCCTTGCTTGTGTCAATTGTAAATTGAAAATTTTTTTTATTTACATTTTTTAAATTTAAATCGAGAAAATTTTTTTCACCGAAATATTCTTTTCTGTACTCGATATATAAATCTTCTAAATAAATATTTTTGCCTAATGAATCTTTGTAGGAGGATATATTGCTTCCTTTCATTTTTTTCTTGCGATTTTAATAAGTTTATTTAACGTAATTTTGAACTTTTTATTTGAAATTCCAAAATGAATAGGAAAAATATAACAGGTAGAATACTTTTCTTTAAATGGATCAAGTCCGAAACTGAAGTGTTTTTTTTCTAGAATTTTTATAAATTTTTTTCCATATTTTTTTTTTTCAAAAATAGCGCATGGTCCAAGCCTTTTTGTATCAAATTTTATTTGTTTAAAATTTTTTTTTATTATTTCTTGCCTTTCTTTAATTACGTCAATGTTTATTTTAAAATTTTTTAAGCACTCATAAATATTATTCACGCCAATTGGATCTACCGAGTGATTAAAAGACTCATAATATCTCCAATCCTGATTAGATTTATTAATAAAAATGGAATTATATTTTTTTAAAGTTTGTGATTTTGAAAAATGTGAATTGATATATTGTTTTTTCTTGCAATATTTGTAAAATTTTTTATCGTTAGTTAATATAATCCCTCCACAAAGTGAACCTATAATTTTGGGTAATGAAACAATTTCATAATTACTATTATTTTCAAAAGGTTTATAATTATAATTTGGTAAACAATCAGCTGAGTCATCTATAACAAGTTTTTTTTTTAACTTTTTTTTTAAATTTTTTGGAATACGAAATGTATATCCCCATTTGTGTACAATTATATTGCAGTCAACTTTATAATTTTTAACAGAAATATTTGTAAAGGATCCGAGAGAGTTTACTAAACAAGCCGAAGTCCATAATGGTATATTTACTATTTTAGATCGGTTAAAATTAAAAAAATTTAAAATAGTGTTTATTGATGATCTTCCAGATGGAGAAAGTACAGCGTATTTCGTTTTATATTTTTTCGAAAAAAAATTTTCTATTTCAATTACCTTTTTTTTAAAATTAAATTTAGATTTATTGATTTTAAATTTTAGTGTATCGGGCCATTGAAGCATATTAATTAATATACGCTAAAAGAAAATAAATTCATAATTTTTTAAAATTTTTAAATTATAAAATTTTTCTCAAATAATAAAAACCTCTAACAAATTGAGTAGTATTAACATATATTATATTACTTCCTTTTAATGCATTTATTAGATTTTTCAATTGTTGAGGTTTTCTATAATAATTATTAAATTTAGTCTTTGTTACTTTTATAATGTTTTTCCTTTCTACAAATCTATTTAATTTTTTCTTAATTTTATTTACTGGTGTTCCTTTCATCGCAAAAGTTAATCTGGTTGTGAGGGTTGAAAAAGATTTTTGTTTGTCTATTTTTACTCTGTCAAAAAAATCATCAAAAAAATCTGAATAGTAAAAGTTTTTCAGTTTAAATTTTTTTGCCAAAATAGATATATGCTCACTAACTATGAGCTTGAAAGGACTGTCTATGTTTTTATTTTTTATAATTATTTTTTTTACACCAAAAAAAGATGGATGGTAAACTTTATTGAAAATAAATTTGTTATTTATAATCACTTTATTTTTTTTTGTCTCAACCTTGTTTACAGTAACATTTTTAATTTTTAATTGAGGTAAAAATTTTTTATAAAATTTACTAAAGTCATAGATATAATTATTAGATATTTTAAAATTAGTTATGATATCTTTTTTTGTTTTTGTTACTTTAACATTGTAATTTTTTTTTAATCTTTTATTCATTATTTCGATAAATCGATCTTCTTTTTTGTTTAATGGAACAACAGCATTGGAATACTTGGACACATAACTTTCATATTTATTAAGATATTCTTCAAACCATGTCCAAGCGCCTCCGATGTTTCTTGATTGGTCAAAAATTGTAACATCGTTTCCTTTTTTTTTTAAACTAAAGGCAAGCATTAACATTAGCGGCGAAGAACTTAAGATTGCAATTTTTTTCATTTATATTTTTCTATTAAAACATCTTCTCTTGTATAACAATAAGGTAATTTTTTTGATTGTGTTAAAAACTTAACCCTATATTTCTTTTTTTTTTTTAAATAATTTTTTATCCACTCTAAAAACTTATCGTTTATTTTTAAATTTTGTTTAGTAAATTTTTTAAAACTTTTATAATTTTTAGTTAATTTTCCTAAATCTAAATTACTTCTTCTTTTTTGTTCAAATTTTTTACCAAAATTACTCTTTAAAAATCTATACTTTTTATCAATATTTGGGATATCACCTATTAAAAGTTTTCCACCAGGAGGAAGAAGTGAAATAGCTTTTTTTAAAAAATTTCTTGGATTGTTCGTATATTGAATAACAGAATATATAATTATTCTATTAAAATTTTTTTCCGGCATATCAATATTTGGAAAATTTCCACTTAAAAAGCTTAAATTAGGGATAGTTTTATATTTTTTTTTTAATTTTTTAACTATCTCTGGAATGTCGCATAATGTTAAACTAAATGATTTCTTAGATGAAATTTTGACCAAATACTTTGTCAATTCGCCATAACCGCAGCCTATGTCTAAAACTCTTTCAAATTTTTTAAATTTAATTTTTTTTTGTATATCTAAAAAAATAAATTTTTCACTACCTTTATCTTTCAAATATCGACCAGAAATTTCAGTTAATGAAATGTTTTTTTTATTTACAAGTTTTGAATAATGAATATTGCTTTTTATTTGATTGTTCATTTTTAGTTATTTTGGAGTAGTTAATTTTTCTAAAACGATTAAAAATTTTTTTCAGTGCATAAATCAAGCCAATTGAGCTATTAGTACCGGTCAGCTGCACATGTTGCCATGCTTCCACACCCGGCCTATCAACGTAGTGGTCTACTACGGCTCTATAGGAAGAACTAGTTTTGAGGTGGGTTTCCCACTTAGATGCTTTCAGCGGTTATCCCGTCCATACTTAGCTACCCGGCACTGCAGCTGGCG
>Ga0181566_10000794_pt1 | contig 25442 bp, 40 predicted proteins | sample 101ome_15_FD_133762 | JGI IMG/M metagenome (GOLD analysis project Ga0181566, IMG submission 133762) | Coastal salt marsh microbial communities from the Groves Creek Marsh, Skidaway Island, Georgia - 101402AT metaG (megahit assembly) | ecosystem: Environmental > Aquatic > Marine > Intertidal...
GAACTTACGCTGACTGATACCTTTGTGAATCCATTGCCAACCTTCAGGCTCAACTTCGCCTTCTGGATTGTGTTCAATTGTAAGCACACCGTCCGCTACAGTGATTTCCAAATCTTCTTTGGCGATACCTGCTAGTGCGATTTCAATTTGAAACTTGTCGCCATCCTTTACAATGTTGTATGGAGGATAGCCTGTGCTGTTGGCATTGTGTTGTACATACTTGAACATGTCGTCAAATACTCTATCAAAGCCTACAGCATAAGGGGTGAGTTTGTTGATATCTAGAGTTGTCAATCTATTCATAGGTACTCTCCTTATGCTTTCATGGCTGCTGTATAATCAGCAGTCATTTTTTCTGTTGCACTGGCCCAAGTTTTGGCAAATTCAGTGTTTGCATCAGCCATAGCTCGTACAGGTTTTGTGTACTGTTCGCTTGGGTCAATTGTGTTTAGGAAAGTTTTTGTTTGTGTGTGGATTTGATCCACAAGGTTTGTAAAAAATTGTGCTTGCATGTTAATCTCCTTTTAAGCAAGATTGTTTGTGTAGACCCTATTGGCATCTACGTGTTTATTTATAATCTGAGGGCTAACCGTGGCCCTCAACGTGCTTATTACGTAGCAACCCTTCTATCTGTTTTTCTAGTTGTCCTGCTATAATTCTTATCTAGCAGGTCTCCTTTCTTTTTACAGTTAGGTAATGTGATAGGTGGGACTAAGGATTACCCACAACCGCCTCAACAGATCCTGTCTAAATTCAGCGGAACCTCACAATAGAATGGTAAGTTCTATTTTTTCTGCAACTCCCAGTCTCCTGAGTCTTACAGCGCCACCACAGCGTGTGAGTCAAGTTAATGCCTCTGCGAAGCATCGTTTCCTTGCACTATCTATAACTACACCGTCGTGTTGTTATGTTCTTAATATAGTACTTGATCAACTGTTTGTCAAGTACTTTATTCCAAAATTCCTTGATTTTTTAATTTTTCTACTTGTTTGAGCCACCGCTTGCGGGCTTGCGCCTTTTCACGCTTGCGTTTTAAACTGGGCTTTTCATAGTATTCATGTTTGCGCATGTCTTTGACCATGCCTTCATTGTTCATCATTTTTTTGAGTTTGCGCATTGCACGACCTACATCGTTGTTGCGTACCTCTACATAAAGACCCTGTTTGTCATGCTCTGGTTTGAAGTTCCTGTTCATTCTTTCCTCGTGAGTATTCCAATTAGCCTGTTGCCATTCAGACTTGGTTTGGTATCCCAATCTGTATTGTCAATACAATCAACTATACGCTCCATGATACCAAACCCTTGTTGTTTGTTGGCATTTTCTCTACCTCTGTATCTAATAACACACTTTACTTTGTTGCCTTTGCTTAAAAACTTTTCAATGTTTTTGATCTTGGTTTCAAAATCGTGTTGGTCGATACCTAGTCTAAATTGCATCTCTTTGATAACAATTTTATTTTCTCTTTGACGCTTGGCTGCTTCTTTTTCCTTGCGTTTTTGTTCGTAGAAATATTTATTAGCATCCAATAGTTTTGCCACAGGAGGATCACTTTTTTCGCTGATCACCACTAGATCTGTGTTCTGTTGTTTGGCTATGTTCAATGCTTGTTGCAAGCTCATTACACCAAACTGTTCTTGATCGCCTACTACTCTCAGTGTGGAGTATTTGATGTTTTCGTTTATGGGTTGTTTTGGAGCAGGTTTTTGAAACTTACGCATTATACACCCAGTCCTTCTAAAACAACTTCACTATACTCTTCGATACTGTCTACCACAGTAAAGCTGGTTGTGTTTTGTGTGCTATTCAACAGTTTGGTCAATCCTTTCTTTCGATTGCTTTGATTTACAAACACTGTGTTTTTGCAGTTCAAAAGCACAATGGCCAAAGCCAGTTCATTGAGATCATCCATGTCCACATAAACTGTGTCACTGAACCTAATCATACTTATCAACCAAGCCATGTTGGCTTCATTAACTTTACCGCTGGGGTGATAGATTGTGACGCTTACACTTTTGAAAATATGTTCATACAGTGTTTCAACTTGTTGAATAAATTCTTGTTTACTGCTAACAATTGTCACTATCGGTCCACTCTCTGGCAATAGCATGTCAGGTGGAGTCACAGTGTAAATGGCATTTTCCCTCATATGGGTTTATTGATCCTTTGTTTGTTTAATAGTAATCTTTTTAATAGTTTTACCAGTGCCTGCTAAACGTCCGTCTGGCGAATACAGTTTCATGTTGTGTCGCTGACTTAGTTCTTGTGCGGTTAGTTCGCTATCTTCACGTGTATCATTATAAGGGTCATATGGCTCTGTGTCAAGCTCTTTTTCTTCCTCTTGTGGCTCCGGCTCTGGTGTTGGCTCAGGCTCTACATGTTCTGATAAATCATATTCTTCAACCTCAGGTTCTTCTTCAATGGGTTCAACCTGTGGTTCGATCTTTTTTGCTTGAGGTTTCCTGTTCCATTCAAAAGTGTATTGCGCTGCAATCAACAGCATAACTGCCAGTGGATCAAATACAAATATAATTGTGACAATAACCCAACGTACTGCTTCTTCCAATATATCTCTGTCAGCTTCGCCGTATACAAATTCTGCAATGTATTTGACAGGACCAACTTCTGCTTCTAACTTACGTGCTTCTGCTTGTAGTGCAAACTTTTGCGCAATAATGTTGTCAATTTCATCATTGGCAGCTTTGATACGTGCTGTTTGTTCATCTACTATTGCATCTAAATCAGCATCATCTCCCACTGTGATTTCTGCTCTTAGACGTTCAATCACTACCTGTGCTTGTGCAATTTCATCGTCTGCTAGAGCACGTATTCTTGCAATTTCAGCACGAGCAGCTTCTACTTTGGGGTCTGGCTGATTGCGCAGTTCAGTGATTTGTTGCTGTGCTACTCTACGTGCATCTCTGTTATCAGGTATATCTGTGTTCAACACTGTGTCTATTTTTGTTTGTATTGCAGCTCGCTGACCGTCTAGTCCGCTGGCAGCATCTTCACGTATACGCTGTATTGTGTTCAACAGTGATTGTTTGCGCTCGTTGATTCTGTCTGTTTGTGCGCCTCTGATATCTGCAATAACACCTGACAGTCTAGTGCGTTCTACTTCTACACGATCCTGTGCATTTTGTCTCAGTGTTCCTGCTTGTGATTGCAGTTCAGTGATGCGATTTCTCTGTGCTTCTACCCATTTAGCAAGTGCTGTTCTAGTGTTGCTGCCAAACAAACCATCGCTGGTCACACCAATAATTGCTTGTCCTGCTCTAACCTGTTGTTGTTCGTTGCTGTTGATTTGATTGGTCACACGAATAATTTCTTGCTCAATGGCATCAATTTGTGCTAGTATTTCTTCCAATCCAGCATTGTCTGGTTGTAGATTGGTGATGCGTTCTTCGTATTCGTTGGCTTGTGTGTTCAGTCTAGCAAGTTCTGTGTCCAACTGAGCAATCTGATCTAGATAAGGTTGTACCTGTGCTTCTGTACTGGCAACACCTGTGTTAGCTAGTTCTGTTCTGTATTGATCAACCAGACCATTCAGTCTAGTTAATTCGGTATCCAAACTGTCTATTTCATCTTCATACACTGCAACACGATTGTCCAATGCAGTTTGTTGTGCAGTGATAATCGCTTGTTGTTCATCGATACTGGGCTGTCTACGACTGTATGCAGTGTTGATACGATCTTGTTCTCTGTCTATTTTTTCTTGAATGCCTGTGTCTTGATTGCTGGCATCAGTTTCTGCTTTGACAATACGTGCTTCTGCTCTATCAATCAATTCACGTTGTCGAGCAATCTCGTCTTCAAATCTCTCTAACTGTGCCACTTGTTCTTGTGCGGCGCTGGTTTGTTCAATGTGTGCCTTGCTCAAGAAACCAAAGATACCCATGCTGGTAATAAACATAAGCACAAGAACTGCTATGCCGAGATAGGTTCTCATCCACCAAGCAGCTTTGTTCCAATAACGGTGCAGCCACACAGCGGTGACCAATTTACCAACTTCCAGCACACCACCCATTATAATAATAGGTATTGCTGCCGCAGCAAAAATAGCCACAAGTCCTGCAACACTGTAGTAGATTGCCACTGCACTGATACACAGTGCGATAAACATTGTAAAGATACCAAATATCATGTGTTAGTCTCCAAACTTTTCAGCATAACCTTCGTCGATCAACTGTTGATTTATATCGACTTTGCTGCCTGTGCTGTTTAAAGTAAACACTTTTCCCATGGTGCGTCCAGCTTTGCCTCTTTTGTTCATGATTGTTTCACAAATAAATTCTTGTCCTAGTAATTCTGCTAATTTGTTTTTACTGGCAATTGCGTTGTTTCTTGCTGTTTCATCATTACTTCGAATATCTGCTACGTTTACACCGTACAGCTTTATTCTTTGTCTTATGGTGACATTGAAACCCAAGTCGATTTCTGCATCAACTGTATTTCCATCTATCACTCTTATTGTTGTGCATTGATACGTGTACATAACAAAATCCTTAATTAATGTACTATTTAGCGGATTTTGCTTGTGCTAGCCATTGTTTTGCTTGTGGCATACGTGGGGGTGTATCTAAAAATCTGTGTAAATCTTTTTCAACTTCACGGAAGTTTGCCGCACGTTCTGGATCTTCTAAGCCGCCGCTGTTGTCTACTACAATAAAGTTGCCAGTACCAAAAACCTGTTGGAATGCCATGATGTTTTGCTGTACAGCATTCCACATTTTTTCAACTTCTTTTGGATCTAAACTTCTAGGACGTTGTTGATTGCGTTGTTGTGCAACATCTAAGCTGGTGTTAACAAAGATCATCATTGTTTCATAGCCTAGGCTACGCAATGCTTCACTGGCACGTTTAATCTTGGTCACATCTTTGCCTGTACCGTCGATTACCAAACCAAGGCGTCCGTCAATATGGCTGGCTTGTTTGCGCTGTGTAATTGCTTTGGCTTTGTTGCGAATCTCTTGTCCTTGTGGACTAAAGATTGTTTCAGGATCAAGCGGCAAATTTTCTTTGCCCATCATGTATTCATAAATGTCGTCACTGTTAATCGTGCGAAGACCGGTGCCCTTGAGTAGTTTTCCAGACACAAAGGACTTTCCACTACCAGGACCACCAGCCATGAATACTGCTTTAAAAATGTGAGGGTCATTTGGACCCTCACTCAAAGTTGATGATATTATTTCATTTACTAGCATACAGTTATTTATGCTAGATTGATACTATTCCCATCGGTAAAAAATGTGTACACCGATGCGTCCTACAAGCTGTAAATCACGAGCCCATTCAGGTCCGACATAGTGAGCATGATAGTGAGTTGAACCTTCAGTAAGTCCGCGGCCATCGTTGTGTACAATCATCATATATGCAATTTGCTGTGCATCAACCCAAGCATCTAGATCTCGTGGCCAATCGCTCTTGCCATCACAGTACCAACTGAATTGGCATGCATTTCGAATCATACTGCCATCAGCATGTCGACGTCCTTGATGCACCACTTCACAAATACTGTCAGGATAGCGTGTATCCTGCACACGATTTAGCACTACATCTGCAACTGCAATGCGGTCTGCTCGATTGCTACCTCGTGCTTCATAATAAACATTCTGTGCTAGGCACCATGCTTCAGGTTCGTTTTCTGCTGTGTACAACCCGTGTGCATTTGCATTTGCCACTGTTGCTGAAACCAGCATCATAAATGCCGCTACGTAAATTTTCATGTCTACTCTCACCTCTGTGTATATTTACTTAAAGTTCGCCAAGATTGATTTGCTCACGGACTTTACCTGCTTCGTCCACAAAAGCAACACTGCCATCTTGGACATTACCCTGTTTGGTAAAACCTTGACGACTCTTGACCAACTGTTTCATGTGTTTCATTGCCTGGTTTTTGTTGTTGAACAAATCGTAATTTTTGGTTCTGATGCCACCATGACTGTTGTAAAACACTGTTTCGACTTCGTAGGTTGTCATTGTATTACGCTCCTTTGTAAACAATATAGTATACCCTACATCAAATGTCAAGTTTAAACTGATAACCTGGAGCCTGTTTTTCAAACTCCTCTACAATTGCTTGCTTGCGAGCAATCATGTTTTGCAAACTAGAGATAGCCATACGCTTCTCATCGCTAGCGCCTTCTTGAAATGCAATGATTGCATCTTCCAGTGTTTGGATGTCTTGAAGTTCTTCTACCATATTTGGTCTCCTAATTAAAGTCTGCAGGACGAAGCTCAACTGCTTCTTCTAGTTCAGCATACATGGTATATAGGTGTGCTGTCAACTGTTTTTTTACACTGTTTTGCAGTGGTAAACTCATGATCAGCTCATCTACTTCATCAAGTTTGCTGTCAACGATTTCCATAATTTCTTCTACGCTCATACCGGAGACACCCATTTTAGAATTTTGAAAGGATTGTTTTTTTTGTAAATCACACACTGGAAACCAGTTTTCTTAGCGGCTTGTACAGCCTGTTCCAATGTACTGTGATTACTTTTGGTATAACCAAAATTAACTAGAAAAACTTCAAACATTTGAACTCCTCTATTTCTAACTTACACTTATAATATAGCACCAAGACATCTTATAGTCAAGAAAAAAGTGCAAGAAAGAATCCTGCACTTTCAATGGTTTGTAATTTTTATGAAAAATCAATATCTGGATATTTCTCTTTCATACGAGCACGGTGTGTTGCCATATCAATCATACAATACAATGAACCCAATACAAAGTACAGTATCATACCACCAAACATCGAACTGTCAGCGTCCCATGTCATGATATAGCGGAAAAATGCCATGCATGCTACTAGTGCAGTTGCACTAACTGCAAGAATTTTTGTAGCATTGAATGCAATCTTACCAAATTCGATTGCTGTTTGTTTACGAAATTTATTACTCATTTGAGGTTTCCTTTTCTTGCTGAGTAGTTAGGTGGGCATCATTGCCCGGTTAAATTGTCCTCCCTAAGTACTGCTCCCGTATTATACTGCCTCAAAGCCAAACATGGCTACTTTATATTTTTTATTGCCAACCAACATCTGGTCACCCATTGATGTTGAGCGGAGACCCATTCCACCTTCGTGCAACGGAGCCATTACTGTGACGGCATCATTGTAATCGCCGTTTTCCATTGTTTCACCATTGGAAAGTTCTAGTGTTTTTTCTTTGATTGACCAACTGCCCATAACGTTGTTGGTCCAACGATATGCGTATTCGCAAGCATCCATTGCATCGGTTCCGTCTGGAACATCAACAAATGCTACTGTACGTGGTGTATCTTCGAACGCTGTGTGGATTACTGCTACTTGCATATCTAAGTCCTTCTTTTTTCAACTTACATATACATATTACACTCAAGATGTCTTACTGTCAACCTTTTTCTGCATCTTTATTCGAAAATTTTTGGATCATATTCAACTGTGACAGTTGTGTTTCCAGTTTCATTCCACAATTTGATATCACGCATTAGGTTATCGATTGCTTCGTCTGTCCAATTGTGTTCAAGCTCTGCATGAATCCCGCCCTCAAAATGTTTCCAATTGTAGTAGTTGCTAACTTCAACAGGATCACAAGGATCATAGCCTTCATCGATGATATCTCGAATCAATTGTTTGTCACGAATGCCGCTTTTGCGCACAGCTCGTTCTACTTGAAAATCTATTAGATTGCTCATCAGTCGCACTCCGGAAATTTCAATCGAACCACTTGTTCAATTGGTTTAAAATGACCATTCATGTTTTGGGCAATATAGATTCGGGGTTCTTCTGTTCCCCAACGGAATATGGCACTTTTGGCCATATTAAAAATTTCTCTTTTGTTGCTGTTGATCAATGTGTCTTTGGGATCATCATCACCAACTTCATCTAGATACCGCAATGCATATGTTGCGATATCTTCTACGCTTAATGGGACCTCTACTTTTGCCAGTATCCTTCTTCCATTGCCAGTGTCTTTAGACCTCATTAGTTTGCCTTTCGTTGCCTATACATAGTATTACACAGATGTGCCATGACATCTCTCCATAACTTCTTATTAGTAAGAGTTTATGGCAAGACGACTCGAATGTCAACAAAAAAGATTCAAAAAATGCAATTTTTTTGTTGACACAGTATTTATACTTCTAGGAAAGTAAATCTGACGTTCCAATCCACTGCGGCAGTGACATCACCCTTGACTTTGACACGAAATGCTCCGCTGTCAATTTCAGCAGTGAAGTTCCAACCTGTGTAGGTCACAGTCCAATCACTGTTGGAATCTGGACTTGCAGCACCTGGACTTATGTTGGTGTTGGCTTCGTATAGGTTGCCATCATATTCAACAGCATCTGTGGCATTATAACTGGCCATCGGATCCCACAGTGCAGTTGCAATGTCTGCTGTACTGCGCTGGTAATCTGTTTTCATAATACTGTTGCCCACAATGGTTGGTGTTCCTGTTTGGTTATCAACCAAACCTTCAATTTTAAAACTCTGTACCTGACCAGTGCTGGCACGACCCAGTGCAAATGCTGTAAAAAACCAAGTCTTGCCACTAGCAGGTTCTGGATATGCACCATTTACTTGTATAGCAGTAGCAGTTCCTGATGTTGTTTGCACAGATGTTTTACGTACATTTGGATCGCCGCTGATGTCCACTGTGTCAGCATTTTGTGTAAATGATATGCTAGCATCACTGCTGATCAATGTTTTGAATTCAAAGTTATTAGCATTTCTCTGTTTGAATACTTCAACACCACCGCCTATATTGCTGCTGGTAATGGTATCGCTGATCTGTATATCGTCGCTGTTTTGGGTAATAGAAATACCGCCAGCCTGTGTAAAACTGCGCAGTTCATTTTGGTCACCTGTGAGTTGTTTGAATACTTGTGCGCCGCTGCCAACATTAACCACAGTTGTTTGTGATTGAGTAATGTCACTGAGTGTGGCAATGCTTTTCCAAGTACTGGTGTCTCCAAAGTATCCTTCAATTCTATCAGTATCACTGTTGTAGCGTATTTCACCTATTTCTGTGTTGGGTCTCTGTGAAGTATTACCAACTGGAATTTTAACTGCGGCTGTACCAGGAATACGTGTGTTTTCAGCTAGTTCAACTCTGATGTTTCCTGCTTTGCCGTCGCCGTTAACAACCTGTGTTTCGCCTGACTTTCCTTCAACTGTGCGAGCTCTACTAACTCCACTGTCTTTGACAATTACACCATCGCCTTGTTCAACATTCAAGTTGTTCAAAAATGTAAACAGTGTGCTGGTTGCTTGTTCATAATCACTGAGTGTTCCAGTGTTAAACTGTGTGGTGTCTTTGCGTACAAATATAGTTAGGATATCAGTTCTAACAACAATGTCATCTGTATTGGGAGTTAGAGCCAATTGTGCAGCTTCACTGTTTACAATATACAGTGTAGTACCGCCACCATTGAAGTTGTTGATAATGGTTGTGTCGCCCACTGTGCTGCTGGTACCAACAATGTTGCTAGTATCTGTGGTTAATCCGCCGGCTGCATAACCTGGGCTGTTTGGTACTGTTGGTGTTGTACCTGCACTTTTTTGTTGTTCTTGTTGACTGTATGTTGCAGTGTATCCAATGATATTTCCACAATAATCAAACACTGGTGTTTGTGCATCCACTGGAGGCTGTGGGTTATCAATGTTGTTGAGTAGGTTTAAGAATTCATCTTCCAGTAATAGATGGAAAATATTTGGATATTCAATTGCTTCGCCTGTACCGTCATACTTGTATTGTACAGGATAAGCAGCAAGGTTATCATACACACTTTTTAGTTGGCTAGCAAGTCTAGCATTGCCTGCAATGCCTCCACTGTTTGGATTGTGCAGTACACCTACTTCGCTGTTGCATCCTCCGTCCGGTGTTCCAAATTGGCTACCACCTTGGCTGTAAGATCCGCTGATGTTGTTTTCAAAGTTGATTAGGTTTGTGATTCTATCAGAAATTCCTGTGATGTCATTTTTGATAGCATCCAATTCGCTTTGTATCAAACTACCGCTGGTGATTGCACCTATGTTGTTTGCAATACGTCCAAGTACACCGCCGTTGAACACATTGGCATTGAAGCCGCCTGTGCCCAAACAAGCACAGACTTGATCTGGGAATATACTGCCAATGTCATCTACAATGGCTTTGCCTGTGCCTAGGAAACTACCAAATGCTCTTTCCAACATATTGGGGATAGCAATCGGATCCACAGGTTGCGCACAGAAGTTGATTAGATTTGCCACCTGTTGTGCTTCTGCTAGGACACCATTCAATCTACCCAATACTTCATCAAACTTGGTGTGATCCATAAAATCTTCAAGAGCACCATTGAGTTGATTGAGTGCATCGTATAATTCTGCTTGAAGATTTGGAATACCCAACAGTGCATTGATGTTGGCATGCAAACAAATTTGTAGGTTTGGCATTTTCAAACCATTGCCGCTGAGAACACCACACAACAGTTCTCTGAGTGTAAAGCTATACTGCGCACTGGCAACAACTCTTAGTGCATCATCGCCTGCAGCGGCAGTGCCGCTTATGTGATGTCTAGCATCAAGATAGTCATTTACATCTTGTAAACCTGCTTTAAAATCTGTATAGCTCATGAACCGTTTCCTGCTCTAACATTTGGACTTGCACTGGCTGCGCTAGGAGCACAATGGGCGCCACCCAATGGGGGACACAGTTTATCTGCATCTGCACCGTCACCGTTGAGTATAACAGGAATACCACCAGCACGTACTCGACCAACTGTTTCACTGGCTTTGAGAGCACCTCCGCCATGTGTGTTGGGGTCACCATCAGTGCTGATGTTTCTGTTGTTTACTCTAACATTAGATATCTGTGTGACAGTGGTAGCACCACAAGTTCTACTATCACCTTGTCTATGTACAAATCTCGCCATACAACTATTTATTTGAGTTGCAAGCCCTCAAGACTGCTGGCAGGTGTAATACCACTGGTGTTCTGAATGTAGTTGTCTGCAAGTCCTTTGATAGTGTGTGCAGTTGCTACAACTTGTGCACCTTTGACACTAACAGGATCACTACTGTGTGCGTCAATACTCATCAACCAAGGAATAAGCATTGCTTGTCCATTTTGAGGATTTAGTGTAAGCACAGTGGGTTTGACAATCTTTAGATCGTCTGCACTAGCGCCATTGTATCTAGCAACCAGTTCTTCGCCTGTGCTTAATTTTACGGTGATTACATCACCAACTTTAAAGTTTGAAATCACCAACATTGACTTCTCCTATGAGTTCTCTTACATGATCTGGATTCATACGCATAAGTGCTTGCCCGCCGCCAGCAACCAACAGTTTACCTTTGTAATAAATCTGTGGCATGGTTCTATGACCTTCATTGATCAAAAACTCACGTGCTTCTGGATTGGTATCCACTCTGATTTCTTCGTATTCGAATCCGTGTTTGTTTAGGTATTGCTTTGCCATATCACAGTAGGGACACAGTGGCTTACTGTATACTGTGATCATAGTTTCATACCTTGGAAAGTGCTACCATTAACATCTTGTTTGGTACCACCAATTACATAACTGCTAATCTCTGTTTCTTGTGGAGCAACTTGTACTTCAGCACCAGCGATCCATTTTTGTGTCCAAGGCAGTGGGTTGCTGCCGCCTTTGTAAGGGCTGGGCAGTCCTACCGCTGTCATACGCTTGTTAGCAGTCCATTCTACATATTCATTGAGCAGTTGTGTGTTCAGACCAATCATTGATCCATCTTTGAACAAATACTCTGCCCATGCTTTTTCTTGATCCACTGCATCTACAAACAGTTGTACCATTTCTGCTTCTGTTTCTTTTTGAATTTTAGCAAAGTCTGGATCATCTTTTGGCATGAGTTTGAGCAGTGTTTGTGTGCTACCCAAGTGTACATTTTCATCACGGCAAATAAGTTTGATAATTTTTGCATTGCCTTCCATCTTTTTGAGTTCAGCAAATGCCCAACTACATGCAAAGCTCACATAAAAACGAACACCTTCTAGGATGTTCACACTCATCATGGCTTTCCAAATCAACTTTTTGAGTTCATACAAATCAACTGTGATCTTTTTACCGTTCACAGTGTGTGTGCCTTCACCCAATAGATTATACCACATGCCCATTTCAATCAAGTCATCATAGTGCTTGCTGATATCTGTAGCACAATCCACAATTTCTTGAATGTCCATCATTTCGTCAAAAATAACACTGGGATTGCTGTACACGTTTCTAATAATGTGTGTATAACTGCGGCTGTGAATAGTTTCGTTGAATGTCCATGTGGTGACCCAATTTTCTAGTTCTGGCAAACTCACCAATGGATTAAAACTGTCAGCAGGTGCACGGCCCTGCACACTGTCCAACAAAATCTGACGTTTTAGATTGCTTGTAAAGATATGCTTTTCGTGTTCTGTTAGATTTTTAAAGTCTGCTGCATCACGCAACACATCAACTTCTTCTGGTCGCCAAAAGAAGCCCAGCTGTTTGTCAGTGAGTTTGTCAAACTGTTTGTACTTGAGTGTGTCATAACGCTGGATATCAACACCTCCATTGGGATCCAAAAACATCAAACTTTCGAGGTGCTTGTTCCGTTGATTCTTGTTTAGTACTGCCATTTGTTTTCCTTAAATTGTGCAACTATCGCAGGCTTCTTCTTCGCCTATTTCATATTCGTCTGTGATTTCTATATTAGCTGGTTCTGTGAGTTTGTCAATATCTATTTCTCCCTGTCCATCATAGGTATTGAAATAGTACAACTGTTTACCACCGTACTTGTAGAAAATCATCAAGTGTCTTAGCATCTCGCTCATGCTGATCTTTTCATCTTCGTAAAACACAGGATTGTAGCTGGTGTTTACACTAATGCCTTGATCGATGTATTTTTGCAGTATTGCCATAATAGTCATATAGCCTTCTGGGCTACGTTGATCCCACAGCAATTCATACTTGTTTTTAAGATGATGGATACCAGGTACAACTTGTTTTAGAACACCGTGTTTGCTTTGTTTTACACTTACCAAACTGCGTGGAGGTTCAATGCCGTTTGTGGCATTACTGATCTGCGCACTGGTTTCTGCTGGCATCAGTGCCATCAGTGTGCTGTTGCGAATACCAGTTTCACGCAACTGCGCACGTAGTTCATTCCATGGCATGCGTTCTTGATGCGGCACTAGTTCATCAACATCCTGTTTGTATGTTTGGTTAGGTGTTAGTCCATCACTGTATTTGGTTTGGTCATTCCACAAACATGCACCTTGTTCTGCTGCTAGGTCTGCACTGGCTTTGATCAAATAATAACTCCAGCTTTCAGCAAACTCATCAATCATTGCCAAGTCTGGATTGCTGTAGGTCATGCCGTTTTTGGCCATCCAATAAGCCAAGTTAATAATACCAACACCAAGAGGACGTCTGCCCATTGTAGCATTGTATGCTGCTTTGACTGGATAATCTTGATATGTCAACAGTGCATCAAGACCTCTTACTGCTAGTTCACAAGGCTTTGCAAAATCTTCTGGACGTTTGATGTTGCCCCAATTGATAGCACTCAGTGTACACAGTGCAATCTCTCCGTTCTCATCGTTGAAGTCGTTGAGTGGTTTGGTTGGCAAATCAATTTCACAGCATAGATTACTTTGACGCACAGGTGCCAGTTCTGGCTTAAATGAACCATGTGTGTTTGCATGATCCACATTCATCAAGTAAATGCGTCCTGTGTTTTTGCGTTCTTCCATAAACTGACTAAACAGTTCTGTGGCACTGATTACTTTTTTGCGTAATCTTGTGTTGCGTTCTGCTGTTTCATACAGTTCACGAAACTTGTCTTGATCTGCAAAGAATGCTTCATACAAGCCAGGCACATCGCTGGGCGAGAACAGTGTGATGTTTCCGTTGCTGATCAATCTTTCATAGAACAGTTTAGAGAATTGAACTCCGTAGTCCATGTGTCGTACTCTGTTGTCGTCTGTGCCTTTGTTGTTTTTAAGCACGAGCAAATCTTCGACTTCAAGATGCCAGATAGGATAATACAGTGTAGCGGCTCCGTTTCGCACACCGCCTTGACTACAGCTTCTTGTAGCGGATTGAAACATTTTGTAAAAGGGGATGACTCCGGTATGATAGGCATCTCCTCGACGTATTGGTGATCCCAATGCTCTGATGCTGCCTGCTCCGATGCCAATGCCAGCTTTTTGACTAACATACTTGACAATACTACTAGTAGTAGCGTTAATGCTGTCCAAGCTATCGTCTGTCTCAATAAGAACGCAACTTGAGAACTGTCTTTGTGGTGTTCTAACACCTGCCATAACAGGAGTAGGCAAGCTGATATCAAAATTACTAACAGCGTCATAGTAGTCCTTGACCCAGCGCATGCGTGTTTCTTGGGGATAATTTTGGAAAAGTGTAGCCGCAATTAGCATATACGCTACCTGCGGTGTTTCTTTGATTTCTCCAGTGACACGATTTTGTACTAGGTATTTGCCACGAAACTGTTCCATGGCAGCATATGTGAAATTCTCGTCTCTTTCGTGACGAATATAATTGTTGAGTTCGTCCCACTCCTGTTCACTGTAGTTATTTAACAAATCTTGGTCATAAAAACCTTCGTCTACATTCTTTTTGATAATATCAATCAACGGCCAAGGTTCATAGTTGTCGTACACCATTTTGCGTAGGTGATACACTATCAACCTTCCTGCTACCCATTGATAGTTGGGTGTCTCTTCGCTGATCAAATCAGCAGCACTTTTGATTAGTGTTTCTTGAATCTCTGTGCTGTTGATACCATTGTAAAATTGTAAACTGCTTTTAATTTCGACTTCACTAGCACTAACGCCTTTGATACCTTCTGTTGCATAAAACACCACTTTGTGTAGCTTTTCTAAATCGATTGGTTCTCTTGTACCATTGCGTTTTGTCACTTGAATTTCAGTCATGCTAGTGTTCCTCTCATCATATATTTTGTACTTATTATGCTGATAGCTTGATTATAGTTTGCGTTTAACCAATTTGTCTACCGACACACGATAACCAATCATCGAACTTGGTCCCGGTTTTTTACTTATTACGCCGTGTTCGTAATTAAGCAAGTACTTTTGGTCAATCAGCGCACATAATTTTTGTTTGCTATCTTTTGTATTTGTAATGTACAACAGCTCGTTGGGTATCGAACTGTTGGTGTAATAAATTGTATATGCCATACCAAGAGCTAGACTGTTGTCGCAGAAATCTCCGCTGTACAGCATCTCCCAAGGAGTAGGCCAATTGGTGCTTTCCACAGGATCAATAGTAAGACTCACAGTTGGTGCTGATCGCCACCATTCTACGACGGTCTCGCATACCTGTAGTGTATTATCGGTGTCAAGGCTGTGTCTAAACTGTCTCCACATCTTCAAGCGATTTATGGGACTTTCAAACCAAGCTCTATGTTTTAATTGCTGTTCCAAAGTTGATACGTGTATTTGAATTTACTGATAAGGTTGTCGTTGTCTGTGTATTGCAATTTCATAGTGTCAGCTGTAGCAATGTCTACATTGAACACCACATCAACTGCCGCAGTTTCTGTGTAGTTGTCGTCCAGTGTGGTGGTGCTAGCACTGGTATCTGTAGCAAAGCGCATTTGCCCTACTCTCACACCATTGGTGCTTTCCAGTGTGTAGTCCATTATCACTACATTGTGTTGTGTTGTATCAACTTGAAATCCTGTGTCACTGGCTGCACCATTTGCTGCCAATTGAATTTCACTTGGTCTAGTCACAGTTCTTTCAATTTCAACTTCACTGTTGTATCCAACTGTGATAGCACCAGTAGGAGCACTGGCAAAAGTAAGTGTGGTTCCAACCAAACTATAGTTGGCTGCATTTACTGCAACACCTGCTTCAAATACTGTGATAACATTTGGGTTGCTCAATTCAATAGGCACTGTGAACTGTGTTAGTACACCATTGCCCGTGCCAACATTAATTGTGTCATTGCCAATGAAAAGACGATGAACGTCTTTGGCGTATCCAAACTCGCCTGGATCTAGTACAGGCAAATCTGCATAGTTGCCTTGATTAACTTGGATTTTACTGATTCTTGTATCTGCCATTTCGTGCTCCTGATACAGTATTTATGACAGGTTGTAGAACTCTGCGACTCTCTGAGCCCATTTTTCTGTCCACATTTCAAATTCTTCTGGTCCTACTTCAAACAATTGCCATTGTAAATCTCTGCTACACATAAAGATAGCAGCCCGTTCTATTTTAGTGCCAAACACTTCATTGTGTGCCATGCCATAAGCTGCGGCTTGCATAAAGTAGTCGTCAATCCATTCACGCTTCTTGGGCTTGTTGGTTTGTTTAAAGTCCATGATGTGTGGTTCGCCTTTGTATACTCCTACTAGATCTGTAGTACCTGCATACAATTGTGGATAGCAAAGATTCACTTCGCTACCCCACACTTCATCTAAGTCATCTTCGATGTTTTGCTTTACTGTGTCAGCCATCATTTTGGCTTGCAGTATAGTTTCACCTGTGTATTCTTCGTTCTTTACCCAATGCTCCAGTATGTTGTGCATGATAGTGCCAACATTGGCAGCTTCGGTGACTATTTTTTGTGCTTGTTCTTCCCCTACACGTTTCTTCCAGTTAGCCAGTGCTTCTCTTTTTTCTTTAGGCTTGGTCTTGTCCAAAATAGTGGTGACGCTGGGCACAGGATCACCATAGGGATTTTCGTACAAACGTTTGCCGTTTACACTTTTGCGTTTGAATTCTTTATACGGGTAGGGGGAAGTGATGTTTAACATTTTATTACTATAGCATACCCGTGTATTACTTGTCAAGAATATAAGGCGCAAATTGTTCTGGATTTTTTTGCACATGGTCACGTAGGTTAAGTGCAGGAAGTGGAAACTCCGGTGTGTTGTTGTAGTAAACTATATCTGAATCTTCTTCCCATGGATCCTCATCATAACACTGCCAAATCTCTCCCCAAGTAAACCAAAATCCGGTACACACAAGTTCAATTTTATTGATAGGAACATCGATTCCGTAATCCTGTTTCCAATGTTTCCGACAATCACGTAGTACATTTATTGTGCGAGCTGGATGAGCACTAGACGAAAATCCCCAAGGAACACTGTACTCTTTTGGTGCATAGCAATCGTAGAACAATTCCGGATCCTCATTCGGATAGCGAGCAATAAGGTCAAATTGTTCCTTGGGTGTGAGTGAAATTTTCTGTGAAATTGGCATTACTACAGGCATGAACATACTCCTTTTATTTGTCTGCTAAAACAATATACACTAAGATGTATTGGTTGTCAATACATCACTGTACTTTTTCACCTTTTTTGTTGATGAACTTGATGTGCATGTGTTTGAAGTTTGGATTTTTAGTATAGGTCACACGATGGTCATACAGCGTTTGAAAACGCTTGACTGAAGAAACAAAACGATCCATGCTATAACCCTGACGCTTCCAAAATTCTATTTTGCGGTCACAAATAGTAAGTTCCTTGGTGGCTTGATGACGCTCTACTAGGTCGTCGGTTTGGGTTTGTATAAAACGCAAGTAAAACCAGTTTTCCAAGTGCTTGCTTATTTGAACATCCGCATCGTAATCTGAGGCACGAAACGGTTTGTTGCTGCGAAATGGCTGATTGTCTGAATAGAAAAAGTGCATTACAATACTCCTTTTATTTGTCTGCTAAGACAGCATACACTAAGAAGTCTTGCTTGTCAAGTTAATAACTGATAACCCATTTGAAATTTTTGTTTGTGGAAGTATTTTTCAAACGCTGTATGGTATATCCAAGGTTTTCAAAGTACAGTATCACTTGATTCATTTGATCAGTTTGTGGTCTGTCTGTAGTAGTACCTTGCCAAACATTGTAGTAGCTCACGCTGCTTGGATTGGTTGCTGTGTATGTAGCGGCTGTTAATCCAAGATCAGCATTGGCTGTGCCTGCGCCAACAACAACATTCCAACTGGTTGCGGCAGGTGCAGTGTAGGTCAATACCAAACGGTTGCTGGAGTCTTTGCTGGCAACCAATCCACTCACTGCCGCATCGTTGATATCAGCAATAATACTGTTTAGATTTGTACCAGTGGTGCCCAGTGTAATGGTACTTCCTGCAATGATCAATGTTGGTGTAGCAGTGATAGTTGGATTGGCAGTGCTGCCGGTTATAGTAATTTCAGGAGTGCATTCTGTCATTGTAGTACCATCACTGATTGTAGTCTCATACAATCCGTTGCCCGCATCTGTGATGACCTGCTTCATTAATGCTGTGACCTCATTGTAGATAGTAAGGTCTGCTCTAGCTATTGTTCTAGCTTGTGTCTTATTAATGTAGTATGTCATTTCATATCCTTCTTGAGTTGCTTGGCTGCCATCTTGCTCACAGTGTCATCTTGTGGATCTGCCTTGGAATGGGGCAAGGCAATGTCCAATGTGATTGTGTCTTGATTGGCACCAGCAACTGTGGTAATTGTTTTTAGCAAATCAATCATTGCATCCATTGAGATACTATAACCCATGTTGTGAAGTTTTGCAAGTGTCATTTGAGATGAGATTTTGCTCTTGCGGTTGGCAAGTGCTCGTGTCACAATCTCTTCGAGATCGTTTAATACCTCGTCTTGGCTCTCACTTATAACTTCACAGATTAACATTTTACTTTCGTCCTCTAGAAGTCCAATCGCCTGTTCCATCTGGACGAATACCACCACCGCCGTATCTTTTATCCATATGTCTCATCAGAGCTTGTGTAGATCCTTTTTTATCCAAATCACCAATTCTTTCACCGCCTTGAATACGATCAAACGCACCTTTGTACTGTTTTCCAATCATATCTTGTGCTGGTTCTGGCATACTATTTGTAGGATTACCTGCTGGCACTGCTGGGCCACGTTTTCTAAATGGATTTAATCTACCTAAATCCAATTCATTGATGACATTGATGAATTGTTCCTGTGTCATTTTGCCACTCTCAACCATTTTAAAGAGCTTGTCTTTACTCTCTAGAAACTTTTTTTCGGCTAAAGCATGACCTTCCATGTCTGCGATTGCGCTTTCACCTTTGAGTTCTCTGCCAATTGGATTTTCATCGCCTGCGGCTGCATCATCACCTTCAAAGTCATCGCCCATGTCTGTATCAACTTCCATGTCCATGTCCATGTCTGCTGGTGCTGCCATGTCAGTTGGTGCAGGACCGTTTACTGGCTTGCCTTGTGCTTGCAGTGTAGCATTTTCCATTGCTTCTTTGGCACTTTTCATTTGGTCAAGTAGCGCACCTAGTGCAGCATCTGCCGCTGCATTGTATGCTTCCGCAGTTTCAAAACTGACTTGTTCTTTCATTGCGTCTACAATTGGCATCAATTTCTGTACTTGCATTTCTGCTACATCTTCTACCATGCCTTGTAGTTCGTCGACCAATTCTTGTGCGGCTAGTAATACTTCTGCTTGCTCTAGTTCATCTTCCATTACAACGCTTTCTTTGGTCTTCATGCGCTTGCCGTCTGTGCGAGTAGGCGCAACTTCGTTGATGTAGGTTTTTAGTTGGTGATGAATCAATCCCAGTTTGTTGTACTGTGGATTTTCCCAATACTTGAGATCACTTTCTTTGATAGCCATCATCTTGGCTTCTGTTGTTGTAAGCATGCGCTTCAAACTGTCAGTGGTCATTTCTGATAGATCAACATTGTGGTTGAACGTATCAGCTAGAACACGGTTCAGCTTTTGTACGCTGTGCTGTGCTGATTGTAAATCGTTTAAATACATTTTCCCATTCCTTTAGTGTATTTATAGTTTTCTTAATATTTTAGATTTGGCTTCTGCCATCTTGCTTTTGGCATTGCTGAGCTTTGCCATGGTAATATCTTCATTGACTGTGCCACGTTTGATACGTGTGTTGTGCATGTAGACTTCGTATAAGTTGTTTACATAGTCAGTGTCATACTTGACCAAGTCTTGTACTTTGCTGGGCTTGCCCAACATATAGTTTTTAACAATACCCATGGCAGTCTCAAACAGTCCTAGTTCTCTGTGAACTATACGATCACCATCTACAACATTATAAAAACGTTTTTGTGTGCCTGCAAATTCTTGTAGCACAATATCAATTCTATAATTTTGTACACTGACACTGTTTTCATTGACTTTTTGAGACAGTGCCATTTTTAATTCAACATCCTGTTGTGCATGTTCTGCAACCATTTTGGTGGTTGTGTCAACAGTGTTGAGTTTGTTTAGTATTTCGTACATGGCTTTGGTATCATTATCCATTAGTTTCTCCCAAACTTGTTTATGTTCAATTTATAACTAACGTCTTGTTGATCAACGTTCTTGTCAAGAACTCCTCTGCCCACCAAAGTTTGCGCTATGTACTGTTCTCTTTCACTGAGTGTGCTGCGCTCCAGCAGCGTGTCTTCCTTGAAATATTTTTCAATGAAGGCATTTTCTCTGGTGTTGATCCAAGTGTAAATTCCGCCTTTGGTGACTATACTTCTCATCTTTGCTCTTCCGGTGCTTGTGATTGTTGTGGATTCAATATTCTGCTGGGTATTCCTGTTGGTATTTTTGCACTCATTCTAGTTGCACGTCTGTTGGATGCATTTGCAGCAATGTTCATTTCTCTGTTGGCATCAGCAGCTTGTGCATTGGTACGTCTAGTCTGATTGGCAACATTGCTGGTCTGTTGACGCATATTTGCTTTGCTGATGCCAGGTCCTGGTTCATCTCTCATGCCATAACCTGTGGGGCTTTCAGTGACGCCCGGTCTTGGTTTGAAGTTTTTCTGCATCAGTGTAGGGTTTTTGCCATCATCGTCCAGTTCGTATAAATCAAAAGAATCTTCTGGGACATTGTATTTTTTAGCCAATGCACGTATAAATGCATCCACACTATCAAAACTTTTTCCATCTAATTCAAATTCTGCGCCGCTGGCAACTGTTTTACCATTGATAACAACTTGATGTTTCCAAACATCATCTGTGTAATCATCTGGTAAACCCATGTAAATCATGTTGTTAGACTGTTCACTGATAACTTCAAATATTTTCATTTTCTTCTCGTCACTTTATTGAGTCTTTGCAATGCTCTACTTGCAGGATTAAACTTTTTAGTACGCTGTGCTTTTTTCTGCAAACGCTTGCCCATTTTGGCCTTGGTGCGTTTGAGTGTCATGCGCTTTTTGATATCAATTGGTGCACTGCACTGACTGGGACTGCTTACCAATCTACCAGCACGTTTGCCTACACTGCAACGATATTTGCGTGTTAGACTTTTGCCTTTGCGGGCCCACACCAATTGCGCTTCAACCACATTACAATTATGTAATTCATTTAAGTTCATATGTGTATTTATACAGGGGAAAGAGTTATTGCATCAACAGTACGATGATGGTGGATAACACGCCAGCTACTACAGTTGCAGCGGCGCCTAGCAATATTTTATTGCTGTTTTGGTGCATTTTGAGATTTTCTTCTCTCATCTCTTGAATATCTTTGCGCACGTCTTTGATTTCTTTTTCAACACGGTCCAGTCGTGATTCCAATCCTTTGTACCTTTCTGCACACAGGTCCACATGAGCTTCTAAGTTGGTGCGCTCTAATGATGTTGTCTCGGTTGACATAGTTCAGCTTTCCTGTCACTTCTTGTGACTTAGTTAAAACAGGGTGCCTCTATTGTATGTTTGCCTTAATTTGTGCCTTGATTTTTGCCTACGTTATATTTAGTGAATCGACGGGTTAATTATAAAGTATAAGTTAATACTATTGGGGTCTACAGTTTCAAAACTTTTGGTTTTTATCTCACAGGTTTCTTCCAATTTGGTTAGTATAGCAATACCATTGCAGTCATAAATCAAATTATGAATAGGATTGTTGTTTTTGTTGTAAACTTCACCATGCTCACTACTAAAGTCTAATCTCCATACTGTATGTAGTCCTTGATACTGTTTTCCAAAGCCATAATCAGCTACATCTTGTGTCATGTAAGTGGATATCTTTGGTTCCAAGGGCTGACTGCGCAAGCTGATACACTGTAGCAGTGTGTTTAAATTCTGTTGCTGATAGTATTGTGTGCTGTCAATATTGCTGCTTTTGGTTTCGCCGCTTTGTGTGATGTCTACCAGTGTGTATGCTGTGTAGTTTTGTGTCATACTAGGCTACGTCCAAAAGCTCTACCCAATTGAAAACTTCCAACAGTTGCAGCACCCAGTGCGGCAGCTTTGGCTAGTGTATCAACTCCTCTGGCTTTTGGTTGTTCAGCATTGTGAGCATTGCGTATTTCCAGTCCTTGTGATCTAGCCATGTCTCTGATGAAACTGTACAGTTCACTGCGCAAGGCTTTGGTTCTGAAAAATTGCAGCATGCGAGTAATCAACAGTTGTTTTTGCATACTGTTGAGTTTTTTCCAATCTTGTGCCAGTCTGCGCACACTGCGATAGTTTGAATTTTGAATATCCAATCCTCGCTCCAGTGTTAGGAAAAATGTTTGTGGACTGACAATTGGTCTACCAAATGCAATTTGCTGCAAGAACTGTCTAATCTTCATTTCTGGCAAATTGATTTTGGCTTGTTGTACTTGATCTTTGTCTGTAGCAGTACTGGTACCTTGTTTGAGGCTGTTGAGTGCCATGTATAGATCAGTACCGCTTTGTCTATAGTTATTGAAATTGCCGTACATCATGGTACGCTTGGCATAGCCTTGTGCTGCTGGAGCAAAGTCATATTCTTGACTTAGGATATACAGTGCCATCATGTTCATAAATGCAAAGTCAGCCATGTCTCTGTTGCTGGTTCCCTCAACACGATTTTTGGTTCTAAACATTTTGCTTTCAGTGATCTCAGTTCCAATAAAACCAAGATTCAGACCTTTTTTGTCCTCGGTCATGCTGTGACCTCCGTACATTTCTGCGTATTGTTTTGCTGTATACTTTTCCATACTAGTATTTACCTTAGTTGGGTGTCCAGCGATGACGTGGCACCAATTTGATTTTGTCTCTGGTGGCAACGTATCCTTCGCCACCTTGTTCACCTTTGGTTGTTGCTTTAACATCAGCACCGGCACTGTCCAATTGATCAATGATGTCGTTTTTGGCTGTTTGTATTTTAACAATCAATTCCAATATAGCATTCAATCCTTGTGTGTCACTGGCCATCAGTTTGGCTTGCTGTCCTTGACTGACTTTGCTTTGCTTGAGCCAATCAAAGAAACCCGATTGTAGTTGAGCCAACTTGCCCATTTTGGTCATTTGGTTAACATAGTTGTACAGTATTGCACTTTTGTTGCTGAGACCTTTTTCAGGTGCTAGCCAAGCATCTATTTTTTGTGCATTTGCATTTGCAGTGTTGACAATGTCCTGCACTACACCTGTGTCAACTTTGGGTTGATGTGTCACATAAGTTTGACCTAATACAACCAAGTCATTGCTGTTCAAACTTTTTGTGTCTTTGATTGGAGTTCCTTGCTTGTCTCCAAATGCATCGTGATAGGTGTGTACTACTACACCCACTTTACTGCCCGCTATACGCTTGCCTAGCGGGCTGTTAGGGTCAACTGTGTATGTGACTTTGTTGGGTGTAAACTGTAGCCCTGCTGATGTACTAGCAACAGGTTTGCGTGGTGTGTACAGCAAATCTCCATACACATATCCTCGCATGTCTGCTGGTGTGTTGGCTTCTAGTATGTCAAACACACCTGCCATTTCACCTGCGAAATCTTTGCGCCACTCTTCGCCTTGCCCCGTGTTCATAATAAAATCTGCAAGTGCTCCACTGCTGGTTGTTTTATTTTTGCCCCAACCATTTTTGCCTGTCATTACAAATGTACCGTCTGGCTCTCTGCCCCAGAATATTGTGGGGTTACCATCCCATTTGATGCTGACATCTTTTGAATCTTGTCCCAGTCTTTGCAGTATACTTGCCGCTTGGAGTGCGCCTTTGCTGCCGTCAAAACTAACAAGGTCTTCAAGATGGTTATAATCTCTACCTTTTTGTGCAGCTTCAGTTAAAAAATGACGGGCTCTCATTAGTCAAGTTCTTTCCAATTTGGATCGTTGCGAAGATCAGCAAGTAGTGCATCACCTGCTTCTTTGCCCAACGCTGCCAGTATCTGTTCAACGCTGCCAATATCTTTTCCTGTGGCATTTGGGCCTAGTAGTGTACGTGCTACTTCGTCAATGTTATTGGTAATAAGATCAGCTTTCTTACCGTTAGCATCTCTGCTGAACAATCCTTGGTAAGGACTCCACAGCATGTTTTTGCTTTTAGCAATGTTTGCTAGTGCGATTTGTTTGTTCACACCTTTCCATTTACTGCCAGCTGGTATGCTGTGTGTATGGAATTTTGCTGCATTTTCTGCATTGGGTACACCCATGATATCCACTTGATGTGTGTGATCACCCATTGGTTCTTCCACATGCACACTGGTTCCACTTTGTGCAGTGTTCAGTCCTGCTAGGTCAAACACTTGACGCAGTTTTTGTCTAATAACTTTGTCTGGTTGATCCTGCATGTTGAAGTGTTGTTTGAGTTGATCCACATCAACAATCATATCCAAGTCTCCGCTGACTTTGCCTGGAGTTGGTGTTGCACCACTGCCAATGGGGATTGCTTTGCTGCTGGTTTTTGCCAGCACACTATTGATAGTTTTCATGATGTCAGGGATCATCTTGTGATCAAAACTCACACTATTGGGAAATATGTTGCCGCCCTCTTTGAATAGGCTGCGTCCTCTGATTCTGTCTATGCGGCTACCACGTTTTCTACGTCTTTTAGTCCCGCCCAGTATGTCTGCTATCTTCAACTTTACTAATCCCTCTTTGAAACTTGCGTGGATCTTTGGTACGTATGCTGTTGATCAAACGCTTGTTTAAGTCAGCGGCTGTTTCAACATCAAAACTTTCGTTAATCAAATTGATCAAGTTTATTGCTGTCACAATCACTTGTTGCGCATTTGATTCCACAATATGCTTTTTGTCACGCTTGGGTGACATAGCATTAATTTCTTCCAATAATGATCTTGTTTTACGCTTCATCTTAGTAGTATTTAGTAAATATTGTTGCTGGAGCATTGGTGATCAGCACTTATGGCAGTTGCAGAGGTTTTGATTCTCAACATAGGACCCGTTAACAATAAGAGCATATAATCATCAATGGCAATGCAAACACACAGTACAGGCTCAACATAGGCTCATATTAATGACTCATTTATATCAGTGTTTGTGGTTCAGAATCATATATAGATATAGATAAGGTAAATGACACCTTTGCTTCAGCATCATAAAAAGTACTCAAAGTTTTGACAATCACTGTGTTTTGCTATAAATTTTGCACCGTTGCTGATGTGAAACTTACGTGCCATGTCTGTTAGAGGACTCAGCGTCACATATCGTTTGATCCAAGGTCTGGTCTTTTTGATGTGTGCTGCTACACCATTTACTATTTCCCTCCCTGCTCCTCGGTCA
>Ga0181566_10000797_pt1 | contig 25423 bp, 23 predicted proteins | sample 101ome_15_FD_133762 | JGI IMG/M metagenome (GOLD analysis project Ga0181566, IMG submission 133762) | Coastal salt marsh microbial communities from the Groves Creek Marsh, Skidaway Island, Georgia - 101402AT metaG (megahit assembly) | ecosystem: Environmental > Aquatic > Marine > Intertidal...
GAGCGCATGGCCGACTTTGAGCTCGGCAGCCAAGCATAAACCACGCTCCGTACGATCCCACAGCATCCACAGCGCGCCGACTAATACAGTGCGCTGACTCCGAGAAAAAAGACGGTAAAGTTGCGCAGCGCGTGCGAGGCTATAGAGGGGTAGAGCGAGCGCGTGCCCTGGTAGAGTGCACAGGAGGTGAGCTGTGCGCCGGCGATGACTGAGAAGGGTATCCATGTTCCGTCGGACAGCACGTTGGCGCTCGGGTGAAACAGCGCAAAAATAGATGCGGTAAGACAGGCTCCGGCCACGAGGCCAAGCCGGTTGCGCAGCGCCGGGAAAACGATTCTCGTGAAGTATATTTCCTCTACGATAGGTGCCAAGACGAGCACGCTTATGGCATAGGGCAGTATCGCCAGTAGACGCTCGCCCGGACCGTCTTCCGCACGCAGCGATAAAAGCTCGAAGGGAAGCGGTAGGACAAGCTGGTGTATAGGAACGCCTTTGTATTTGAAGTAGCCTAGGAATAGGCTGATAGACAGGCCCGCTAGCGCCATGAGTGCGACGTAGGGCAGCACAAAGTTTTTCCTCTCGCGCGGAATGCGGAGCGAGAGCCCCAGCGCTTGTGCGCTCAGGGGGATCCGCTCTATGTGGGACAGCGCGCAGACCAAGACCGTTAAGAGCGCGACGAGGAGGATGTGCTGATAAAAAAGGACATACTGCTTTGGGCTGAAGGCCTGCACGGTAACGCGTTCGAGCACGGGTAGGAAAAAGTACGCGGCCGCACAAAGGACGAGCGCGCTGGCCGCCCCACAGTGCGTGCGAATAAAGGGCAGGCTGAGCATGCGGGTGAATGCTCTATCGCCTGTCTGTATGGAGTGGATCTGCGGCCTATCTGTCATGGCGTTATTCTCGTCCGTTTTTAAAGGCGATCTCAACCCGTCGCCCAATGGTGTGCGGAACCGGCTGGGCTCAGAGCTGCCGGCCCCGTGACGGATGCCGGCAGCTCGGCCTATTCACCGTGTGGTATACTGTGCTTTCCGGCGTTTCTTACAGAGCGCCTACGGGCTTTTTGCCCTCTGCGGCTTTACTGGATTCTATGAATAGGTTTACCATGCTAGTTATAAATGCGGCATCGACCGTTAGTGCAGCTATGTAGATAGACCACGGTATGGAGACCACGCCCAGCGCGCTCCCCTTTATTTGCTGCGCTTCCCACGCAGCGATTGGTTTGGCGGGTATTGCGCCGTGTTTAGGCACGGTGCACTGGGCTAAGAGCCCCACTGCCATGAGCGCCGCGCAGGTCCGTCTGATGGTGATGTGTCTGATCATGTATGCTCCTTTATGGGTCCCGGTCGTGAGAGAAGTCCGTCCCTCCACACGGTGAAAAGGGTGTCACGGCACGCCGAGCAGCATGACTTCGCCCCGCCAAATCTGCTCCCATGCAGTGCGCTTCATATGCAGCCGTCCTATAGCTGGATCGCGGAGCAGCACGCTGCCGTCCGGTTTGACGGAGTCTATGACTACAAAATGGTTTTCCCTGACAAAGGCGATCGTCGGCAGCCCGTTTCGCGCCACCAGATCGCTCAGATTTAAGCGCCATAGGGACGTGCGTGCTCCTTGTCGTTCGGCATACTGTTTTAGGGCAAAGAGCGATGTGCCGCTGCGGTTGGTGCCTGCGAACGCTTCGATCTCGGCAAGCGAGCGGTCGATTCCCAGGCTGGCCAGTGCCATGTGTAGCGCGGCCGGTCCGCAGTTGGTCTGGTGCGTCTGTAGCGTGACGTCTAGTAGCCCTCGGTACTGCGCTCCCCTTAGTAAGGCTGCCCAGTGGCGCCGAACGTCTCCTGGCGCGTCGGGATGATAAACGCGGTAGCAAACTGCGGCTAGCAGTGCGACGCCCAAGAGCAAAACTGCGCTGGGCGCGACGGTGCGCCACCCTATTATGCCGATTGGATTATACTCCCGCCTGCGCATCTCAGAGGACGTTATGCGAACGGTAGCGAGGTTTGCAAAAGGCGTGCTAAGCGATTGTGGCAGGTGTCCTACGGGGCGTCAAATAGTTGTGAAGTAAAGAGGTTATGCGTAACGTTTTTTCTCTGACGGCCGCCGGTCGAGCCGCCTAAGACGAAGGGCTATGTATAGCGCGCTTCGCGCGTCTGTGATAAAACTGAAACATCTACGGAGGAGAGCATGATTGTCGACGAGTTGAAAAATGCCGCACAGTACTACGCGCTGGGTGCGGGTATCGAGAAGGCGCTGCGCTATCTGCAGGAGACGGACTTTAATCAGGTGGCACCCGATCGCTACGATATAGACGGCGATGCGGTCTATGCACTAGTGCAGGAATACGACTCCAAGCCCAAGAGCGAGGGCTTCTGGGAGGCGCACCACGCCTACCTCGACGTGCAGTACGTAGCATCCGGCATCGAACATATGGGCTATCGTCCGGTCGAGGGCATGGAGGCCAATCCCTACGACGAGGAAAAAGATTTCTATACGCTGGAAGGCGAGGGGGAGTTCTACACGCTGCGCGCCGGCTATTTTACCATTCTAAAGCCGCAGGATGCGCATATGCCGGGCATGGCCATCGATGCGTCGCAGCCGGTTAAGAAGGTCGTCGTCAAGGTGCGGGTTTAGGCGCGACGCTCTCTACGAGTAGATCGACGATGGGCGTGGCTTGGGCAATAAAGGCTCGGTCGCTGGCCAGCAGTTCGGTAATGGCATACCAGAAGTGTCCGTCGCCGCGCGTCCAGACTAGGCAGCGCAGCACTTTGCGCTTGCGCTGGTAAATCGTCTCTACTTCGAAATGTGCCTTCTCTACTTCAGACCCCTTAGCAAAGACCGTCTGCGTGATGCTTTCAGCTTGGCGCTGCAGGTAGGCGGCTAGGCGCTCGCTGTACTCTTCTATGCTGAGCGGACTATCCGATAGGTTTTCATAGTGCAGGCTGATATGCCCGTACTCGCCCTTCATCCAAGCGTAGCGCGGCAGAAAGTAGCCGACGACGGTTTGGCCGCTGGTCGCCGTATCCGGGCTGTGGCGCCATCCTTCGGGCAGCTCGACAACGGCGTCGGTAACGGGGTTGGTCCAACGCGTAAATTCGACCGCGTTGGAAGCAGATTGATCGCTGTCCGAGCAGGCTGTTAGCAGGACGAAGAGGGCGAGCCCCAACAGTTGATGCGCTGGCCATCGGTGTGAAAGCTCGGGTTTAGACGGCATTTGGCGTGGCATGCGGATTCCTTTGGTGCCAGTGCGAAACGGGATCGGGCCTAAAAGAGGCGCGCGATGCCCGCTTAAATCTATATCAATGTAGGCGGCAGACCAAAGGGAGCGGTATGCATCAGGCGTTCGTTGTACAGTGAGTTTTTATATTTGGATCCTTCTGTGCAGGACTGTATGTTAACCCGAAGAGATAGAGAAATCTAACGAGTACCATGTGATCTAATAGGAGATGTGCGATTTGAGTGTGCGCGAAGCTCAGTTAGACCGTGCGAAGGAGACGTCTCGCAGCGGGGGTAAAACCGCCGAGGAGGTGGAGGTTCGGTATTCGAGACAGATTGGCAACCGGCTATCTCTGGCCATGCGGGCGCGTAGATGGAGTCAGACTCGATTAGCCGATAAACTGGGCATTACTAACAACACGCTGGGCCGTATCATAGCCGGCCAAGAGAGGTTGAATATGAACCTCTGCTGTCGCGCGATGGAGCTAATGGAGTACGATCCGAGCTTGCTCCTCACTGAAAAACCTATTGCGGGCAGTTGGACCGGTCTTGCCGCTATTGATGCGATGCTGACGGACGTGTACAGCGATACGAGCCAATCCGGCGTCGATGGGTTGGGCCAGTATGTGACGGCAGACTATTTGTGCTGTTCGCACCACTACATAGTGGACGCCAAGTGCGATCTGGAGGAGGGAGGGGCGTGGGACCGTGACGCAGAGCAAGGAGACAGGAAACAGCGACAGCGCGTGTACGACAAGGCCCATCAGGGAAGAAGCCTGCTAGGTATACCGTTCGAGTTAGAGAGAAAACAAAACCTCCTCGGATCAATGGGCACCCGCTTTGAGCGCAGCGTGGCCTCTGCGGTCTTGGTAGACGAGGATTGCGTTTTTGTGCAGGTAGATATCCAGCGTAGAACGATCAATGACGACGCGTTGCAAAGTCAGTTTGTCTGCGGAGAAATGTTGTACCTGAAGAACTCGTTCATGAGCATTTCAAAAGGTGCCAGTGTGCGCGTACGGCGTAAAGTGTGGTTTAAGCTGAACGATGCACGGGATAAAACCGCGCATAGCGTGGAGTCAAGCGACGTGGGGAAAGACCCACAGAGTGGCTACCGAGAAACGCGAGATTACTCAAAAATGATTGGCAGTCGCCTCGCGCAGGCTATGGAAAAACGCAGATGGAGCCAAACAAACCTAGCCGGTGCGTTGGGCGTCACCAACAATACCCTAGGTCGAATCATCGCAGGCCAAGATCGACTGAATATGAACCTCTGCTGTCGTGCGATGGAGTTGTTGAACTATGATCCTAGCCTGCTGCTTTCCGATAAACCCCTTGTAGCCCACTGGACCGGAGTGCCTGCTGTTGATGCTATGTTGGCAGATGTATACGGTGAGATAACTGAGTCCGGTGTCGAGGGACTGGGTAAATACGCGACCAAAGACTATCTGTGTTGCACGCATCACTATACGGAATTTTCTAACGTAGAGTTAGACGATGGAGGAGCGTGGGACGCGCGCGCGCCCGAGACTGATAGGAGCCTGCGTCAGCGCGTGTACGATAAAGCGCGTCACGGCAGGGATCTAATCGGCATACCGTATGCGCTGGAGTACAAAGACAATGCGGAGCTTTGGTCAAAGGGGGCGTATTTTATCCGCGATGTCTTGTCTGCTACGCTGATAGGTGAAGACTGCGTGTTTGTAGAATCCATTGCTCAGTGGAAGGAAGTCGATAGCGGCACGGTACAGCATCGACCCGATCAGCTCTTTTTTGACCTGCTCTACCTAAAGAACACATTCATGAGTATTTCACAGGGGGCCAGCGTACGGATACGGCGTAAGGTTTGGTGGTACGGCGTAGACCTCAGCGCGTAGATCCGATTGCTATAGAATTATAACACGGCGTAGACCCCTCCCATGCACAAGGCCATGCCCAGGGCGATCTGCGGCGTGATTTTTTCTCCCAAAAAGACGGCGGCTAGCAGCATGCCAAACAGCGGTGAACTCGAGGTTAGCGTATCGACCTTGGCCGGATTGGCCTGTGTGATCGCGTAAATGAAAAGTTATGAGAAATTCCAAATTCACATCCTTAGGTAGGCATGAGCACCGATAATCCCCTGAAGACAGCCATTGAGGAAGGCGATGTCTCGCGCATCAATGAACTTCTCGATGGCAATCCAACTTTGATCAACCAAGAGTTTCCGTGGAACGACCGAAAGGGACGCCGGAGATCGATCACGCCCATCCGCTACGCAAGTGCGTGCGATCAACAGGGAAGCATCGATGCGCTTTTGGCCGCAGGTGCGACCCTTGGTTTTATGAGCCACTCGCTCTCACATTGCGTCGGGAATCGGGACATGGCTCAGGTCAAGCGTTTACTCGCTCGTGGAGTGCGACCCAATCCAGGACTCATGGCTGGGTTGGGTTCTGCTGGTCAGTGGCGTTACGAATTTGTCAATGTTCTCATCGACGCTGGAGCTGATTATGAAGATGGACCATACATGGACATTCATCGCGGCGATTTGAGTTCCCTTGAGCGGCGACTTCAGCGAGACCCCTTATTGATTCACCAAATTTACGAAGACACTTCGCATGCCATACCAACCAGCGGCACGTTGCTTCACGTTGCTGCGGCCCACAACGATGCGGAGTTCGTGGATATGTTGGTCAAGTATGGAGCAGACATAGATGCGATCGGTCCGATCCACGAGACGAATGATGGAAGCCGTACCCAGATCATCTTTGATGGAACTGGTGGACAGACGCCCATCTTTCACACAATTGGGCGGGCCTTTGGCTGCTGCTACGAAGCCTTCGACCGTCTGTTGCGACACGGACCAGATCTATCCATACGGGCGAAATGTTATGTTAATGGCGAAATCAAGGAAGTCACGCCTTTGGGTTATGCATCGGCGCGTCAGAAGTGGCGCGTCAGACCAGACGGCACTTTGGACCATGAACAACGTGCGGTCTACCGTGAAATTGATAAACTTCGTGAACTTGGAGCTACTGAGTGACGACGGCCGACCAAGCATCTGGACTGTGAGATGGAAATTCTCATAACAATCTGTTTTCGCTACGGCGACTACGCCGGCTTGGCCTTCGGCAACCCGTTCCGCGGGTTCGAAAACACCTGACCTCTAGGCGCCCACGCCCATACCAAGCAGGCCCGTTGCACCGACAATGAGTAAACTGCGGACGCGGATGCCGCGCAGGCGCTCGTTGCCGCGGGGCAGGACGCGCACTACAAAGAGCAGTAGCGCGATCAGCGGCATGCGAATGGCGTTGGTCTGAATCGCGCTCATGTGCACGGTGGCCGGTTTGAGTAACGTAGCAGAAAAGCCCCAGCATAGAGCGGTGATAAGCGATAGGGCGATGCCCCACTGCAGGCGCACGGGTCCTTCGTCGGCTGGCCGCTGCGCGATAGGAAGAACAGTCCGCCCACGACGAGCGCGCTGCCCAATAGCAGGGCCGGATTAAAGGGGGCATCGGGTAGGAGGGTCTGCTATAACAGTGTTGTCAGTGGGAAGGTACCCGTCAGCGCCAGCGTGCGCGAGACGCCGATCTCCTTCATGGCAATTAGGTAAAGCGTGTCGCCCAGAGCCACGCCTAGGCTGAGCGCGGCCAGCATCATGATCCACTCGGCGGCCGTTACCTCTAGCAGGCCGACAAGAGGAACGCTGTCAAAGGGAAGGGCCAGCCAAAACGCCGCGCCCGCCACGGCGCAGCGGACGGCGTTCATGGCACCGGGCGTAACGTGTTCGGACTAGGGTGCGCAGCAGCAGGCCGTTGGTTGCCCAAATCAGCGCACAGGAGAGGGCGGCCCATTCGGCCAGCGATAGGCTCAACGCATTTAAAAGCGCGCGTGGTGCGACTCGTCCGGCGCCTCGTAGACCACGCTTAGATGCGGAGTCTCCAGCGTTTTGTGATCCTCTACCTTCGAGGTTAGGCAGCTCTCTAGTGCACCGCTGACAATAAGGGTGCGCTCGGCAGGAAAGGGCGCCGCACCCGTTTCGATCATCTCTTCAATTTTGGCGACCAGGCAGGCCGAGTAGGTGACGTTGGGCGTCGGCGAGAGAAAGAACTGCGTAGAGACGATTTCGCCGTTGGCCTCGCAGGCAAAGCAAAAGTCTTTAATGGCTCCGTTGAGCATTAGCAGCGTGGTCTTGAGGCCGTCGTTGTGCTCGATAAAGTAGGCGGCCGGTTTCTCGACGAGCACGGGCAATTCGCCGTTGCCCAGCAGGTCCTGCGTGCGTCCGTCTTCGTCCGTCTTGCCGCAGGGCGTGTCACTGCGCGAGAGCGCTGCTTCGAGCAGGCGGCGCGAGAAGCGGCCCTCATCGAGCGCTTTCCACACATCGTCTCCCTCGATCATCTGCACCTGCTTAACGCCTGTCTCACCCCCTTTGCGGCGCTCGATCATGCACTGCATGGCTTCGAGCGCGTGGTAGTCCATTGGATCGGAGCCGCCGCAGCCGACCATCAGAGCCTCACTCACATCACAGCCTTTCTCCAACTCGACGTCGGGCAGGCGCCAGGTCACGGGCAGGGACGAACCGGCCAAAATGGGGAAGTCGAGGCGGTGGCCATCGTCGACCATCTCCTTGGCCTTGTCGAAGCTGTAGGAGAGGTGCTTGTCGTTGTAAATGGGCACGGCGCGGCCGTCTTCTTCAAAGACCTGAACACACTCTTTGAAAAAATCGTAGCGCGGATAGAGCTTTTGGCCTTTGTCGTTGTTCGGATATTCGCCGTGCTCGCCGATAATTAGCACGGCATCGACGGCTAGCGTGTCGGTGCCGCAGCGCAGCGCCTCGGCGATGGTTGGATAGACGTCGAAGCCGAATTCGCGGGCGCGGTCGGCGCTCTGGTCGCCCTCCGGCTTTTGGTCGACGTACAGAGAGACCACATCCATATCGGGATGGTGCCATTTGCCGCCGTAGGGATAACCGACCATAAAGCGATCGGCAAAGTGCTGGGCGTGGGAAAGGTAGCGATATATTGTGGCGACGACAGCGATGCGCTTGCGGCTCATAATTGGGTTGCTCCGGTGCAATGGGCGTTGTGCGGTTCGGCGTTATAGTCTCGTCTCGGTGCGTGCGCTCCTAGGCGCATGTTCACGTTCTCCAGAACGTGGATTCTTCCGTTGGCTGATACTGCACGCTTTCTAAGTGAGGCGTTTCGATCTTAACCTGGTCTTCGTGCAGGCTGTCGACGCCGGCAATAACCAGCCCAGACGTCATCAGCGTGCGCTCGACGGGATAGGTTGGTTGGCCGGTTAGAAACATTTGCTCGACGTTGTTGACCAGCGGTGAGAAAAAGTTGGCCAGCGTTGTGCGCGCCGCCGGCATCGGCAAATACATCTGCGTCGAGAGGGGCTCGTCCTGTCCCTTGATACGTGCGGCGAAGTTGAAATCCTCTACCAAGCCGCTCATCATCAGCATGGTCGACTGCAGTCCGTCGACGTGCTCGTATACGTAGGCGACGGGGTCTTTGCACAGCTCCTTCATTTCGTCCACGGTGGGAAAGACGTCGTTAAAGCCGGGGCGTGCCTGGCTGAGGGTGTGGCTGCGACTGAGGCCGGCTTCCATCAGCTCGCGCGACCAGACGCCGTCGCTGAGGGCCTGCCAGAACTTCTCACCCCTGTAAGCTTGCAGCCATTTGACGCCCGACTCGCCGCCCTTGCGGCGCTCGATCATGCACTGCGTGGTTTCTAGGCCGTGGTAGTCGTAGCTGTCGACTCCGCCGTAGCACACGCAGACGGCCTCCTCAACTTCGGCCCCCAGCGGCATTTCGATAGAGGGGGTTCGCCAGGTGACGGGCAGCGATGACCCGGCCATAAAGGCGAAGTCGAGTTCTTTGGACAGGTCGTACATCTCTTGGCACCAGTCCCAGTTCCAAGACAGGTGCTTGTCGTTAAAGACGGGCGCCGTCTTGCCGGTCGTCCGATAGACAGAAACGATCTGCTTAAAGAGTTCGTAGCGCGGGTAGAGGTGCTGTCCCTTTTCGTTGCGGCGATAGGAACCGTGCTCGGCAACCAGCAGCACGCCGTCGACCTGTAAATCGCCGGTGCCCAACGTCAGCGCGTCAGCTACGGTTGGGTATATTTTCATCTGCGGAAAGCGCTCGGCGCGCTCCTCGCTTAGGTCGTAGCGACTCGAATTTTCGTCGGCTCCTTCTTTGGGGCGCGGTTCGACTTGGTCGACATATAATGACACGACGTCCATTTCCGGTCGGTGGTGCTGGCCGTTCCAGCCGTAGCCTTCCAAAAAGCGATCGACGATGTGCTGAGTGTGCGAGTACTTGTGGTAGATGGTGGTAATGGCGGCGATTTTCAAACGATCGGCCATGGGATGCGTCCCCTGTTTTCCTGTGGTTGTTTGGTTGGCGGGCTAAGATAAAGAAAAGTCGAGTGCTGTAAAATAGCCGCATGCGATTTATGTGATCGCGCCTGCTAGGGTCCGTAGTCTCCATCGAGCCAGCGCTGTGCGCGCCTGGATAGGTTGTGCCATTCGACGCGATAGGGACCGCTCGCCTCTTCCTCCGCCAGCGCGCGCAGCACGTCTTCTGCCTCGGCGTGCCGCTCGGGATCTACTCTGAGTAGAACGGTGGCGTATATGTAGCGATTGCCCGGATGGTGAGGATCTATTTCCAGTGCTGCGGTAGCCAGCGGGATCGCCTGCTCGCGCCGCACGAAGCTCGTTATGAGAGGAACTTTGGGCAGCCGGGCGTGCAGGCTGGCCAGCAGGCGCTGTCCGCCGCCCTGTTCGCAGTGGGGGTCGAGTTCGATTACGCGCTGGGCGTAGTCGTTTAGCTTGGCTGCCATGCCGCGTCGCACCGCGTCTATGGGTCCGCTGGCGCGTCCCCACTGCGCCCATGCAACGGCGCTCCACAGGTACAGCTGAGCCGCATCGTCTGGATCGCAGTGGCGGGCCACCTGTGCGCGACGGCCGCGCTCCCACGTTTTGCTGCCACCGCACAGCTCGGCCGCTTCTGCCAGGTTTTCTTCAGCGCGGTCGACGGCCTCGGCATACCACGCCTGGCGCTCTGGGCGGCTATAGCCGGTGTACTGTCCCTCAAAAAAAAGCGCGCGCAGCAGCTTCCATTTGATCTCGATGGATTGAGGCTGTTCGGCGGCGGCTTCTTCGTAGGCGGCAACAGCCGCGGCGATGGTCGTTCGCAGGGCGCGGTCCCCTTCGGCGCCCTCTGAGCGCAGCGCATAGAGGCTGTCGGCCCGGGCTAGCGATTCCGCCTGAGCCGAACTCGAAGCGAGGAGTAGAATGAGTAGTACGATGCGCATACGCAGAACTCTCGTGGTGACAGTAGCGGGTGGGTAGACGCGCTCTAGGCGCCTAGCATGAGATGGCCCAGCAGAGCAGAAGTTCCACTCAATGATGCGATCTGCGCCGCCATACGCGCTGCTTAAACCGTCCGATAGCCCTAGCCGTGATTTGGTTTGCTCAGTCTAAACGGGTGATGACGAAGTGGTCAAAGCGCACCCAGTGTTCGGCGTCTCCCGGTCCATTGTAGCACTGCAGGCTCACGCAGTCATTCTCAGGTGCGGGCAGTTCGCCCTCGGCAGCGGTGGTAAAGGCGTCTGCGCCTGCGGTTCGATATTCGGCTTTCCACTCCGCAGAACCCACCGTTAGGCGCAGACGGATGGGCTCGTCGGCTACGGGGCACTTGCCGGGTATGATATAGAGATCGCCGTCAATCAGCTCCTTTACGAGTTTGAATACGGGCTTATCGCCCGAGTACCAGGTGATGCCCACCTGCTCGTACTGCTGGATAGGCGCGTTCAGGTTTGAAACCGTTACTTCGATGCAGTAGGTGCCCGCGCTGCGGTCGGGCGCGCCGCGCAGCAGCGCGTTGATGACCGTGTCGGCTAGGCCGGGTTCGACGCGTATCTCTAACCCGCCGTCGACCAGTCGCCAGTGGTCTGGGTTTTCGCGCAGCCAGCGCCAGTCGGTATCCAGCGCGTCGAACGCGTCGCTGTAAATGATTTGTTCGCTCATGATGGGGCTCCTAGGTAGAGGGTTCTGTGGGCGTGTGCGCTCGGCTTCATTGAAAGCAGATTGTAAGAAGGCGTTGAGAGCCGTGGCAAATCTAGTGGGTATCGGCCCGCCGTCAACACGGGCTTTGGTGTTCGCTTTGTCGGGTCAGTGGCATTTTGTATATTGACGGAGTTTTGTCACTGCGCCTCTTTTGCGCGTATAGACAAGCGGAGGGAGATAGCTAAAGATGACAGATGCAGCGAATGACGTTCGGCCCGCACCTAAGGGAATAGGCGGCTTGCTTCGCAATATAGGTCCCGGCGTCGTGGTTTCCGGTTCCGTCGTGGGTTCGGGGGAACTGCTAGTGACTACGCGCATGGGCGCTGATGTGGGCTTCGTCTTTTTGTGGGGCGTGATCTTTGCCAGCGTGATCAAATACTTTATCCAGCTGGAACTGGGCCGTCAGTGTTTACTCTACAACGACACGACCATCACCTCGCTCGACCGCGTGCCGGGCCTGCGTTTTGGCAATGCGTCGTGGGCGGCCTGGCTGTGTTTGATCGGCTACGCGTCGGTCTTCCTATCCTTAATCGGTATTCTCGGCTCGGTGGGCGGTCTACTCGCCTCTGTAGCACCGTTCGCGCCGTATAAAGCGTGGTGCGTGGTGGTTTTTGTCCTAGTGGTCGTGTTGCTGTGGCGCGGAATCTACCAAGACCTAGAGAAGATGGTAACGGTCCTAGTCGCGCTGTTTAGTCTGGTCGTCATAGGCTCGCTGCTCTTTTTGCAGGGTACGACCTACGCGTTTTCGTCCAGTGATCTGGCGGCGGGCTTCACGTTCCACATGCCGCCTCAGGGCGCTTTTGTCGCCATGGCCTTGATGGGGTCAGTAGGTGCTACGGCGGTGGAGCTGTTTATGTATCCCTACTGGGTGCGCGAAAAGGGCTATCCGCGCTTTATTGGCCCCGATGACGGCTCGCCCGAATGGAAGGAACGCTACCGGGGTTGGATGCGCGTGCTAGCTATGGACGCTGGAGTGTGCACTGCAATCGCGCTCGTCATCACCTGCGCGTACTACCTGCTCGGCGCTTCGGTGCTGTCGACTCTGCAGGTCGTTCCCAAGGGCATAGACGTGGTCGATCAGGTCTCGCTCATCTTTACCGAAACGCTGGGGCCAACGGCCAAGGGCATCTTTATGGTGGGCGCCTTTTGTACGCTGCTCTCGACCCTGCTGGTGTTTGCCGCTAGTTCGGGCCGGATCGGCGCCGACTTTCTCAACCTACTCGGCGTCGGATCTGCTCAGAATGAAGAGGGTCGCAAACGCTGGTCGCGCACTTTACAGACGGCGTTCCCCGCTTTCTGGCTTTCGGTTATCCTCTTCTGGTCAGACCCGTATTTCCTGCTGCTGCTTGGACAGAATGCCAACAACCTGCTGCTTATTCCGCTGGCCTACGGCATTCTACATCTGGCGATGCGCGAGGCACCAGGGCGCCGCATGGGGCTCGTGCTCGAGCTGGGACTGCTCCTGACCATTTGGGCGATTATCACCTTCACGGCGATTAACCTCTACCATTCGTGGAGCAACTAGCGAAGGCGGCCGGGACGTCCTCTCTACCTAGTGCGCCCACAGCGGCTGTAGAAAGATGCGTCCACTCTCGCCCTGGCCCTCAAAGCGCACGTAGGCTTCGTCGCCTGCGCGGTAGCTGAAGGACTGACCCTCGCCCTGCGCCAGCTGTTGACCCTCTGGTCCGATAAAGGCGCCGCGGCACGGGGCGTCCACCTCCACGCGTATATCGTCTCCTTCGACTTGAATCGACTGTAAGAGCAAGCCGGTCGTGGCGTAGCTGCGTCCCGCCTTGGCTGCGCGGACCACGCCTGCGGCGCTGCGCTCATCGACCAGCACCATGTTATAGGCGTTGTCGAAATCGGCCGGGTCGTGGAAATCGTCATTGGCATATCCCCACAGGTGATGTCCAGCCGTCAACAGCTCGTCCCAAAACGCGGTGTATAGCGGCTGCCGTCCCTTGGCCAGAGCGACCTCGATGCCGTAGTGTCCGTTGTATACTTCAATGCCGTCGGGCCAAGTGCCCAGCGCCTCGAGCATCGGGCGCGTCCAGTAGTCGCGGCCGTCGGCGTGCGGGCGCGGGTGACAAACGACGGTCAGCAAGTCGCCGGCGTTGGCCAGTGCGTCCTCTAGCGATTGTTCATATAGGGCCTCGACCTGCGCGCCAGCAAAGAGCACGTTCTCGCGCGAGCTGTATTCAAACCCCTCTAGAAACACGAGTTCTGGATACTGAGATCGCATCGCACTGAGGTCCGTTACGTGATCGTGGTCCGTTAGCGAAAAGAAGCCAGCCCCGACCTCGCTGTAGCGGTGCACGCTTTCGGCAAGCGGGACCGAAGCGCAGGCGCTGTATTCGCTGCTGTGGCCGTGAAAGCTGCCGCGCAGCCAGGTATCTGCGGGATGATCGTAGGGATTGTGGCGCTCTGTCATGGGTTCTCTCTCAGTTGAGTGGATGCGTTGGTATAAGGTTGCACGGGTGCGTTCTTGGGTAGCAGTGGCTACTCGCAGACTAGCGCGTTGAAATGCGGTAGCCGGGTCGATCCTTCCTAAACAAGTCTGGGTTGAGACGCACGCCCAGACCCGGTCCACGCGGCACGTCGACGTAGCCGTCAGCGATCGTTACCTCGGTGTCGATTAGCTCGTGATAGACCGTGTGGATCTGTGCGCGCACCGTTTCCTGATAGCAGCAGTTGGCAATGGCTGCGCCGACGTGCAGGCCGGCAAAGAGCGTGAGCGGGCCGGTGCAGTCGTGCATTGATACGGGAATATTGTAGGTCTGTGCCAAGTGGGCAATGCGCGCCGTTTCAGAGATGCCGCCAACCCAGGTCGGATCAATCATCACGTAGTCAGCCGCGTTCTTTTGCAGAGCATCGTTGTAGTCGGCACGCGTCAGCAGCATCTCGCTGGCCGAAATGGGCATACCGCTCTGGCGGCGAAAGTCAGCTAGCGTGTCGAGGTTATCCATCTTGAGCACGTCCTCTAGCCACAGCGGCTGCACTTCGCGCAGAGCGTCGGCAATGCGCAGGGCGGCCGGCAGCTGGAAGTGAGCGTGCCCGTCGACGAAAATGTCCAAGTCCATGCCGACCTTGTCGCGTATATCGCGCAGCGGCTGTACAGCCTTTTCTATCTCTGCGTGTGGAATGCGCGACGGGCCGTACTGAATGGCCGCCCCGTCAAAGGGCCACACTTTGAGCCCGCTATAGCCGAGTTCGACCAGCTCTTGGGCCAGTGCGACGGGTTCGTTAAACAGCTTCCACGAGTCGCCTAAGGGGCCGGGGTCGCCTACAGCGCCCATCCCCGGCCAGCCGAGCCTGCCCTCTTTGCTCGGTCCATATTTCGGGTTGCCGCAGCTGTTGTAGACGAGAATTTTGTCGCGCACCGGGCCGCCGAGTAGGCGGTATATGGGTCGGTTACACGCCTGGCCAAGAATATCCCACAGCGCTACGTCCAGCGCGGAGATGGCGCGCAGCTCCGTGCCGCGCACGCCGAAGTTGGCGGCTCGCTCATAGAGAAAGCGCCAGTGGGACTCGATGGCGAGTGCGTCTTCGCCCAGCAGGCGGCGGGCCATCCAGTCGTGGATCATGGCCTGCACGGCTTCAGCACAGTAGTATGTCTCGCCGTGCCCAATGAGGCCATCCTCTGTGTGAATGCGCACCAGCAGCAGGCCGGGAAAAAGATCCCGAGGCTGAACCGTTTCGATGGCGGTGATCACTACCGCATCGTCATCGAGCGGCGTAGGGGGTAGGTAGGGTTTGGCCGTCATGGTCGGGTCCCTCTCTTAGGCGGTTTGAGATAGGCGCTCACTCTGCTGGAGCGAGCGGAGGAGACAGTCTTCGATGGAGAGGCCACTAAAGTAGTTGCCCGTGAGTAGGACATTGGCCCGTTCGGCGAGTTGGTCGGTCGTGGCCATCCACTCGTCGTGCCCCAGACGGGGCGAAGGCACGACGTTGGTCTTTTCTCCGGTGAAGACGATGTCTTGTGGGGTTATTTGTAACGAGGTGCAAATGCGCGCTAGCCGCTCGTCGCGCGAGAGGGCGCCGGCGGCAAAATGGAAAGTGAAGCCGCGGTACTGCTCGTGCGGCACGACGTCGCGCGAGACGATGGAAAAGAGGGCGTCGTCGCGCGGAATCGCGCCCCCCAGAGGGGCCAAAGAAACGCGCTCGCGCTTGACGGCTACACCGATGGAGTCGACTGTCGCAACGGACAGCGTCTTCAGATGCTGCGCTAGGTCGGGCGCTAGGTCGGCCAGCAGATGTGCTGCTATCGACGGGGGCGTAGCCAGCGCCAGTTGGCCAGAAGCGTAGGTCGTTCCATCGGCGGTTTCTACAATCCAGGCATCGCCCTCTCGGCGCAGGGCTTGAGCGGGCCGGCCTCCGACGTAGTGAATCGCTGGGTTAGCAGCAACGGCGTGGGCGATCGCCTGCAGGCCGCTCTGCAGGGTAAAGCTCTTGGCAACGGCCTTGTTGCGCGCGCGCTTCTTAAAGAGAATATCAGCGGGAAACTCATCGGCTTTTTGTGAAGGCACGGCGCTGAAAACGGCTGAGAAGGTGCGCTCGAAGTTGCCTTCGCCGACAATGCGACCGTAGTAAGAGCGCACCGTTTGTCCCGCTCTCTTCAAAAAAAAGATCTTGGGAGCAGAGACGAGCAGTTCAAGTAGGTTGATCTGCGAGACGATGGAAACGAATCGGCTTCCATCGAGTATTTTAAACGGCGCTTTGACCCGCGGCTGTATGGATCCCATTAGCCCGTAGTCTTCCAGTAGCTCGATAAAGCGTCCATACGAATTGTAGCAGGTGTGCGCTCCTAGCTCGAAAAAAAAGTCGCTCCCTTCGGGCGCGCTTGAGCAGAGTGCACCGCCCGGCTGTGTCTCCTTCTCCAGCAGCGCAACAGAGCGTCCGGCGCGCGCGCAGTAGTGGGCCAGACTGAGACCGCTGATGCCGCCGCCGACAAGAGCTATATCGTACATTTTCATAAGCGTTTTCCGTATCGATTGTTCGTGCATTAGAGTACGTCTTTTGTCGCGTTCGATCAACGTAGAAGGTATTGGAAACGCGCCCCTGCGCACGTTATTTTACCTGCGCATTTACATGGGTTAGAGGAGGGAATGATGAGTCTGTACACAGCTGCTATTGATCAGGGGACAACCAGCACGCGCTGCATGCTCTTTGACCGACGGGGTGAGGTCGCAGCTGCGCACCAGCGAGAGCATCAGCAGATTTTCCCGCGCCCGGGTTGGGTTGAGCACGATCCAGTGGAAATATGGCAGCGGACGCAGGAGGTCGTAGTGGGCGCGCTGCGAGAGGCAGGGGTCGCGCCGCGCGAAATAGCGGCCGTGGGTATTGCCAACCAGCGCGAGACCACGCTAGTGTGGAACCGCCATACGGGCCGTCCCTATCACAATGCTATCGTATGGCAGGATACGCGCACCGATGCGCTGTGCGCAGCGCTCTCCGAGCACGGGGGTCAGGATCGCTTTCGCGCACAGACGGGTCTGCCGTTAACCACCTATTTTTCTGGTCCCAAGATCCGCTGGTTACTTGATGAGGTAGACGGTTTACGCGCCGATGCCGAGCGCGGTGATGCGCTCTTTGGCACCGTTGACAGCTGGCTGGTTTGGCAGCTCACGGGCGGAGTGCACGTGACGGATGTGACCAACGCCTCGCGCACGCTGTTAATGGACTTGCAGCGCTTGGACTGGGACGATGGCATACTGAGCGCTCTCGACATACCGCGCTGCATGCTGCCCGAGATCGCTGCCAGCAGCGCGTCGGCGCCCTACGGACACACGCTGGAGGATGGTCCCTTTGGCACGGCTCTACCCGTGTGCGGTATACTCGGCGATCAGCAGGCAGCTACCGTGGGTCAAGCCTGCTTTGATCCTGGAGAAGCTAAGAATACCTACGGCACGGGCTGCTTTATGCTACTCAATACGGGCGAGCACATCGTGCACTCGCAGCACGGACTGCTAACGACGCCGTGCTACAAGCTGGGCGATGCGCCCGCCGTCTATGCGTTGGAGGGCAGTATCGCCATTACCGGTGCGCTCGTGCAGTGGCTGCGCGACAATTTGGGACTGATCGAATCAGCTTCGGATATCGAGTCGCTGGCGCGCACGGAGACCGACAGCGGTGGCATGTATTTCGTGCCAGCTTTTTCCGGTCTATATGCTCCGCACTGGCGCGACGATGCGCGCGGCGTGATCGCCGGATTAACGAGCTATGTAAACAAGGGGCATTTCGCGCGCGCCGCGCTCGAGGCAACCGCTTTCCAAACGCGCGAAGTTCTCGACGCCATGCGCGCCGACTCGGGCGTCGACCTGCAGCGGCTCAAGGTCGATGGCGGCATGGTGGTTAACGAACTGCTGATGCAGTTTCAAGCCGACCTATTAGACGTGCCGGTCATTCGGCCGCGCGTGGCAGAGACGACGGCGCTGGGCGCGGCCTATGCAGCCGGTTTGGCGGTGGGTTTCTGGAGCGACGTCGACGAGCTGCGTTCCAACTGGTCAGCCCACCACAGCTGGAACCCGAGCATGGACGCATGCGTACGCGAGGCCCATATCGCCCAGTGGAAAAAGGCCGTCGAGCGGAGTTTGGGCTGGATAGATGGCTGAGTGTGAGGCGCGTATCCCTAGCGGCGGGCGCTCTTCTTCCCAGCTAACTCGCCCTTGTCTGCGGCATCGGCATTCTTCCGCGCGGAGGCCGCGTTGCGCTTCATCTCGGTCACGCTCTTTGTCTTTATTCGCGCCGCGCCCTTAGTGCTTTTGGTGCCTAGACGTTTCGCGCCGGCAAGACGCTTTTTAGCGGCGTTGATCTCTCGCTTGTACTGCGGAAGCCAAGGGGCTTGGGCGACGAGCATTTCGTCGACCATTTGCCATATTTCCGGCGGATTGCATACGGCGCCCACCAGCGGGTCCATCATAAAGGCCTGACGCAGCAGGTCGATGTCACCGTGCACGGCGGCTTCGGTCGCTAATCCCTGCACGGCAATGGATGCATTGCACACGGCGGCACAGCCGCGCGGCAGTTCGTCCAACTGCGCGATATTGATGCCGTTCTTGTCTACGTAGCCCGGGACTTCGACGATGGCCTCAGCGGGCAAATTGGGCACGATGCCGTCGTTGCGCACGTTGAAATGACCGCGGTAGGTGCGTCCCGTTTCCAGCGCTTCGATAATCCACGAACCGTGTTCGTCCGAGCGTGTATCGTAGGAAAAGACGGGCGGATCTGCTTTCATCCAGTTGGGAAAATCCGTTTCAAACCAGTTGCGTCCCTCCGTGCAGACGCGCAGGTAGCCACCTGTCTCGCCGTCGATCCAACTGCGGTTGAGATCAATCCAGCTGCGAATTTCGCGCGGTCGCTTGCGATACCAGGGCACGTACTCGGACAGGTGGCCGTTGGATTCGGTGCTGTAGTAGCCAAAGCGGCGCAGCATATCGATGCGCACTTTTTCGGTTTTCTTGAATACGGGGTGCCGCTCAAAGCCTTCGAGCAAACGGTCGGTCCAGTCTTCGCCCTCATACAGCACGCTGACGTACCAGGTCCGGTGATTGATACCGGAAGCGACGATGTCCACATCTCTTTTTGTCACCTGCTTGTAGTTTTTCGCACCCGGCTTTTTACCCTTGTTGACCAAGAGTTCGATCACCTGACAGATTTGGCTATGCCCGCCCTGCACGCCGTGGCACAGGCCCACCGTGCGCACGCCGCCGTACTCTAATGCGGCCCATGTATTCATTGCCATCGGATTGGCGTAGTTGAGAAAGAGCGCATCGTCAGTAGCCACTTCTCGAATGTCTTTGCAGAAGGCCAACACCTGTGGAATATTGCGCTGGCCGTACATAATGCCTCCGGCGCACAGCGTGTCGCCAACGCATTGGTCGACGCCGTATTTAAGCGGGATATCCACGTCGAGAGCAAAGGCATCAAGTCCACCGATGCGCGTGGTGTTGAGCACGTAATCGGCTCCGTCTAAGGCGCGGCGGCGCTGCGTGCTCGTGCTGAGCTTTGCGGGCAATCCATTGGCCTCAATGTCGCGCTTGGCCAGCTGCGCAATCATTTCGAGGTTGTGCTTGTTGATATCGTGAAAGGCAAATTCGCTGTCTGCTAGCTCTGGAACAGAGAGGATATCGCGCATGAGACGACGGGTAAAGCCAATGCTGCCCGCGCCGATAACGGCTATTTTGATAGGCATGACAGATGAGATCCTTTGCGTTGCGGGGTGATAAGTGCGGTGTCTGGCATACGGGCGTTTTCTATTCCAACTCGTCTACGCCGTCAAAAAAGTCGACCTCGCCCGTTTCCAGCGCGTACTCAGCGCCGATAACGACCAGTCCGTCGCTGCGAATCAGCCCTTCGAGAACGGGCGATCCACTGCGCAGCGAGCGGGCAGAAGCACGCACATTGGCGCGCACCGCGCGGCCGATCGGGTCTTCGCCTTCAGCCAGTGGATGCGTTTCTAGCTCTCCGTCTACCGAGCGCCGCACTTGGTCGATAAGAGCGCCTAGGTCTTGCGGCATGGTGGACTCTCCCTGCTGCACGGCGGCTTTAACGGCGCCGCACTGAGTGTGGCCGAGCACGACGACCAGCCTACATCCCAGGCTATCTACGGCAAACTCAATGCTGCCCATCTGCGAGGGCGTGACGACGTTGCCGGCTACGCGCACTACAAAGAGGTCGCCGAGACCTTGGTCAAAAACCAGTTCGGGCGGCACGCGCGAATCGGCACAGCCGAGAATAACGGCCGAGGGCGTTTGCTTGGGCACCAATTCGGTGCGGCGGGCGTGAAGGTCGAGGGAGTCAATACTGAGAACGTTATCTACGTAGCGCTTATTACCTGCCCGCAGGCGCGCCAGCGCTTCTAAAGCTGAAATCATAGTAAACGCATTTCCGTTTGAATAGGGCTAGGGCTGAGTTTACGTGCAGCCGCGCGTCTATCAGATATGTCGGGATGCGGATCTCTCTAAAGAGCGCTATGAACAAATAAAAACGCCGGATGCACTGAGGTCGAAATATACGGATCGCCCCGTTTCTCGCTACCCCACACGCACGTCTCGTCTAGGCGCTTTAAATGCTCAGGTCGCGCACGACGTATTCGTCTACTTCAATGCCTAGTCCGGGGCCTTCCGGCACGCGGATATAGCTATCGCGCTGGTCAAAGGGTTCGACACACACCTGTTGGCGGATGGCACTGGGCGTGCGGTCAAATTCCATTACCGGCTCCTGTGCGTAGGGCTGTGGGTCACGTGCGGTGGGACAGGGCGGCAGCGTGGCCGTTAGGTGTAGCGTAGCGGCGATCATAATAGGTGATCCCCACACGTGTGGGTTGACTTGGACTCCGTGCGCGTTGGCCATGGCACAGATGCGCGCCATTTCTGTGATCCCGCCACAGTGCATGATGTCTGGCTGGGCGATATCGTACGCGCGGCGCGCCAGATAGTCTTTAAACTCGAAGCGCGTGCGCAGGTTCTCCCCGCCTGCAATGGCCATCGGCAGCGCGTCTTTGACCTGTAGGTAGGCTTCTACATCCTGTGCGTTGACCGGCTCTTCAAACCACATAAGGTCGAGCTCGGCCAGCTTGTGACCGATGCGAATTGCGGTCGTCGCGTTGTACGCTTCGTTGGCATCGACCATCAGACGCACGTCAGGACCGATGGCCTCGCGCAGCGCGCGCACGCGGCGCACGTCCTCTTCCACGGTTAGACCGCCGACCTTGGTCTTCATGCCGGTGAACCCCTGCTCTACGTAGGAGCGCGCCTCGTCGAGCAGCCGGTCGGGAAACTCGCCTTCCGTGTAGTAGAGCCCCGTTGCATAGACGGCCACGCGGTCGCGCACCTTGCCGCCCAGCAGCGCGTGCGCGGGTAGGCCAGTGGCTTTGCCGGCTAGATCCCATAGCGCAATGTCGATGGCGCTCAGCGCGCTGCCGGCTAGACCGACAAAAATATTGGCGTTGTAAAGCGCATGGAACATACGCTCCCACAGGCCGCCCCGCTGCATAGGATCACCGCCCATAATGAGGGGTGCAAGCAGTTCGTCAATGAGGGACGCAGCGGCGCCCTCTCCCCAGCCGACGAGTCCGTCCTCCGTGGTGATCTTTACGAGCGTCGTGGCGCGCTGATCGACCCAACCCTGCGACCAGCCAAAGGACGGCTCTATATCACAGCGTAGGTCAAACGTTTCGACAGATGCAATCTTCACGTATTATGGTCTCCCGAGGTACGTGGGTGCGTGCGATAAGTTGCAGTAGAGTACGCTTGACACGAGGATAGAGCAAGCATATCGTGCTTGCTAAAATGTATCTGAAACTGTAAACGCACGTGCGTTGGAAGAGGGGTTTACGATGAAAATCACAGACGTGAAGCTCAAGATACTCGAAGACCCGCAGCAAAGGGCAGTGAGCGGACATGAGATTGCTCAGGTAGCAGGTCTGCGCCGCATTCAGTATACCCATCGAGGTCGCTCAGGTGAGCCGGCAGAGCGCAATGTTCGGCAGCACTTCGTGGAAGTGCATACGGATGAGGGCCTGATGGGGCGCTGCACCACGACGATGAATGCGCATCAGGTCGACATTGTGCGCTACCACGCCGTGGGGCGCTCTCCGTGGGAGAGGGAAGCGCTTTTCCAGCAGTTTCACAAGGGCACGCGCTGGGTCTACCAGCCGCCGGGCTGGTTTGGCGACTTTGACAACTGTCTGTGGGAGATTCTCGGCAAGGCCGCCGGGTTGCCGGTGTACGCTCTCGTGGGGCGTGTACGAGCGCGTCTGCCGGTATATCTGACGGGAGGCGATATGGACGTCGAGGGGTATCTACGTCAGATAGAAGGCGGTAGAGAAGTGGGTATTCAGGCCTACAAATTTCATTCGTATAAAGGAGGGAAGGCGGATATTCCCATCTACCGGACCGTGCGCAGTGAAGTGGGCCCCGACTATGCGCTGCTTACGGATCCCGTGTGTTCGTACGATTTGCGCGAGGCGATTGAGGTGGGCCACGTGCTGGAGGAGCTCGATTTTGTTTGGTTGGAAGAGCCGATGCATGAGCAAAAGATGGATCTATATCAGGAACTGTGTCGCGAGCTAACGATTCCCGTAGTGGGGACAGAGATGTTAATGCACGATATGGGCCTGACATCGCAGTGGCTGATTCAGGGCGCCACCGATCGCCTGCGCGGTAATGCGCGCCACGGAACGACGCAGGTGCTCAAACTCGCGCACATGGCCGAATTGCATAATACCCACATTGAGCTCAACGGGCAGGGTGGCCTCTTTGGACACATTCACGCCCATTTGGGCTGTTGCATAGACAACACGGACTACTACGAGTATTTCAATGCGGGCGGCGACGGTTTGCGAAAGGCCGGACAGCAGTGGGGTTTGCTTAACGCGCCGCTGATTGAGGACGGTCATATCGCGCCCAACGATCTGCCCGGCTGGGGCGCTGAGTGGGATGAAGACCAGTTCGCCAGCATGGTCGTGCAGGAGGCGTGAGACACGGGAAAAGAAAGGTGAACTCGTGAAGATAACGGCGGTAAAAACATTCTTAGTAGACGGCGTATTTCGTCCGTGGGTCTTCGTGAAGATCGAGACCAGCGAGCCCGGCTTGGTGGGCTGGGGCGACTGCACGGACTGGGGCGCAGACGGGCCAATTGTTCGCACGGTCGAGCACTATGCGGAGCGCCTTATCGGTCGCGATCCCATGCAGGTCGAAGCCGTTTGGTGGGATTTAGCCGCGGCTTCTGTTCGGCACACCGGTGGTCTCGCTTGGAAGGCGATGTCGGGCATCGACTCGGCCCTGTGGGACATTCGCGGCAAGGCGCTGGGTGCACCGGTGTGGCAGCTGCTCGGCGGCAAGCTGCGCGATCGCCTGCGCCTCTACTGGACGCACTGCGGTTCGATGCGCTCGCGCGGTCACGCTGCCGAGTTGGGCGTCGAACCGGTCGAGACGTTAGACGATCTGCGCGCGCTGTGTGACGAAGTGCACCGGCGCGGCTTCACGGCGATTAAGACCAACTTGATGGACCTGCAGGGCCTGCCCGAAGGCGGCCTGCCCAACTGGCAGCACAGCACGGCCGGTGACTGTCCGCCCTTTGTCGCGCGCAAGGCGGCAGCGATTATCGGCACGCTGCGCGAGGGCCTCGGTCCCGATGTGGGTATTGCGCTAGACGTGGCCTTTACGTTTAAGCTCGGCGGAGCGATTAAGCTGGCGCGTGCGCTGGAGCCCTATGACATGATGTGGCTAGAGACAGAAACGCTCGATCCCCAGGCGCTGCGCACCGTTCGCGACTCGACGACCACTCCCATATGCACCGGGGAGAGCCTATTTGGCACGCATCAATACAGGCCTTACTTAGAGCTACACGCCATGGACGTAGCGATGCCCGACTTGGCGTGGAACGGTATCACAATGGGCAAGAAGCTGGCCGACCTAGCGCACGCCTACGACGTGCTCTTTGCTCCGCACAACTGCCACAGTCCGATTAATACGCTGGTTTCGGCGCACGTTTCGGCGACAGTGCCTAATTTTTACGTGCAGGAGCTAGACGTGGACGACGCGCCGTGGCGCGACGACATAATGACGCATCCACTGGAAATTGCCGACGGGCACTTATTGCTCAACAATCGCCCGGGGCTGGGCGCTGACTTGATTGAGGAAGAGATGGCCAAGCGCCCTGTGCGCGATCGCTACCCCTATCGGTGATAGGTCTTTCTGTCAGAGTGTGGGTTTTAACACAGAACTTTTTGAGGAGAACGCACAGTGAATTGTTTGGTACAGGATTGGCAGCCTACGTCAGAGCAGCAGCGCGACTGGAATGAGAAGGGGTATTTTATCGTGCGCGACGTCGTTTCGGCCGAAGCGGCGGCCGAGATGCGCGGAGTTATTAAAAACGTCATTCTCTCTCCTGAGCCGGACGCGCGCGCGGATGCAGATCCGATGGATCCGATGGGGGATACGCCGGGTGCGCGCGCCGCGCGCTTTCGCAAGCTCAATAACTTCTGTCACACGTCTCCGCTCATTTGGAATGCGGTATATGTCGGCGCAATGGCGCCGTTGGCTCGTCACTACATGGGCCCCGACGTGCTGTTGAAGTTTAGCAGCGTATTTGTCAAACCGGCGCGCACGGGTGCAGCCACGCCTTGGCATCAGGACAACGGACTTTGGCGCGACGGCGAGACTGAGCCCTTTAGTTTTTGGATGGCGCTCGATCCAGCTACGCGCGAAAATGGCTGCCTGCAGTTTATACCGGGTTCGCACAGGACGGAGATTGTCCAGCACGTCCTCTACGAGGACAGCATTCACGGCGAGCTGCCGCGCGTGCGGGTGCGCGACATGGTCGACCAATTCGGCGTGGAACATATTGAGCTAAAACCGGGCGACGCGGTGTGCTGGCACGCGTCGCTGTGGCACTACAGTCCGGTCAACGAAAGCGCATACGGGCGCATTGGCATTGCGGGCGTCTATACCACACCTCAACTCGCCGTCCGCTCAACCCGTCATGGAAGACCGCTGCCGTGGGTTATACGAGACAGCGGAGTGTGTTCTTCTTTTCCCGTTGAAGAATTTGATATACCGCGCGAAGGACAAGAGGTGCTCGAGCCTTTTCCCCGTGCGGATGCGTAGATCGGTCCTATGTGTAGCTAAGGGTGGTAACGGAATTTTAGTGTTGGGGTGTGCGTGTGTGCGTTGGGCAGAAACTAGCGCGAGAAAACGGCCTTTAAGGCGTTCTCGATGTCCTCAGTGCTGAACGGTTTTGACACATACTCTGTCATACCGGCTTCCAAATAGGTCTCGCGGTCACCGGACATAGCGTTGGCTGTCACGGCGATGATTGGGATCTGACTCCGCGCATCGTCCAACTGGCGGATACGCTGCGTTGCATCAATGCCGTCCATTTCGGGCATTTGCACGTCCATAAAGATCACATCGTACGACTTTTTCTCGAGCATCTCCAGAGCTACGCGTCCGTTGGAAGCGACGTCCACTTGGTGCCCCAAACGCTCGAGCACGTTCTTTGCGACCTGCTGGTTGACGAGATTGTCCTCCGCCAAGAGAACGGTGTGCGTATCAGCGGGCGGCGCGTTCGCTAGGGTGGTTTCTTGCGCTGGGGACGCGTCTGCTGGCTCTGCTATGTCCGCGGCCGATTTGTGCAGAGGCAGCACAAACCAAAACGTGCTGCCAGACC
>Ga0181566_10000799_pt1 | contig 25414 bp, 27 predicted proteins | sample 101ome_15_FD_133762 | JGI IMG/M metagenome (GOLD analysis project Ga0181566, IMG submission 133762) | Coastal salt marsh microbial communities from the Groves Creek Marsh, Skidaway Island, Georgia - 101402AT metaG (megahit assembly) | ecosystem: Environmental > Aquatic > Marine > Intertidal...
CTCAGGTATTGATTGTATTTTCAATAATTTTCTCATATACACTGTGGATATTAAGTGCACCAGGAATAAGGTTTGGATTAGGACTATTTCTACTTAGTATATGTCTACTATCAATAAATTATCACAATTCAACTGAGAGATTTAAAATTTACATTAAATTTAAGTCTATAACCTCTTTTTTTCTTTTTCTCATTTGTATCCTTTTGGTTATTAGATTAGATACTTACAGCATTTTTTTAAATAATTTTAATTTAACAAATGAAGTCTCCCCTAAAAGTATCTCTTATGTAGACAATAATCTAGGGTGGGGAGTTGTCCCGCAAAATGGGCTGAGCAGTTGTTGGGTTAATATTGAATGTATTCCTTTTAGTAAAAAAATTAAAAAAGTAAACGGCGTTTACAACTATTTTGTTACTTTAGATTAGGTTAAATATTCTTTTTAATACTATTATAATTATACATTTGGGCGCTTAGCTCAGTCCGGCAGAGCGCTTCCCTTACAAGGAAGAAGTCACAGGTTCAAATCCTGTAGCGCCCACAAGGGTTTTTCAACTTTTTACAATTACATCTCTTAACAAAAAAATCTACCTACTAAGTTTTCTCATATAAGCTTCTAAGCAATCTTCATCTATAAGTGAATTTTCGCAAACTTCAATTACATTTTTTAAGTTTCCAGGTGTGTCTTTCTGAAAATAAGGTATCGAAATATCGAGAGTGATTATTAAAACTACAAGTAGCTTTAAATAAAATCTGGATTTATATTTATTGATATTGTTTATTAAGAATATAGCGCAAACTATCAATAAAATTATTAGTTCTTTTGTATTGTTTATAAAAAAACTAAACAAAATTATAAAAATTATGTAATCTCTATCTCTAAATTCTATATTAGAAAAAATAAAATAAAAAAGAGAAATAATTATAATAACTGAAAAATGCTGACTGTACCTAATCCATTTTGTTGAGCTAAATACCCAAAACCAGATATAAGGAAAAAATATACTACAAATAATTGGAAGAGATAGCTCTCCAAATTTTTTATCTATTTTCTCTTTGTTTATGAATAATAATATTGAAAATATTACAGGAAGCGCACTAAGTCTAATCTGATCATAAATATTCCAATCGGTACTTTCCGAAATATTAATATTTTCTCGCAAGTTGAGAAAGTTGAAACTCTGAATATTTCCTACTCCTGAACTTGAATGATTTGTTATTAAAAGATACTGGTCGCTCAAATAAGTAATTAAATTACCAGAAGAATAATTGAGTTGAACTAAGATTAACCAAATTGAAAGAGGTATGCAGAAATATAAAATATCATTAAAAACTTTTATTTTATTTACTTGGCGAAAAAAATGTACTGCATAGAATCCAAAAAATGGAAGTAAAGATAAAATTTTCCCAAAAAATATAGATACTGAAAATAATACCAAAGAGAGTTTTCTTTTTTTATTAAAAAGAAAAATAGCATTTGATAAAATAATCATTGATCCAATTTCGCCTAATGAGTATAGAGATCCTTCCCACCACGGAACCAACAAAATAATTAACCCATTAAATATCAATATCATTTTATAGCTTTCCTTGTAAATTTTAAAAACAACTATTGAAAACACTAGCTGCAGTAAAATTAGCCAGTAAAAATTTGAAATTCTTGAAATTATAAAATTGCTTGATAAATTCCATGAAATAACACTTCCAATTGCTGAAATAGGTCCTGATGTTAAATAAACACTGTATGAACCACCTAAAAAACCTCCAGCGTTGAAATCAAAATTAGTAAAAAAATTAACGTTTGAAGTTAATGAAATATATTCATCAATAAACGATGGAATTTGAACAGACTTTTTTCTTACATAATCAAAAATAAAAAAATGTTGGATTAAAACAAAAACACTTATCAATATATTAACATTTAATTTCTTATGAAAAATATTCTTTAATTTTTCAATCGATAAAGATTTTTTAAATTTTTTAACTAGGTAAATTATTGTTGTCTTGTTTAATGCCTTTGATTTATATATTGAAAATAAAACAGCTGTAATAACAAAAAAGTAAAAGATTGGAGTTAAAATATCAAAAATAGTAGTTTTAAAAGGTTCCCATCCACCACTTACATAATGAGCACATTCCTCAAATGAGTTTACAGTAGCACCACGGCCAAAAAAATCGTAAAGATTTATTTTTTCAAAATTTGGATTATTTTTAAATATAAATTCGTTATTTGTAATCTCAAATGGTTCAAAGTCTTTTGGAGTGGGCCCACAAAATTCTTCTATATTTCCATTTTCCACTTGTTAATACTAGTTCTTTACTATTTAAACTTCTTGTCTGTAATGAGAAGGAGCGCACTTGAAGTAAATAAGTAAATTAATAAATACAGTCTGGAATATCCATATATTCGAAATGCTATATAAATTGTTGAAAGAGAAACTAGGTTAATAAAAAAGTAAAATGTAATTCTCAAGTAGAACATCAAATAAACTTCTATGAATGGTTTAAAAAATTCAATTAATAATAGAGAGAAAAAAGATATAGAAATACTTATAAAAATAAAGGTGGTGTTTAACGTAAAAGTTCTCATTACAGGAAGAGAAGAAAAATCATTGATAAGTTGAAGAATGTCTATATATTCACTACTTGATAGAACTATAATATTTAGAAAAGTTAAGCCAAGAAATCTTATTAAAACTTTTATCATTTATAAGCCACTTTAAATATTCCTCTATTAATAAAAACAATATCTGATAATGAATTTGTACATTTTATATTAGACCAACACTGATCACCATCTAAAGGTTCGACCCAATTTTCGCTAAACTCCTTAAAGCCAATTTCTGTATTTATCTCATAACTAGTCCTAGGATCAAATAATCGAAGATTTTCATTATTTAATAATGCTAAATAAGCAGTGGATCTAACTAGAAAGAAAACAGAAACAAACAAGAGAGAATATTTTGCTATGTCTTTAATTTTATACTTTAATTCTCCTGAATAAAATCCTAACATTCCAACTGAAACTAAGCATAAACCAACTGCGTATCTCGGAATTGGTCCAAAAAATATTAGGTAAGCAAAGTTTGAAATTATGAAAGAGCTAATAATTAATGAGAAGCTAAAGGAAAGTTTGTTTTTGTAGAAAAATATTACTTTAAATAAATAGAGAATAATTAAGGAGACCACATAGTTAGTAAAAACTTGGGACCTATACTCAAATGAACCTTTGGTACTTGCCCATTCAAGAAAAGGAATAGAGTTGTCAAATGCTAGGCTGGTTGATTTTGTAATATATTCAAATTCACTTGTTGAACCTTTAACATACCAATCAAAACCTTCGTAACAAGTAAAATTAACTGGATATATTAAACACCCTGTTGTGTAAATACTTTTCAATAGCCATAAAATACCAAAAAATAAAATAGGTGAGTGTAGTAAAAAAAATGTATTCAATTTTATTTTATTTTCTTTAAAAAGTACAAATATTAAGATGGCATACAAATAAAAAATTAGAACTCCCGATACCTTAATTTGATATATGAAAAAAATTATAAAAGAAAGAATTATGAGTTCCATTTGAGAAATATTCTTTTCTTTAATTTTTATTAAGATGATGATGCTTAAATAAAAAAACAAGACTCCTACTGTAATGTCTTGTTTACCAACTCCTTGTATATAAAGAAATCCATTCCTTCCACCCCCAACACCAAAATTATCAATTAATGAGTAAATTAATATAAAGATAGATGCATTTCTTAAGATATTGTTTTTTGAATTAATCAAATTGTCTGCAATAAATAAATAGAAAAAATGAATAAAGTATAAATTTAGAAAATGGAGCAATACAAAAGATGTATCAAACCAAAGTATTGCTGATATATATTCATATATTGAAGACATGCCTAATGGCCAGAAAATATTAACCATTCCAACAATTAAATTAGAACTTCTCAACCAATTTTGATGAAGTAAGTGATAATAACCTGCATCATAATTGAAATTAATATCGAAAGTTGAGATTACTAATATTGAAGGAATAAAAATATAAATAAAAACTGAAAACAAATTCTTATTTTCAACTACTTTAATTATATTTTTATTTATTAAAGATTTTGATACAGAAGGTGTGATGATTAAAAAAAGGATAAGGTTCACAAAAATACTATCCAGTGGAAAGAATGTATTAAGTAGAAATAAAATGTTGCCAACATAGATAATGCCTATTAATGGGTAAAGAAACTCAACTCTTGTTAGTAAAATATATTTTTCTGGGGATTCTTTTTTTCTAAAGTAATTGATTATCAAAAATAGAGATTTTCCCGAAAAATAAAGATAAATATAAAATATTAAATACTTTATTAATAAGACTAAAAATGACATTGCTGACAAAATCAAAAGAACACCTTAATAATTATAATGAATACTGCTTCATTATAAATTAAAATATTAGTTACAATTTTAAATTCCAAATTTCCTGCATAATAATATCTTCCTTTTCGGGAACATTTTTTTCATCAAGTGGGTGGGGGAATGTTGTTTCTTTATCTGACTCGTTAATATAATCTTTTCTTAAAAAAGTTATTTCAACTGTGTCCGGGATCATAACATCTTCCTTAATACTTATAGGGCAACAGTTATTTGGATGAATATGTACAACAGAAAAGTGATCTAGTATTTTTCTGAATAAAGAATCTACCAATCCAAAAGAAACGGGTTGAAGTAATCTTGTGGCAAATCCATGAAATTCGATTACCATAATTCGAAATCTTTTCATGTCTTCAATCTGCACATCATAAAGAACTCTCCATTCAGCATTTTCAATATCCATTTGAAGAATATAATCATTATGTACATAGTTTTCCTCATAGTTTTTTATCCAGTCAATAAGCCTGATGTTTTCATCACTCTCATATATATCAATATATTTTTTTGTAAATGAAAAATTTTCGCTAACTAATGGCTTTTGATCAACACTAAAGTCAGCAAGATGAGATTTAATTTTATATTTGTTTAGTAAATCATTTTCAAAATTAGTAGTTTCTGCAACACCTGGAGAAAAGCAGGCTTCAATATCATCTAAGCAATTTGGAATTAAATACCCACCATCGCCCTGTCCTCCGACTCTATTCAAGCCTTCTTTGATCGAAACGGGTTTTAGTCTTTTAAAAAATTCAATTAGTAAAGTCCTGCCTGTAGATTCGTTAACAAAATAACCTTTATTTCTTAAATAATTAAATAGTATGTTTCTAATCTTATAACTTATTAAATTTTTTGGTTTATCCATGTTGACTTTATAAGGATAGTCAGCAATTATTATTTTTTAGCAAAGATATAGGAATTTGTCATAAATGCAGAATTACTACTATCGTTAGATGCTCTAGAAAGTGATAAATAGTGGCCTAGATTATATAATTTCATTAAATGTTTTAACTTATATAGAACAGAATTTTCTTTAAATCTATATTTTGCTTCAACTTCTTTTTTTGTGTACCATGCCTGCAGTAGATGAATGCTTTTATAATATCTCTCTGTGCCAACTTCTCCTGCCTCTAAAATACTAAGGCCCTTAAATTCTAGATTTTTTATTAAAAATTCTTTTGCGTAGCCTGCTGAATAATATTCTGGAGAGCCATGCTCCATATTAGATTTTGGACAATTAATGTAAATGAGAGTATCTTTATTTGCTAATTTGTTTATATTTTCAAAGAAGTTTTCTACATTCCATATATGTTCCAAAACGTTGGCACATATAAGTAAATCTACGTCTATTTTTTCTACATCATTAATTTCATTTAAATCACAAAAAACTTCATAATACTCTATTCCATATTTTGTTAAATTAATCTCATATCCTAGCTCTTTAAGTACAGCTAATTCAGGCTCTTCATCAGAACCTCCAACAAGTGAAACGTTTAATTTGTCTGGAAGTTCATATTTTTCTATAAACAATTTAAACGATTCTAGAAGAAGATGCCTACCATATTCGTAATTGTCTTTCATACAATTTAATCTTAATGAATAAATTATTAAATATATTAGTTACATATTTTCTAAATCATAAAGTTAAAGTGTGTCTGTGAATAATTTGAAAAATAAAACTATCTGGCTCAATCTTCTTATTTCGGAAATATTAATTCATATTGTGAATAAAGACACATATTTAAACAATATAAATGATCATTTTGAAATAAGAAAAAGCTATTAAGTTATTTTGTAAAAATACGATATTTAAATATTTTTAAAAATATTTCTAAACCATCTTTTAATTTAATTTTTTTTCCATCCTTATAAGATCTTGCTTCATAATTGATTGGATATTCTATTATTTCTCCTTTAGATTTTATGAATTTTGATAAAATTTCTACTTCTATTCCAAAACCTTTTTCTTTAATATGTAAATTTTTAAAAAAGGATGCATACATTAACTGATAGCAAGTTGCTATATCGCTGACTTTGTAATTATTTACCATCGAAAATAATGCTGTTAATAACTTGTTCCCATAAAATGTAAGTTTATAAATATTAGTTCTCTCTTTACTTCCAATAGTTCTCGTTCCCAAAATTAATTTATCTTCTTGTAAATCTGCTAATTTGAACATTTCACTTATATCTGATGGGAAATATTCCAAATCTGCATCATGTACTATCACATGGCTTGAAGACACCATTGATTGTGCCCTAGATAGTGCCGAGCCTTTACCTTTATTTTTTTTTGTTTTTATGTAAGTTATATTGTCAAAATTACTTTCCAGTCTTTTTGCTATTTGATCCGTTCCGTCTTCTGAACAGTCATCAACCAATATAATTTCATTAGATATATTTTCATTTATAACTCTATTTACAGACTCTTCAATAAAGTTTTTCTCATTATAAAAAGGTATTATTACTGTTAGTGTTTTTTCCATTTCTAAATTTAGATTAGTTGTTAATTACTTATTTTATATGTAATTAGTAATCATTGCTGGAATATTGTGAATGAACACAATTAAAAGTAGGACAATAACAATATTTGAGATTACTAAATACTTTTCTCTTAAATGTTCTAAAAAGTTTGCACCAAGTAAGGCTAGGGCATGAAAAAATTGAATTATATATGCAGCCTTAATTGTCCCCCCTTTTGGTATTTCTGGATATTTGATTAAAAACCACATATAGCCAATGTAAGTAACCAAAGATGCAAGGATTAGAATAATTGAAAAATAATCTATATTATTTCTTTCCTTTTTAAACAAAGCTGGAACAGCGAAGATAAAGCCAAAAATAAATAACGATGTAGGAAGTAATGAAACTCTATTTACCCTTGCAAGATAATCACCAATGACCTCTTGGTTAGTTCCATAATCCCATCCTTGTCTTGTAAAAGTAAAATACCCCCAATAGTCTCCCCACATGTCTGAATAAAGAACCGGGATATATTGATTAGAGAAATAGGGTCTAATTGGTTTTTTAAAAACATTTTCATTATCTATATCAAAAGGTGAATAAAAAGTGCTTGGTTGATTTGAAAAACTAAATGTTGATGGTTCCATATTGAACTGTGTAAAACTTCCATAGTTGAAAAATAAATTGAAATAAAACCAACTAGAAATTATAAAACCAACTAGAAAAGCTAAGCTAATGTATTTAAAATAATTTATCTTTTTTTGAGTTGAGGCTAAAAAAAATGTTAGCAATATTATCGATGGAAATAATAAAAACCCCCATTGTCTACTTAATGCTGTTAGACCAATAAATATACCTAGAATAAGTGATGATCTTATCAAGTTTTTATTATCATTTTTTAGAAAACTTAATATTAAAAATAAAATAACCGAATAAAAAAATAATATATACGGCTCTCCCCTTATCATTGCAAAGGTTTTGTAGTTAACCGTTAAAATAGAAATCATTATTAAAGTAAAAAACCTATGAGTACTACTTCTTGGATAAAGTAATTTTGAAATTTTTGAATACATTAAAAGGGTAGATAAATACATGAGGGCTTGGAAAACTTTTGCAAAAAACATATAGTGAGGCCTGCACGCAATAACTAGATCTTGAGCTTCTATAATATTTCTACAAATTACAGAGACTCCAGCTGGAAACAGATAAGGCATGGGCGGAGAAAAGTATTCATAAGTGCTGAGAGAATCTGGAACTTTAATCTTATCAGGTAAGTACATTGCTAAATAATCTACGTAGCTAATATGCGCATCTGCATCGTATCCGTTCAATGGATCATAATTCATTATGTTGATGGACAATATAACAATGACAGCGATTACAGTGATGAAGCTAATTGTGTAGAAAGGGTTTTTTATAATTTTATTAATTTTCAATTTATTCTTTCTTTATGAAAACACTAATTTCTTTGTAGGGATCATAGTAATAATTTAAATTTTCATCATTTTTATATTTTTTCGTATCTAGCTTAAAATAATTTTTTTTATAATCACTGACTTCACAGTTAAATAAAGAAATGATTTCAGTAGGTATTCCCCTTATTATCATTCTTGGGTTACAAATAATTACATCTGGCTCTTTATTTATTAAATCTGTAATATAGTCTGAATTGACTCTATCTAAGTCAGATAAAACTTCAATAATAAATTCTTCGAAATGATTTGATGGGTGAACTATATATGAAAAATTTGGCTTATTTAAATAGTATAAAATTAAATTGTAATCAAAAGCTAACACATCATATTCATCAATAAAATATGAATTTATCTCGTTGGCAAGATTATATAATGGGTAATTTTGTTGCAAAGTGTTAATATTTGATAAATTGTTAAATGATTTTTTATAAGTATTTTGCAGAATAGATAAAGAAGATATAAGAACTAAAACATAAATAAATTTTTTCTGCTTAGAAAAATCTATTTTATTGATCATAAATGGTATAAAAAATACAAGATAAATTAAATGATGATAATAATTATGAGATCCTATAAAATAAAAAAGTAATCCGAAAATAATATTTAAATTATCTAAATCAAAAATTATTAATTTTGCTTTTTTAGTATATTTTTTTAACAAATTTAATAAATTTATGATAATTAAAGATACTAAACATAGGTATAAATAGAGATTATATTCCATCAATTCTCTAGAAAATACCAACAACTCATAAAAACTTGCATAATTAGCTTGAATATAGCCGAGAGGAATTGTTAGGTAAGTAGCAAGATAAATGTCTATCAGGCCATTAACTAGATATAAAAAAAGAAAGAATAAATGAGGAAATGTAAAACTAATTCCTAAGTTAAGAACCTTTCTTAAATAAGTTCTTTGACTGTTTAGAGTAAGTTCTGAAATTATAATAGGTAGAAGAAAAATAACCGTTCCTTGATTTATTAATGAAGAAATTGAGAATAATACTCCTATCAATAAATATGAACGATTATTAAATCTGTAGTTAGTATTTATAAAATATGCTAATGATAAAAATATAAGAGAGTATATCTCAGAATATCCACTTTGAGCCCACACTTGACTCATGATTGATAAAAATAAAATACTTGAAACAAAGGCATTAATATATTCTTTTGTTTTAGAAAGTATTGTTTTAAATAATATAAGTGAAATGAGAAATAGCATTAAGTCATTTATTAATTTAAAAATAACAAAAGTATTTTCTGCTGGTAATGAAAGCAGGTAGTAAAGGTAAATAAATATTGGCCCTTTTGACTCCCATTGAGTTTCATTTGGTAATTCTCCATACTCTATGCCCTGAGAAGCAACAAGATAAGAAGCAATATCCCACTCAATAGTTTCTATATTTAAATAAATATTTTGAGTAATAATCGTAAAAAGAAATAATACAAAGTAGAAAAATAGATTTTTTTTGTTCAATGAACTTTCAAGATGCTTAGCGACCTTAGTCACGATTTTTCTAAATAATTTTTATTTATTATTAGGAAAATAATAATAAATAATAAAGTTGAAATTGTTAATTTATTTTCAAATGCAATTACTTTAAGAGCAAATCTAATAATTAATATAGAAACAAAGGCAAGAACAAAAACTCTAATATTCTCATTTTGGAAAATAAATTTATTCATTATTAATAACTTATCGATAATTTAAATTATTACTTATATTCAATGTATTCTTTTTCTTCAGCAACATCAGAACCGAATGCTTCATTTATTTTTTTCTTTATTTCAAACCTGTCATCATTTATAAAATAAACACTTCTTGCTACTGAAATAAACTCCTCATCAAATCTTTTTTCTGATTCTAAAATTCTGATTTTATCTTCAATATCCCAAAGCTTTTTATTCACTTTTAAAATCTCTTCAAAAAGAGAGTTAAAACTTTTTTCATCTTTTTCTTTAAGGACTTTTGAGAGGTTGCTTAATAAATCGTATTCATGATTTATGTTTTTAAGTTTTATTGGGTCTTTTACTTTATGTTTTTTTATTTCAAGTATTGATAATTTATCTAAAAGCTCACCTATTGATATCGGTATTTCAATGTTCATATGTTATATAATACCAATTTTTAGCTAATTGAATACTTGCTCCAAACAAATCATGAAAATATAGTTTAGCTTTAGTATCAGTTCTTTCTACTAAATGAGCGAAACTACTATCTAAACAATGTATTTCTTTTGCTTCTTTAATAATTTGTGAATAATAAAAAAGATTTCCATACTTGTCGCTTTCTTTTGTTATGTAAATTGGATTATTAAATTTTACTTTATCAAGCATAAATACACCTTTTGAAGATTCGTTGTGAACTAAAATAATATCGCTTGAACCTGTAGAATAAAAATTAATCAAATGATTTTTAAGCTCTAACTCTGAATCTTTATTTTCTGGATAATAAAAATGAGTATAGGAATATTTATAAGGTATTTTCAATTGACTGTAAAAAGCGAGGTTAAATGGTTTTTTGCCTACTTTTTGGAAACCAATTTGAAGAATGTCCATAGCAGAAGAACTAGAAAGCTCTTCAATAAAATCAAGTTCTTGATCTTTGGGATATTCAATAACATCAACCACACTATTTTCGGAATATAAAAATTGAATTGTTTTAAAGTTACTTTTCTGGACTGGCAAAATTATTTTTTCATACTTTTTAGAAATATAGTTTATTAAACCATTTAATATTATTTGATCTCCCAGTCCTAGGTGAGTCATTAAAATTATAGATTTTGTACTTATCTCTTTCAAATTATGGCAAACATCAATGAGATCCGGGAAATAATAATTTCTTTTACTCTTTTCCATCTTTCATCATTCTAAATGTTGTTTACATAATATATTAAAGAATAAATCAATTTCATTATGACTCTCTTTTTATGCTTAGTAAAAGAGGCTGCTATGTTTATTGGACTTAGTTTTTACAAACAAGGAATTATATTTTCTAAAATTGAACTTTTGATTATCAGCTTAATGTTAAGATTTACACATTCAAATGCCATAAACAAAACGAAATAGTAATTGTGTTTTTGTAACAAAGAATACCTTGATACAATAAAATAAATTAAAATATTAAGGTTTAATCAGAATGAAGATATTGGTTATTGGTGATTCTTGTTTAGATATATTTAAATATGGGACTTCAAAAAGATTTAGCCCTGAAGCGCCTGTACCCGTATTTACACCAGAAAAAGAAACTTGCAATCCAGGAATGGCTGCGAATGTGGCAAACAATATTTCATCTTTTGGGGTTGATTGTGATCTTATAACAAATAAAAATGAAATTAGAAAAATACGATTAGTAGACTTAAAAAGTAAACAAATGATTATAAGAATTGACGAAAATGATACATTACCACTGGATGATAATTTCAATAACCTCAAAGAATTTCAACTAGATAAATATGATGCTTTAGTAATTTCTGATTACAATAAAGGATTCTTATCAAAAGAAGACATAGATTTTTTACTAAGTGCAAAAATACCAACATTTTTACAAACAAATAAAAAATTAGATGATTGGTGTCTTAATTCTAATTTTATTAAGATCAACGAATCTGAATATAATAATTCAAAAGAATTCATAGAAGCAAATAAAAAAACCCTTGCATCTAAGCTAATTGTCACCTTGGGTGAAAATGGGTGTATGTTTAATAGTGAAAACTATATAATTAAAAATAAAAAAGATATCAGGGATTTATCTGGTGCAGGAGATACTTTTTTAGCAGGATTTGTTTATAAATATATTTCTACAAAAAATGAAATTCTCTCAATTGAATATGCTCAAGAAATGGCCTCTGCAGTTGTTGAGTTATCAGGAGTTAATGTTGCTGGACAATCAAAAAAAAGTTTTACAAAACTTACTTTATAATGAGTGACGAAAAAAACTACGGCTGGTGTCTTGATTTTATTAACAAAAATAAAATAAATGTACTTTGTGAAATTGGTTCTAGAGACGGACTAGATTCAATATATTTAGCAGAAACTCTTGAAACAAATGAAAATTATTTATTTGAACCGGACCCAGATTTGGGACTGGAAATAAAAAAAAATATTAACAATGCTAAAGGTAGTGAAAAATTTAATTTTATTAATATTGCTTTAGGTGAAGAGTCAAAAAAAGAAACTTTTAAAGCAGTTGATATGGAAAAATATGACAATAAAGGTGTCGGCAGTTTCTTTGATATTAATTTTGAGAATAGAGAAAAAAGTGATGCTGATTACAAAAGAGAACCTATACAAAAAGAAATTGAAGTAGAAATTAAAAGATACGATGATTTAAGTCTGCCTACTCCAGATTTAATTGCAATGGATGTGCAAGGATATGAATTAAGTGTTTTAAAAGGATTTGGAAAAATTATTAATGATGTTTATGCAATAGCATTGGAATCAAGTATTTCTGAAAATTATATAGGTGGGAGCAGAGTTTTAGATGTATACAAATTTTTAAATAAAAATAATTTTAAATTGGTAAAAAATACAAGAAATGATTCAAACATAGGTTTAATTAAAGAAGCCTTTATGTACAACCTAAGAAAGAAAAAAAACTATATTCCAGATTTTAATTTACTGTTTATAAATAAAAAAATAATCAAAAATATTTAAGATATATTTTTTCATATATATCAAGCTTTGTATCTTTTACAGGCTTGTGTTTCAATCCTCCAACTGATGAGTATTCAACATTTTTGAACATGTATCTTCCATGTGGTTTTTCAATATCTTCGGCTCCAGGAATGTATGAAATAATATTGTTGGGCCTACCAATGAGATTCTTTAAACCTGCTGCAAGAATGTGAGATCCAGAAGTTAAACATATAAAAGTATCTGTTTTAGACAAAACTTCGACTAAATCACTTATTGATATTAAATTAATTTCTTCATTAAATTCAAAATAATTAGGATAGCTAGTAAGTTTTTTTACACCAGGGAAAGACAACGAACTAATAGAGTAATTACTTATTTCTCTATGTATCATATTCCAACCTTCGTCATCAGGCAAAGTTGTTATTGCATTTAAATCAGCTACATATTTATATTCAATCTTATTATTTTTTATTTCTTTATTAATAAATAAAGAAGGATAGCCATCGCCTTCGTTAAATCCATGCATTAGATTGACAAGTTGTATGATATTACAGTCACTTCTATCTTTAAAAGTATTTAGATTGTCAATCCATACTTTCCAACCAATATTTGGTTTTTTAAAAATCTTTCCATTTGAGTAGGGGTTGTTTTGCCAGCAAAATTTGTATATATTTTTGTTTCTTACATGATTTGCTTGAGAAACATAAAACTTCTTTCCTATATCATCGTAAAGTTTAGGCAAATTTGAATATTGTAAATTGTCACCTAATCCTCCCCAAGGTTGAGCAAGAATAACCTTATTTTTTTTTGAAATACCCATTTGTTTCTTTTGTAATCTATTCGTTGATATTAGTATAAGTTTATTAATTTAATATTATGACAAATAAATTTGATGCAAACAAAGTTAATTTGGTAGAAGTTGAAAATTATTTGAATGAATCTTTAAAAATTGCAAAATTTCAAACTTCAATAATTAATGAAATAAAAGATATTTCCAATGAATGTATAAATTCCCTAAATGGTGGAGGGAAGTTAATTTTTTGTGGAAATGGAGGTTCGGCGTCTGACTCACAGCATTTAGCAGCTGAACTAATTGGAAGATTTCAAAAAGACAGAGCTCCCATACCTGCAATTTCTTTAAATACTGACACTTCTGTAATGACTGCAGTTAGCAATGATTACGGTTTTGAATTTTTGTTTTCAAAGCAAATTGAAGCTCTTGGTAATAAAGAAGATGTTTTGTTTGTTATTACTACTTCTGGAAAGAGTAAAAATATAATAAATGCACTTAAGAAAGCAAAAGAAATGAATCTCAAAACTGTATCGTTTTCTGGAATTAATACTGAATTTATAAAAAACTCTTCTGATTATATAATTAGTATTCCTTCAGAGATACCAGGAGTTATCCAACAGGCTCACATAACAATTGGTCAGATCATATGTATGTATATTGAAAACTCTATGACCTGATATAGTAAATTGTTAATTAAAAATACCAATCAACTCATAAATCTACTAACTAAGTTTAGAGATAAGAAAAAAACTATTGGGGCTATTAGTGGTTCTTTTGATGACTTGCATGAAGGGCACAAGTATGCATTAGATTTTTGTTCAAAAAAAGTTGATATGCTGATAGTTTTAGTCAATAGTGATCAAAGTATTAAAACTTACAAAGGTGATGAAAGACCAATTAATACATTAGAAAAAAGGCTAGAAAATTTAGAAAAATTTTCAAAAACTATTTATTATCTAGCTTTTAATGAGTTGATTCCAAATAATAAATTAGAAATAATTAAGCCAAACTATTATTTTTTAAGTCCAGAATGGATGAATAACCCTGTAGAAAAAACTGTACTTTTAAAAAATAATACTGAAATAGTAGTACATCCTGTTAAAGATAATTTGTCTACTTCATTAATGAATGATGGACTTGATAAATCTAAAGGAGCAATTTTCTTAGATAGGGATGGCACAATCAATCGTGATAGTGGCTTTATTGATGAAATAAATAAAATAGAAATTTCTGATAAAAATTTAAAGGCTATGAAACATCTGAGCTCCTTAGATTATTTAAATATAATAATTACCAATCAAAGCGGGGTTGGGTATAACTATTTTTCTTTATCAGCAATGAAAAAAATAAACAATAAAGTGGTTGATATTATTGTTGAAAATGGTGGAAGGATTGACAAAGTTTATTTCGACACATCAACTAAAGAAAATCCTTCAGAGCATAGAAAGCCTAATTTAGGAATGATTATGCAAGCAAGAAAAGATTTTAATATTTCATTAAAAAACTCTTGGGTAATTGGTGATAAAGATTCCGATATTGAATTAGGAAAAAAATCTAATATGAGAAGTATATATATAGTAAATAAAAATTATAAATACATCAGTCCATTTAATCCTGATTTTGAAGTTAAAAATTTGTATGAAGCTTATGAAATTATCGAATCATTCAGAAAAAAATGAACCTTTTAATTTTTTTATATTACTGATTAGTTTTTCTACTATTTTTTTTTGATCTGAATAATTAATATGATTACCAATTGGCAAATACAAACCATCATTACCCAATTTCTCAGAATTAGGTAATGAAATAGTTTTATCTTTATTTTTAAGAGCTGGTTGAAGATGGAGGGGCCAAAAAAAAGGTCTTGTCTCTATTCCCTCAACATATAAATTATTAATTAACTGATCTCTTATTCCTTCATCTTTAAGCAATACACCAAATACCCAATAATGGTTTTCAAGTTTATTTTTGGTTACATCAAGGGGTAGGGTTATATATCTTGCATATTCTGATAAAAGTCTTTGATAGTTTAATCCTTGTTTTCTTTTTTTCGCTATAACTCTTTCTACATTAGAAATTTGTGAAATGCCTAATGCAGCTTGCAAGCCACTGATTCTATAATTCCAATATAAGTTTTCGTGTTTAAATCTATTTGTATTATTAAAATCTAAGTTCCTCATTTGTTTTAAAGAGTTAAATATTTCTTCAGAATCTGTAACTACAAGCCCTCCTTCTCCGGTTGTTATATGTTTGTTTGCATAGAAACTAAATGTAGAGATATCACCAAATGATCCGCAAACTTTACTACCTTCAACTTGACCATGGGCTTCTGCAGCGTCTTCTATTAAAATAATCCCGTTAGCTGAGCAGTACTTTTCAATAGCAGTTGCTTCCGAAGGAAGGCCGAATGTATGAACCATTAATACTACTTTTGTTTTTGGGGTTACGCATTTCTTTATATCTTCAATGGTCATATTCCAAGTATTTATATCAACATCACAGAAAACTGGTTTTGCATTAGACCTTATAACTGCAGACAGACATGAAATAATTGTATGAGATGGGAGTATTACTTCATCTTCTTCATTAAGATTTAAAGATTGAAAAGCTATATCAAGTGCCACACTGCCATTAGAAACAGCAACAGCATATTTTCTATTAAATTTTTTAGATGATAATTCTTCAAATTCTGAAACTACTGGACTTGTGCCAGAAATGTTGTTTTTAAATAAAGTTTTGATGACTGAAAATTTATCTTTTAAAGTAACTTGTGGCTCAAATACTCTTATCAATTTAAAATCTTTTTTTATCAATAGATTCTTTATATGGGCCTTGCTTAACTTCCACAAATTTTGTATCTGTATTTAAGGTAATTCCATGCCCTCCATCTATTAGGGTTATTGTGTCTCCTTTTTCAAGAACAACATTAGTTATAAAATCTAATTTATTATCGTATATATCGACTTCCATTTGGCCTTCTAAAATAACTAATACTTCTGTTGTTTTTGACACCTTTCTTATTTGCTCAGGATGGTAATGTTTTTCAATTACTGTGCCTTCTTCCAAATCAAAAGATGCAACCTGAAACTCCGAGTCATTATCTGTTATGAAATTCTTACCCTCTTTGATATCAGAATATCTAATTACAGTAGCTAGAAGTTTATCGGATTTATCTTTAATATTCATTGTTTCCTTCTGCATATAATAGCAGCCCTTATATATGGTATTCCTCTATTTATTAGTTGAAGAATACTGCTTGCTGTTTTAGATTGTCCATGAATTCTTGTTTCACAAATATATCCTAATTCGATTATATTTTTTTTATTTTGAACCAAGTCTGATACTAAATAAACAAAGTATTCACCATAAGAAGATACAGAAAACATCTCTTTTTTAAAATTATCTTTATTTCCAATAATAAAACCGCTAGTTAGGTCTTTTACTTCGCTTGAAAGCAGAAATATTAATAATTTATTAAAAAGAGTTGAGGCAACCATGCCAAAGACTGAATCATTAGATTTTCTAACATTTTTCACTGCTCCCAAAAAAGAAGTCTCTCCAATGTCTTGTATGCCTTTGTAGCCTCCGCCACTTACAAATCTAGATCCAATAATTACTGAATTTAGATTTGTGGCTTGCTTATTGACCAGTTCCCGGATCGTCTTAGCTGGCATTGAGCCATCTGCGTCCAACCACATAACATAATCATATTTTGCCTTAATAATTCCATCATAAATTGACATAGGAAGTGAGGGTTCATCTTTTCTTACTATTATTTGTATATTTTCATTGCTCTCTCTTAAATTATTTATCAGAGAAAATGTATTGTCAGTTGAACCATCATCAACAACAAGGATTTCATATTCTTCTATACTGCAGCCATTTAATTCAGAAACAATTTCAGGAATGAGCTTTTCTAGATTTTTTGCCTCATTTATTGTTGGAAGTATGATTGAAAGATTTATTGAATTGTTGCTCACTGGTCTTATCTTAATAAGGTATTCTTGTTAATTTATAAAATTAATTATGGCCTAAATTACTTTGTTAACTCTGCAAATAAAAGGTATCCTACTTTTTTATTTAAAATTTTTTCAACTAACGAATTTAATTTACATGAAAAAGAAATTGTAATAAATGATAAAAATACTGGGAAATTTAAGTATTTGTCTATTTTAATATTTTGAAATTTTGATTGAATTAATAATGACAATAATCTTGATTTATTAAATTTATTAATATGTTCGTTTTTGTAACTAACACTTCCAAAAATATTAAGGGTTTTTTCTAAAACATACATGGTAGAAGTGAAATTAGGGGTAGTTAATAATAATTTACCACTTGGTTTTAACAAACTATATAGATTATTAATAATCTTTAAATTTTCATCATTATCTAAGAATTCTAAAAGCCCCAAAACGGTTATGATGTCATACTTTTCATGATGAACCGATAAATCAAAATTATTTATGGTGTAAAAATTTGCTTTATCTTGATATGTTGAGTTAGCATAATTAACCTGATTTTCTGAAATATCAATACCCACTGAAGAAGCATTGGAATATAATCCAATTAAAGATCCTGGGCCACAAGCATAATCTAAATGAGTAATATTTTTTCCTAAATATTTTTTTATTCTAGAAAACGTAATATTGTGCCAATTAGCTTGAATCCCTCTATTTTTTTTTAGCCCAGAAGTTAAAATTTTGTCATAGTACCCCGCTTTTAGATTACCTTCCCAGAATTCTGACATTTAATTATCCTTTAATCTTTTTTACTTCCATCATCGGAGAATTCAAGGTGAACAAACTTTTCTTTATTTCCAATTTGTATTTTTATAAATGACTTATTAAAAAAATTTCTACTTGCAATTTTTCTTAAAAGCAAATCTTCTGATGACCCTTTTTTTATTTTTATTACTTCTGGAGTATCTAATGCATATTTAGAATAAAAATTTCCACCTTTCTTTTGTGTATATGGTTTTATTTTAGATTTAAGAATTTTATTCCAATTTTCATTAAAAATTTTTACAATTTCTTTTTTAAGAATTTCATGAGCAACTCCAGAAGTAATGGGATATGGAAGCTTAATACTCTTTTGAACCCAAATGTCTCCTTTATCTAGTTTTTCATCAATAACATGAAGTGTTACACCAGAATTTCTATCCTCTCTTATTTGATGCACATGAGGAAACCAACCTCTATCTTTTGGAAGTGGAGAGGGGTGAAAGTTAACTGAATTGTTATTGAACTTTGTAACTATTTCTTTACTAAACTTCCACGGCCAATAGCTAGAAACTAAAAAATCATTGCTACTCTTTGATTTTTTTATTATAAAATCTTCGCATTCAATTTGATTTTCTACCTTATGGATTTTAATTTTTTTATACGTACTTTTTACAGGTTTATCCCAAGATATAAAAAACACTTTTTTAGAAGAATTTATCACAGAATCACCAATTAACTGGATTAAATCATAAGTTGCACATACAAATATTGTTTTATTATCCATTTAAAAAACAGTATATCAATTTTCTAAATTAGCATTTATTCTTAATTATTAATTAAATAAATTAATTCAATCTTCAACTAATTATCAATAATGATTTAAAATTTAATATTATGTCATTTGATTTCAATAAAAATGCTAAGAAAAACTTTAAATTTTTAAAATCTATTAATAACGTAACAGAAATTGAATTATCAAAACTCAAAACAAGTGATGGAAATTACTTAGTTCCTTATTGTCATGGAAATAAAAATGATGAGAAAGTTTTCAAAAAATACTTTGATGATGAATGTTCTATTTATTTTCATTTCCGTAAACAAAATAGTGACCCTTATGGGCAACTTAGAATACGTTTGGATGAAAAAAACGAAAAATTTTTAATTGATGAATTTGAATTGATATTAAATATTTCAAAGGATGAATTTACTAATGCCGTAAAGAGTTTGACTAAGTGGTGTAAAGACACTTTATTGGCTACCAATTTAGAATATCTTCATATTAGTGATTTTGTTTATCAAGAAGAGGAGTATACGAAACCAGACCAATTAATCCTCACAGCGGGTCCTTTAGTGTCGCACTTTGAAAATATTTACTGTTATGACGCAGTAAATAATGGCTGGAATAATGAGTGGTCTAAGTATCTTGATAAGTTTGAATCTGACTTTGCTAATTTTATTGGAAGTAAATATGCGTTAGCAACGTCTTCCTGCACAGGTGCTTTATATTTATCTTTGCTTGCATGTGGAATAAAAGAGGGTGATGAGGTAATTGTCCCTGAATTAACTTGGGTAGCGACAGCTAGTGCAATAAAATATGTAGGAGCTACTCCTGTTTTTGCTGATGTTGACTTAGATACATGGTGTATAGAAACCGAACAGTTAGAAAGTCTATTAACTAAGAAAACAAAAGCAATAATGCCTGTTCATCTTTATGGAAATCCTGCCGAAATGAATAAGATAATGTCTTTTGCAAAAGATAATAACCTTAAAGTTATTGAGGATGCAGCTCCTGCAATAGGAGCTACATATGACAATAAAAAAGTAGGGTCCTTTGGAGACTTTGGATGCTTTAGCTTTCAAGGTGCGAAACTCTTAGTTACTGGTGAGGGAGGTATGGTCGTGACAGATAATGAAGAATTATTTTCAAAATTTAAGAAATTGTGGGATCATGGTCGAGTTCCGGGAACTTTTTGGATTGATGAATTAGGATATAAATTTAAAATGTCTAACTTTCAAGCCGCTTTTGGATTGGGTCAGCTGGAAAATATAGATACATTAATCGAAGCAAAAAGAAGAAACTATTTAAGATATAAAAATAATTTATCAAATGTTGAAGGAATCAAATTAAGTCAAGCAGGAGATAATACCCAAAGCATTTATTGGATGACTAGCATTTTGCTTGATCAAAATTTAAATATAAGTAGAGACACGTTTATGGAGGAACTACATAAATTAAATATTGATACGCGTACTATATTTCCATCAATTAGCCAATATCCAATTTGGGGTAAGAAATATAAAGAGAATATTAATTCTAAATTTATTGGAAATAATGGAATTAATCTACCAAGTGGTGTAAAGCTAACTAATAATGAGATTGACTACATAAGTAATGCAGTTATCTCTTTATTAGAAAATGCTTAATTTTTCTTAAAACATTAAACATACTCTTTAAAAACTTTTGTTTTCTTTCATATTTATCTTGATAAATTGTTAAATTTTTTATTATTAGATTTCTTTTTGAATATTTTTGTTTACTCAAAATTTGTTTTGATATTGTTGACAGACGATAGAAGAGATTGTAATCCTTACATACTAGATGCTTGCTTTCAAGAAGAAATTTCATGTTCTGTTCATATAAATTACTTTCTATCCCCTCTTCAATAATTTCAATACTTTTATTTAAATTATTTATGTCTATATGTTGAAAAGACTTCTTTGGAAAAAAATCTAAAGCATTTGTAGCTCCATAATAAAAAGGGAAGCTTAGACCTAGAAAAGAATCCATTAATTTCTCTGAAATAAGATAATCTTTATTTTTATTTTCAATTGAAATATGATACTTATAATTTGATATCCCATCCCATTTTTTATCTAATGGATTAATTCCATTACCAAACCAATCAATAAGGTCTCCGAAATATTCTTTCAATCCATAAACAAAATCTAATCTTTTTTTGTGTCCATCAGTAAAATCTTTATTTGAACAAATAACGCTTAAAGTTTTTGTTTTTTTCAAATTTTTTAATTCTAGAAAATAATTTACATCTCTTGGTGATGGTGAGTAGATTGAGTCTCCATGATTAGAATTTATCATCCAAGGCAGGAAGGGCATATCTTTAATAGAATTATTAATCGTTTCATATGTGGTATAAACGTATCCAAATTGATTTAAAAATTTTGTTCTAGGATCTTTTAGGAAATGGTTATCTGGGTAAGAAGTTTCTGATGATAGAAAAACAACTTTTTTTGGATCGATATTGCAAGCTTCTTCTTCTAAAATTATATTTTCAAAAACAAACCATATATCTGGATTTTCAATCTTTTTATTTATCCAAAATTTACAGTCACCTAAAATGCTTTCTTCATTTCCAGTAAATTGTGAAATTGTAAGATTATCTTTAAAGCCTGGAAGAGTAACTTTAATATTTATCATAATAAAGCATCACTATTTTATAAATTTAGATGTTTTTTATACCAGCTAATTGTTTCCCCGATGGCGTCTTTGAGTCTATATTCACTGATAATTCCTAAGTCTTCTTTAATTCTTGTTGAATCTAATTCTTGATTTTTTATTTCAAATTCTGAATCTTCCTTTATTATGGGCTCTATTAACTCTCCTTCAACAGAATTCGAAATTATTTCATAAATTTCCATAACTGTTTTTGTTTCTCCTGAAGAAAAATTATAGGATACGAAATTATTCTTTTTATTTATCAAAGCTTTCCCAGCTCCCAAGTAAGCATTCGAAACATCCTTCACATAAACCCACTCTCGAATGAATTCTCCCTTTGTTCGCAATACTGGACTTTCTCCTTTTAATAAAGCTTTAATAACACCTGGAATCAATCTGTCCCAATTAAGATCTCCTCCACCATATATATTGCCACACCTAAGTGTTATTACATTTACACCAAAAGTATTTTTATACATAGATGAAATCAAGTCACTTGAAGATTTTGAAACTTCATAAGGGAACTGACCTTTTAATGGATGGGTTTCAAGATATGGTAAATCTTCACTTATTCCGTAGGCTTTATCAGAAGATGCTGACACTATTGGTATATTATGTAACCTAGACAGTTCTAACATGTTCCAAGTTCCCTGAATGTTTGACTTTAGTGTAGTTAAAGGATTTTTCAGAGCATCGATTACCTGTGTTTGAGCAGCTAAGTGAAATATAATATCAAAATTTTGATTACTAACTATTTTTTTTATATCTTCATAACTTGATATGTCAACATAATAATTTTCAATTTTATCAATTATTTTTTTACTTTGAAGTAGCTGATCTTTTGTATTGTCTAGGGATACCCCTGTAACATTAGCCTTTTGATTTAATAAATCTTCTACCAGCCAACTTCCTAAAAGTCCTGATGATCCAGTTACTAATATATTTTTATTTTCAAAAAAATAACTGTCAGTCATTCCAAATTTTCCAAGGAGCTTTATTTTCTTCCCATAATGAATTCAAATATTTATATTCTCTATATGTATCCATTGGTTGAAAATAACCGTCATGATTAAAAGCATATAATTTTTTATCAGAAGCAATTTTTTTAAGAGTTTGTTGTTCAAAATTATCGTTTTCCTCAATATAATCAAATACTTCATAATCTAAAATCATAAATCCGCAATTAATACGATTTTCAATTTGTCCCTTTTCATCAAATGAAGTTACCAGATTATTATCATCAGTTTGAATTACACCAAATCTTGATTCAGGCTTAGTTGCTGTAAAAGTGGCTATTCCTTCATGAGACTCATGAAAAGAAATTAATTTTTCGATATTTACATCGCTTAACCCATCTCCATATGTCATCATAAATTTTTCTCCCTCAGGAAAATGTTTTTTTACTCTTCTAATTCTCTCTCCAGTATTTGTTTTTAATCCTGTATCTGAAAGAAGTACATTTACATCTTTTAACTCTTTTTTATCATCAAGAAAATTAACCTTGTTATAATTTCCCAATTTAACCTGTATGTCCTCACCTAAAGAATTAAAATCCAAAACATATTCAATAATTGATTCTTTTTTATAACCCATGCAAACTATGAAATCTTTTTGGTTGTGATAACTGTAGTTCATCATTATATGCCAAAGTATCGGCTGATTTCCAATTTCTACCATTGGCTTTGGCTTGTATTCGGTTTCTTCACGCATTCTACTTCCAAAACCACCTGCCAAAATTATTGTTTTCATTTAAATTATTCCTCTTTTCATTAAATGATACTATCAATAATATGTATGTGTTTAAAAGATTGATTACTTAAAGCTACTTCAAGAAGCTAGTATTATTAATTTGAATGTCTACAAGAAAAAAAATAATTCAATTAGTCAAAGATCACTTTGACGAGGAGTTTCCAGAAGAGAAATTTACTCCTGGAGTTTCTCCAGTTCCTGTAAGTGGGAGGTCTTTCGATTACAAAGATATAGAATCTTTAATTGATGCTTCACTTGATTTTTGGTTGACTGAGGGAAGATTTACTGATCTTTTTGAAGAAAAATTTTCAAACTTTTTAAATATAAAACACACGGTACCAGTTAATTCTGGTTCATCAGCAAATCTATTAGCTTTTACTGCTTTAACATCGCATAAATTAAAAGATAAAGCTATAAAAAAAGGAGACGAAGTTATCACTGTTGCTTCAGGATTCCCAACAACAATCAACCCTATTATTCAAAATGGTTGTGTTCCTGTTTTTCTTGATTGTGAGTTGGGTACTTATAATATAAAGGTTGATAATTTAGAAGATGCACTATCTAAAAAAACTAGGGCTGTCATGCTTGCCCACACTTTAGGAAATCCATTTGATTTAAAAGCAGTAACAAATTTTTGTAAAGAAAATGATTTATTTTTAATTGAAGACTCCTGTGATGCACTAGGTTCGAAATATGATAATAAATTTACAGGAACATTTGGAGAAATGGGTACCTATAGTTTCTATCCTGCTCATCATATAACTATGGGTGAAGGTGGTGCTGTAGTTACAAATAATGGTGTAATTAAAAAGGTTTTAGAGTCTATAAGAGACTGGGGTAGGGACTGTTGGTGTGCCCCAGGCGAAGCAGATACGTGTAATAGGCGTTATGATTGGGAACTAGGTAACTTGCCATATGGATATGATCACAAATATATATATTCTCACATAGGATACAACTTAAAATTAACTGATTTACAATCCTCTGTTGGTGTTTCTCAATTAGACAAAGCTGAATATTTTATTAATCGAAGAAAAGAAAACTGGAAGCAACTTTATGACGGTATTAAAAGTCTTGAAGAGTTTTTTATATTGCCTAAAAAAGAGCCTAACTCTGATCCGAGTTGGTTTGGCTTTGCTTTAACAGTTAAAAAAGAAGCTCCTTTTTCAAGACCAGAATTAATTAAATTCCTAGACGAAAGAAAAATTAATTCAAGGTTTCTCTTTGGAGGAAATATATTGTGGCAACCAGCATACCAAAATATAGAACATAGAGAAATCGGAAGTTTGTCTAACTCTGATGATGTTGCTTTAAGTACATTTTGGCTTGGAGTTTTTCCAGGATTATCATCTGAAATGATTAATTATGTTATAGAGTCATTAAATGAATTTGTTAGAAGTAGAATTAGGTAATCAGATTAGCTATGGACAAAAAATTAATTAAAAGACTTCTAGACATTTCTTATGAAAACCAGCTTCACCATCTTGGAAGTTATTTTTCATGTGTTGAGACAATTGACGATATATATTCGAAAATGACCACTGATGATATTTTTATTCTTTCAAATGGTCATGCCGCTGTTGCGCTTTATGTTGTTTTAGAAAAACATTTCAATTTTGATGCTCAAAATCTTTTAAATGAAATGGGTGAACACCCAACTAGAAATGAATTAAAAAAAGTACACTGCTCTACTGGAAGC
>Ga0181566_10000806_pt1 | contig 25326 bp, 18 predicted proteins | sample 101ome_15_FD_133762 | JGI IMG/M metagenome (GOLD analysis project Ga0181566, IMG submission 133762) | Coastal salt marsh microbial communities from the Groves Creek Marsh, Skidaway Island, Georgia - 101402AT metaG (megahit assembly) | ecosystem: Environmental > Aquatic > Marine > Intertidal...
ATAGTAGCCGCCTTAGACACATTTAATGTAGACTTCAAAGTGGACGCATCAGAAACCGTCAAGGTCGAACTCATAGTAGCCGCCTTAGACACATTTAATGTAGACTTCAACGTGGACGCAGCAGAAACCGTCAAGGTCGAGCTCATAGTAGCCGCCTTAGACACATTTAATGTAGACTTCAAAGTGGACGCAGCAGAAACCGTCAAGGTCGAGCTCATAGTAGCCGCCTTAGACACATTTAATGTAGACTTCAAAGTGGACGCAGCAGACACAGCTAAGGTCGAGCTCATAGTAGCCGCCTTAGACACTGATAATGTAGACTTCAACGTGGACGCATCAGAAACCGTCAAGGTCGAACTCATAGTAGCCGCCTTAGACACTGATAATGTAGACTTCAGAGTAGAAGCACCGGTGACATCTAATGTAGAGCTCATAGTAGCCGCCTTAGACACTGATAATGTAGACTTCAGAGTAGAAGCACCGGTGACATCTAATGTAGAGCTCATAGTAGCCGCCTTAGACACATTTAATGTAGACTTCAGAGTAGAAGCACCGGTGACATCTAATGTAGAGCTCATAGTAGCCGCCTTAGACACATTTAATGTAGACCTTAATGTTGCAGCCTTAAGTAGGTCTAATTTATTATTTGATGAAATATCTCCTGAAATAAATAAATTACCGTTTAATGAAATATCTTCAGTAACAATGAGTGTATAGTTATTTACGGTAGTATTAATAGTTTCGGTTTCTTTTGTTTGGAAAACCGATAAGTTGCCTTTAATGATTAAATCACCCGAAATATCAACATTTGCGTTCATAGAAACATCTCCATCCAATTTTGATTTTCCGATTATATCAATATCATTCAAAAATCGAGAGTTACCAGAGATGTCTAAATTATAAGATGAATCTTGAACGCCAACATGTAATTTATCACCTACATACACATTTGAGTTTAAACTTGCATCATTCTGAATAAGTAATTTTCCATTTCTATTAATCAAGTCGCCGCCACTTATATCAATAAAGCCTTTTACATATGCCTGTTTAAATAAGTTTGAGCTATGTGATAAATCTAACCAGTTTGACATTATTATATAATAAATCTCTCGAAAAGAAATCTTTTGAAAAGGGTATTTAGAATGTAAAATGAATTCTAAATACCATGTTAGTTTTATTGAGTATTATTTTTTATGACAGATTATTGTTAGTAAGAATTGTCATTATACTATTCAATTGACTTTGTAAAGTAGCATTTGCTATTTTCAGTTCAGTTACTTGTTCTGATAAATCCTGAGTAGCCTTTACTAAAATAGGTACTAATGTTCCATATGACGCTTCTAATCTATCTGGGTTACTATCAGATACTAATCCTGGTACAACGATACCTGTTTCTTGTTGAACTTGTTGTAAATCTTGAGCGACGAATCCTATTTCGGGTATATCCACTTTACCTCCATCACGCATATTCCATTCAAATTTCACAGGAGTTAGTTTTTCAACAAAGGTGATTCCAATAGTTAAAGGTTGAATATTTTTCTTATCTCTGGCATCACTTAAACTGGTGATAGTTTGTACTTGACAATTTAAACTAGTAATACTACTATTCCCTAAGACGACCTGATCGGATGCCGTTATTAGAGCACCATATCCGAGTGCGGCAGAATTAGTCCATGTTGCGTTTGTCGGAGAAATGTTTGTATTAGATCCGATAAATGTATTATTCGAAGCGGTTGTGTTATTATATCCTGCCTTATTTCCTATCACAGAATTATTGCTACCCGTAGTGTTCCAATATAATGATTGAAATCCTACCGAACAATTTTCTGAACCTGTAGTGTTCTTAAACAAATTCCATCGTCCAAACGACATATTTTGATATCCTGATGTGTTAGTAAATAATGAGGATACACCAATTGCAAGATTCCTATATCCATCTGTATTTGCGTTCAATACACCGTGACCTATTGCGACATTCTCATATCCAGTTGTATTAGAAGATAACGCACCAGAACCGAAAACAGTATTAGTACCAACATTTCCACCTCCTTTACCCAAAGTAAGTGAATTAACACTAATATCTTGTGTTAAATCAATAGCAACACCATTAACAGCATTCGTAACGAACGCAGTGGTTGCTATCTGGGTGGTATTTGTTCCACTTGTAGCAGTAGGTACGGTCGGTGTTCCAGTAAAAGTAGGAGATGCCAAATCCGCCTTTAAGTTAAGAGAAACATCTACATTTGTAATATCGGCTTTTCCGCTGACAGCATCCGCAACAAATGCTGTAGTTGCTATCTGATTGGTATTTGTCCCCGATGCTGCGGTTGGTGAAAGAGGTATTCCTGTAAATTCCGGTGAAATGATGTTAGATTTCGTATTTAGATTATACTCTAAATTTGTAATAGCAGATATTGGTATGGAATTATTTGGATAGTTTGCGTATAAATTACCACATATATCAACCTGTCCGTTAAAGGTAGAATAATTCTCGATGAATAAATTTCCACCTAATGATAAATCAGAGAAACATATTAGATTATTAGAGATTTCAATAGAACTACCAAATATTGCCTTCCCATCATTCGATGAAGTAGTCAAATATTGTGTTCTAGTAGTTAAATCTTCTAACTTATCTTGAACGTTTTCATAAAGATTTTGAATAAATCTAAGTTTTGAATTACTAATATCGTAATAAGTTTCATTTTCTTTAACTCGTATTTGATGTGAATTAATACTAAAATCCGGTATAGAACCAGATGTGTATAAGTTTATATTGTTGCTATTTCGTACAGACATAACCCCGCTTATATCTACGAAATTTTGAAAATATGTTTGTTTTAATTTATTAGAGCTATATGGAATTGTTACCCAATCTTCCATGAATGTATTTTTTTAATATAAATGTATAAATGATATATATTTATATTCCTTTACATCCTTGAATATTTAAATTATAACAAACAATAATAAAAAGTTACAAATATATTGTATTTTATGACATTTTTGATATTTTATGGCGTAACTCATCAAAACTGTAATATTTGCCCTTTCACATTCATCCCGCCATTTACATCTAACACGTTATTATTATAAACATCAAATAAACCAGGATATAACCCATAATATATTGTACTAGTACCACTATCATATGTACTATCCGAGTTTTCGCCAGATACTTCTTTTGTTACATTTGTAAAGACAAACGACCCATTGTTAGAAATACATATATTATTTATACTGGGTAATCTGAGAACATCTTCGTTTCCAAAAGAATAAAAAGCGATTTCGGGGGGTATACTTTTCCAAGTATTAAATTCAGGTTGTATATATATTATCATTCCAGTAGTATTATTGTTATATGTACCAATAGCTATTCCATTACCGTCAGGAAGCATAGATAAACGTTTAATAGTATATTCAATTACAATATCATTATTCACTATAATATGTGGAACATTCGTCCAAGTTATACCCCCGTCAGTTGTATGGGAGATTACATCAATACCAGCAGCAACAGCCATATTATCATTATACGCAGATACGGTAGTATACTGACCGATTCCAATAAAACTTTCTAGAACAGGTATATTATTAGAATAATCTATAGTTTGAATACCATTTCCTACAAAATATACTTTGTCGCCATAACCATCTGACGCAATCACATTAGATATATTATGAGGAATACTAGAAAGAGATGTTAAGTTTGTAAAAGTAGAATCAATTATAGCATGATATACATAGTGAACGTTGGTAGTTAGGTCTTTACCGCTGATTATCATACCTGGGTTTTCTTCGAAATTTTTGACATAAATAGATGATGTTTCAATTCCATTAATTAATGGATTATTTAAATCAATTGTTCCTGTGGAAAAATTATAACGATGGATATGTGCGTGTGTAGATAATATATATGCCTTATCATCGAGAGCATAAATGTATATATCGTTTGTTCTTTCAACATCAGTATTTTTTATAATTATTTTGTTCCATGTTTTTCCTGAATCTATGGAAGCAAATCCAAATGTTTCTGGTTCCGTGTTAGTATCCGTTTTTTCTTCGCGTCTTCCCGCAGTAAATACATAACTTAAATTATCTTTTGATGAACGAATATCTGTTAATTTAGAAGTATGATGTATTACAGGATGAAGTTCACCGTTACCAATTCTGGTCGGTCCATTAATATCCATAACATATTTACTTATTCTAGGTGCATATGTGTTGATACCGGTTGTTGTACGATATACAATATTATTATTTGAAACGAAAATCTGAGAAGGCACAAATGATATATCAGTTGTTGAAAGTCCTAATAATCCCATAGAACGAGAACTATCATTTACATACGCACCTCCGCCAATTGAAAGACCCTTTACATCTGGTGTTAATAAATGAGAAAATGTAGTACTGGAATTGTCTATCGCTACGCAAACAGATGAATGTCCGGTTTTTAATCCAGAGTCATTATAATATTCATTAACAAACGGTTCAGATTGATTATTATCATATATAGTGAATGGTTCGTTTTTAATTTGATTAGTAACGCCTCTTTGTGAGATAATTGCCGCTGAACGTAATTTGGTAGAATCAACTGAGGTGATAGTTATATTACCATTATTAGCACTAATATCAATATCACCACTTAAACTAGTGATTAACGTTGACTCTTGAGATGTTAATACAATATCACCACTCAAGCTAGTCATATAAACGGATTCTGCGGTCATTGATAAATCACCGCTAATAGTAGTAATAACGGTTTCATCTTGGCTTGTGATAGAAGTTTTATTACGAGAATGTATTTCATTAATACTACTATCGAATGTAAGTATGCTGTTAGATATATCTGAGATGATTTTAGAAGACGATATAACTGTTGAATTGCTTACATCATTGTATAAAAAATCAACAGTAGCTATGTTATCACTTGTATCTACTACAACACCATAATTATTTACGTTTTGTGTTAAAATGTTTCTGATATATGGTAAATTATTACGAACCGCAAAACTATCCACCACGGTAGAACTAATATCTATAAATGATTTGGGTTCGTTTGTTCCAAATCCAATATACTCATTGCTTACGTCTGCAGAAATATAGGCTCTATATCCAGTAGTATCTAGATAACTTAATGAAATATCGCGGCTTGTCCCAAATACATAATTAGGTGCGTACATGTTTTTATGGACTACTAATTCACCACTAACATCTACATTATTACTTACATCCAGGTTTCGATATACATGAATATCTTTTTTTGCTATGATAGTGTCATCAAAAATGTGTGTGGATACCTTTACTTGTCTTAATATTATATCATCTGCCACTAATGTACCAACACCCAAATTACTTAATTTATCGTTTTTACGAATACCACCATATTGTTTCCATGACATATTAAGAGTCTTATACAATTATTGTGTATTTTTTTTGTACGAGTGTAACTAAATGAAATCTATTTTGTAAACCACATATTCAATGTTTTCTGTGTATGAAAAAATAATATGCTATTTTTATCAATCATGCTTTATGTCAAATATTCAAAGGATTATAGTTTAATGATTTTTACATCTGATGTTTCATAAGTGTCTTCTTGTAATTCTTCAGTCTGAGATGATGTATCGATGATGTCTGTATCTAATTCATGTATACAAATATTATTTTTAGAAATATCTTCATAGAATGCTACTACTTTTGGATTAGCCCCTATTTTTTTGCTATTAAATGCGGATAAGTACAACCCATCAAGAGAACGAATACGCGATAATGCTACATAGGTTTGTCCGTATTCAAATATACTTTGACCTATATCCATTTCTGCCATATTTAACGTGGCTCCTTGAATCTTATGAATAGTCAACGCCCAGGCTAAACTTAATGGGTATTGAGCGATCGCTAGACATGGATATTCTTCTGATTGCCAATAATGTAAATGAATAGCTTTCACAATACCATTTGCAAATTTTACAATTGGTAGTATGGTGCCATTAGCCAATTCTTTTATATCTGTAATAATACCTTGCGAACCATTACATATGGAATTATCCATATCTAAATTTACGGTACACATAACCGCCGCTCCCTTCTTCAAACGAAGAACTTGTGCGGAAGGAATACTACTAAGAAGCAAGTCTAATTCATATTTTATTTCATTTTCGCTGAGTGCTTTACATTTTTGAATAATTTCGAACGATAATGGTTTGGTTGAATCAATGTTTGTCATACAATCAGTTTGACGAATTGCTTCTGAAACATATTCTTTTTCATCTAATCGTTTAAACATCATCGTGTTTACATAATCGGTTTTCGTTCTAAGTGGGAATAATTTTGTAGGAATACATCCATTTGTTGTTTCTGGATTGTATGTTCGATTAATGTATTTATTCAATATTTCTTGTTTGTCTTCCTCCAAATATCCTTTCCTAATTTGATGTAAAATATCAATATACAACGGATCATTTTGTCGATACATAGTTTTTAATTCAATATGGTTTTCAGGTTTAAATACCATATTCCATTTGGAAGATTCAAAACAGAATTGATTCGTTTCCTCTTCACCATAAGTACCTACAGGAGGTAATTGGAAAAAGTCTCCGGTAAAAACTACTTGCATACCACCAAACGGACGTGGGTCTTTTTTGATAACTCGTGCTAATTTTTCAATAATTTCAAATATTTTTTTAGATAGCATACTTACTTCATCTAAAATTAATCCTTTCGCTTTTTTCCAACGCAATATTGTATGTTTATTTCGTAAAACACCTGAAATTACCGATTCTTTATCACCTTTTGCTAGTTTTATACCACTCCAAGAATGTAGTGTACGTGCATTACATTCTAATAATACAGCAGCACATCCAGTCATCGCACAAATAGGAATATTTTTATTGATACTTGTAGAAAACTCAATAAAGTGCCGTATTAAATGTGTTTTACCGGTTCCACCAGGACCTGTTATAAAGAGGTTCTCGCCTTTTACAAATTTTTTGTATGCGTATCTTTGTTCTGATGATAATTCTGTAATATTTAAATTTGATTTAACAGGATTAACTGTTTTATCATCTCCAATCTTTACAATCTTTGTTTCTGTTGTATTATTTGTATCTTGGCATTTAAAACCTTCCATACTTTTGTTAAATTCACTCATTATAATATTTGGTATTTGATTAAATTCAAATATTATACTTGAATTCAATTTTGTATGGGTTTAATCATGTTCTATTTGTAAACATAACGAAAAATCGCTACCGTTTAATGGTAAAGGAATACCTACGTCATTAACAATTTGAAGATTCAATCTATTCATATCTATTTTACCACTATATACTCGTGTATCACTCAACAATAACCCATTTTGATTATTAGCTGGTAAATACGAACCAAACCCATAATTAGAACGGTCCAATGAAATACGAGCAATTATATTTTTATTAATTAATGAAGAGGCGGTAGGTGAAACAAAAGAATTTTGGCTGCTTTTATTAAATTCTTCCAATGCCAAATATACGTAACGTACCGTATTTAAATCAACTAAAAATTCACCATATGTTAATGCTTGTCCGTCAGGACCTAATCTATCAGTCGGGTCGTAATCACCTTCAGGTGGTGTGTATAAGAACGAAATCGTATATGTCAAATTTCGAAAACCAAGAAGCCATCCTAATTTTGATTTAAAATTATATTTCTCAAATTGTCCGCTACTATTGACTGTAAAATCAATTTCTATATTAGATTGATTTGAATAAAAATAACCTTGAACTCCCTCTGAAGTTTTTACATAATAATCAAACCGTAAATCATTTGTATTTTTCAATTCATTACTTATATAGCGATACTCTCCAGATTTAAGTTGGATTTTTAAATTACCATTAGCATCCTCTACATTATTACCGTCGACTGTAACATATTTAAATGAACCATCTGGGTTAAAGTCATAAATAGAGTCGGTCAATAATAATACATTACCATCCCCATCATATACAATATCACCATTTTCGTCAAAAATTGTATAATTACTAGAATTGGTAGGGACTCGTTTCACTTTATCAATTTGACTGTTGATAACAGATTTTAATCTATCAATCGTATAATATCCATCTGGGATAGTAATAATATCTACAAATTGATTATTCTCGTTAACATAACCAGTAGATAAATTAATCAAATATGGTAATGTAGTATCTACACTTAAGTTAGTCATTTTAAAACTATTATTGCCTAATGCACTTGATATGTTATAAAAAGACATGGGAAATTCCATATTTGTAACACTAATCGATTTTACATCATTAATACGTTCAGGTAAGGTAATATTATAGTTTGACACAGAACATGTACTATTATAATCATCACTAAATTTCGTATCAATATTCACATATTTCGTTTTAGTCGGTTTATGAACGTTAGACATAACCATATGACTACCATATTGTTTTACCTTTGGTTCTAAAAATAATTCACTTTTATCAAAATACTGATTCATTGTGTTATATATAATTACTATTGATAAATTATATCTAATTCGTACGTTTATTGGTATAGATAAACAATCTAAAAATTATATGTTTTTGCTAATTTCTTATGTTCGGTACTAACCTTCACGTCTTTGTTCTCCAAACCTTCATATAAATTCATATACTTCAATGTTTGTGTGACTGCGAATAAAACAAACAACGAGATAAGAATAGTCCATATTCTACTATTTGATAGGATACTTTTTAGCATTATATACAAATAAACGATAAATTATTTGTCGATTGGTTATCTAAATACTTTCTAAATACACGCAAAATTGATTAATGCTACTTGGTTAATTGTAAACTAAAATAAATCAGATGACATCTACATATGATTGTCAACATTGTAAACGTAGTTATAGAGAAAAATTTAACTATGATAGACATTTATTATGTTGTGAATTCTTATTCAAATCAAGACGAGAACATAACAATGAACGTGATTTGTTAGCTCCTATACCAACTCCTTCCGAAATGTATCAAATTATTCAATATATGTCTGTACGTATTGATAAATTAGAAAAGGAAAATCAACGATTAACTCGAATTACACGGAAAAAATATAATATTCTAGAACAACTAAATAGTCATGAAAGCATAGATAGTATGACTATGACATTTTCAGAATGGATAAAACAAAACATATTACCAGAAGTTCATAATCATTTACAATGTGTATACGATAATGACTTATTAGAGGGTTTAAAAAGTGTTATCACTTCAGCAATTAACAAGTTTGATATAAATATAATTCCAATTCGAACATTTGATAATTCTACAACCTTTTATGTGTTTAATTGTATAGAAAATAATGAAAAAAAGTGGATAAAAATGCCGAATAATAATTTGGATAAATATTTACGTCGCATTTCAAATCAATTTCTATATGATTTTAAAGAATATTGGTATGATGTTTATAAAACTAAAATTGAAACTAGTGAAGAATACAATGAATTATACTTGGAATATCATGGTAAAGTATTGGGTGGGAAAACAAGTGAAGATAATTTATTTCAAAAATTAAGAAAACATATATTTACACATGTGAAGCAATCTCCAAAATCAATGATTGAATATACTGCATAAAAAATTGAATGAATATAATTATTTTTTATATCAATATAATCTAATAATATAGCTTTCGAATTATGAGCGAATATCCAGTACCTACCTATTTGTCGCAACTAAATTCTCATCCGCGAGACAAAGACATTTCTTTTGAAGAAGGTCCACATATATATACAGTACTGGGTGACCGCGGGGGATATACATCTGTAACTACATGGAATCATCATCATTTCGCACAATTTGATTCGACCAATATTATCAATAACATTTTAAAAAATAAAAAGTGGGGAACCGACCCATCATACAAGTATTACAAAATGACTGGTGAAGAAATTGCTAAAATGTGGGATGATAATAGAGACCAAGCCGCAAATGCAGGCACAAGAATGCATTATGATATAGAATGTTATTATAACAATCAAGAAGTAATAAATAATAGTGTCGAGTTTGAATATTTTCGTAAGTTTGCTGACGATTTTAAAGAATTGAAACCATATAGAACAGAATGGATGGTTTATTATGAAGAATTGAAATTATCGGGCTCTATTGATATGGTTTTTGAAAATCCAGATGGAACGTTACAGATATATGATTGGAAAAGATGTAAAGAAATTCAACATGAAAATAATTTTGGTAAGTATTCAACTACTACATGTATCTCACATTTGCCCGATACTAATTTTTGGCATTACGCATTACAATTAAACGTATACAAAAACATTTTGGAACATAAATATGGGAAAAAAATTACAAATTTATATTTGGTATGTATTCATCCTGATAATCCATATAAAACATATGAACGTATAGAAGTGCCATTTCTCGATAATGAAATCAAAGATTTATTTGAATTAAGATTAAAAGAAGTTCAAGAAATGACATCCAAATAACATAACACAAAAAAAAGACATAAACAATAATTCATAATTATTATATCATTATGGATTTTTTTATACGACCAAGTAATACTGTACTATCGTCTGTATTATATGTTGGTGGAAATATGTTATTTTCTTACGTTATGAAGAAGTATCTATGTATTAAAAACAAACCAGAATCAGTTATAGATGAAGTACAAAAGTATGTCAATAAAGCAAATCAAACACTAATAAAAACGTTTAAACAAGATAATACTGAAGCGAACGCAAATATAGAGAAAGAATTTTATATAATTGAGGATTATATTAATGTAATGAAAGACCCTAACAATAAATTAGAAAAGATATGGAAATTAAGAACATTGATAGAATATACTCCCAAAAGTAATATTGTTATGTATTATGACCCATATAAACAAGGATTTTCATATTATGCGGATATACAACCGATATCTTATGAAATATTAAATGCGGTTGCTATGAAATATGTTACACGTTTTAGATGTCGAGATTTTTTCGTAGATAATGAAGTAACTCAAGAACATGATAATTCACCATTTATTCAAATACATATGACTGAAAAACCGAAAAAGAAAGATAGTGAATCAACGAAAACTATAGATGGACCGTTTGTAAAGTTGAAAAAAAATAAGAAGACAACTACTGATAAGGATAATAAGGATAATAAGGATGATAAGGATGATAAGGATAATAATACAAAACTAAAAAAAATATATCAGCGTAATAAATTTATTTATATAGGGCGTTTCCGTAATTATTCTATCTTAACAAAACCACAAATACAGAATAAATCAAATGGGTTTCATTCATCTTTATTGAATAATCTATCCACTGAAACACAACTACAAAAGGAAGTAATGGATTATAAAAGTTTTAAAAATCGGCAACCCTCAAAGTAATTTATTTCGTTTGTTCTTTTTGTTCTTTTTGTTCTTTTTTCCATGCCAAGTAACCAAGGCTTTTTTCATATTGATACGTCATACCTAGATGATTTTTGGCAATGTGATACGCCTGAATTTCTTTGGGCGATAAACTTTGTAGATACGCGTCTAGTTCTGGATCATGTGTATCGTCGTTCATCATGAAATGATATAATGAACTATACTATATCATTTATATTTTTTTCAATTTTACAGACCGGGTAACGGCTCACCGCAAGTAGGACGAGTAAATATTACATCGTTTTCTTGACATGCATCGCCTAATTTTATGATATACTCGCCATATGAAGTTGGTAGATATTCGCTTGCGTCACGTGTATAGTCACAGACTTTTTTATGCTTTATAATATCACTTACACATGGACTGGCTGTGACTGTATTCACATTAGTACATGAGTTATCATTTGGATCATTTGCCTTTTTGATTTCATTGAGTGTCTTTTTAATCTTTTTTGTAATGTATGTACTTTGGTCTGACTGGTTATTATTGACATCGGGCTTTACAGTAGCATATGGTTGAGGACGAGTAATCCATCTATATTTTGTACGTAACATACCTGAATTACTAAGTACACTCTTCTTAACTGTACTAGAGTCTTCTGTGCTACAACATCCAACATAATTGGGCGTTGATGTTAATATAGAACGACCGAATGATGTTTGTCCTACATAGCCTTGATTTCGAAATACACCATTAATGGAAAATACATTCTGTCCTACACTCGCATTATTATATTTTGCTTGTGTTTTTCTTTTAAGCGTAACAATTGACATATTATATTATATCGGTATAAATTTTTACACCTTGGTAACTTTAAAATTGTTTAATATAACCTCCGTCCATTGTCGCATTTCCAGTAAATGTAGGATTATCTATATTTGCCTTTAAATTTAATGAGTCATCAATTGCTGTACTACCTCCTATAGATACCCATTCACTTCCAGTATATCTAGACATATAATTACTAGAACTATCAATAAATATTTGATTTGGCTTGGGATTAGTAATATTCGTGACGTCATCACTTGTTGATATCATTTTGTCAGTACCTTTTCTACCAATATAGGTATAGATACTTAATACAGGCCGATTAGAATTACTAATTTGAAAAACAGAATCGGTTTGAGTTCCATTTGTAAAATTATCAACATCTGAAAATAGCAATACACCATTTTTATAATCAATTAACCAATTGCCTCCAAATTTACCGAAAGGCATCGGCGTGGATAATGAATTTTGTGTATTTAATTTATACAAATAAGGTTGTTTTAATACAAAATTCTCAGTATATTGTTTATAATTAAATTGTAATGCGTCTTTTATAACATTATCAAACGTATTATTTAATTTATACCATGATGAAAACGGTTTTGATAGCTCAGGTGTTTGTTCTAAAATTAGTAAATTATATCTTCGTATTGTTCCAGTAGAATCATCTACAATACTACATGTAGATTTATCTGTATTATCATCACTATATTGTGCGAAATCTGCTGATGTTAACCCTATCTCGGTCGCTGTTCTAACTATACCATCTATATTGAAATCTGGAACTGTTGGTACTGTATCTATAAATATATTTTCACCGATTACATAATTATTAAAGGGTACGGTTGTTTCCTCATACCATTGTCTTGATTCTTCAGCGGATGGAAATCCTAGAGCAGATTTGAATAAGACATTTACTTTTTCTTCTATATCCAACTCAATTGTGTCAGTCATTCTATTATCTTATATATCTAATATAAGATAAGACTATATAATCTGGTCTAAACTAAACTTTTATTCCGATAAACATAAATAAGTCGTCATTCACAGAAGCAGGAGCGATATAAAATCCATATTCGCTTCCAGTATATACTTGTGCTCCATATACTTGATTTACTGAAGAAGAATACCCTGTTTGTCCGGAACCATTTAAAGTCCAATTTCCTCCAGTTGGAATGAAACTAACCTTAAAATTACCAATATATGGAATTTGTGTTCCGTCTATTGTTTTTGTTACTCTTGAAAATCCAATTATATCAGTATTGCTGCCATTAAATAAATTATTGATATTAGTTGAATTAAATAATCCTGAATTTGATAACATTTCAGTTACTGATAAATATTTAATACCACCAGAATCTTTTACATTATATGTATTATTATTAAACCTATATTGGCTTGTAGAAATTTTATTTAATTTGAATGCTATCCATTTATATCTGGTACCAGCGGTTACATTTGTACCACTTAATGATAAACCATTTGAACCCGCACTGTATGTATAATCTCCTTCTACAGAATCCCATGTATAATTAGGAACATTTGGATATCCATTTGTTTGAAACAATCCATTATAATATAACAACGTCCAATCTTGAGGTATAGTTGTATGTGAACTATATTGAGTAACAGTTAGACCACCTAAATCATCATTCATTTTTGATATAGTTGAACTGTTTAACTCATATATGTCAATCAACGTTAATTTTGATGCAAGACTATTACCTAAGTTATTATAGCTATTTTTATCAAAATGATGATTTGTTGTCACTGTAATATCATTGCTTATGCCGTTTGATTTTAATGAATATATAGTTTCATTTAAAGTTACATTACTATTCGTACTATTACGAGACGTTGTATAATGTAAAGAGGTCAATGCGTTATTAGTAGCAGAGTTATATTCGGTTACAGTATTATATGTATAAGTACCCGTCTCAGATATATTTTGGCTATCGACCAAAATATTGTTGCTTGTAAAATTAGTACCACTAGTTGAATTAGACGTACTACTAACACTATTTACAGATGCTAATTTTCGATCACCACGAATAAATTTATATTGAGAATTTATATTTGAATATGTTCTCGTGCTTTCTATCTTGTATTTTTTAACACTTGGAATACCCATCATCCATACTACACTAGTTACCACGGCGATATTGCTCTGTTGAGAAATACTCGGATTATTTGGCAGTTCGTCTACGTAAATACTAGAAGTATTACTAACAGTCGGGGTACCACCCACATTCTCCGAATCACGAATAACTTCTAACTTTAATGAATATGGAGTACTGCTCGGAACACCTATTGCTGTTTCGACATCATTATTTGAGATTGTTAATAATTTAAACGCACCATATAAACGGTATCCTTGTTGTTGAATATTATTAGCGTAAATATCATTTTGAGAAGGAACATCGAAGTAATTTATTGCTGTTGTACTTACTGTTCTGGTAGAACTTCCAGACTTATTCGTTTCATTCGGTGTAAACCCACTATATGAAATATTTTGTTTTATATCATCGTTAACAGATACATTTATAGTAATCAATTCGAGTTTATCATCAACATATTTACCAAAACCACTTGTTGAAGATGGTGTTGCTGACGAGTTAGTAATCTCAAATGATTGCGTATTACTATTACTAGGTACAATAGTTTGAGTATCAGATGTATTAATATATATAATAGGAGTATTGTTTAAAACCGAAGTAGTCACATTCGTTGTTGTATTGTAATTCAATCCAGGCGTATATGTTGATGAATATCCATTACTTGAAGGTAAGTTGGTATACGGGGTTGGACCATTTATTGTATCGAATGACTGGTCTGTTCCTACAAGATTCCAACTAGTATCATTAATATTATATTTTGTACTCAAATCGTTTTTGATTCTTGTTATAAAATCATATTTTGTACCTGCACGAAGTCCAGCTAATACAATTGTAAAATTATTACCACCTGTAACATTATCATCAGTTTCAATATCTGTATTTATAGTTGTATTTAAATCATAAGATGTACTAGACAAAGTATCATTTTCAACATATTTTGTTTGAGACTCTTCTAAAATAGCAGTAGATAACGGTTTACCTTCTTCAGGTATGGCAAAATTATATGTCAGTGTGATTTGACTGTAATTATTTATTGTTGTGCTGATATAATCAAAAATACCAGGAGGGTTTGGTTGTAAAAATTGTATATTCTGATAAACAAGAGCTCTTTCATCTATAGTTGGATAATTATTACCATAATTTTCACCGTAGACGCGTACATCAAAATCTACTATATCTTCTTGGAACATTAAACTGTTTAATGATTCTATTCCACTTGGAGCATTTTGTTTTCGAGTGATTTTTATTGATTTATACTGCGACACGTTATAATTACTAGTAATAGGTATGGTGATGTAATTTTTCCATCCATCAGTTAGAGGGGAATATGAAATATCTACATATAGATTATTTATATGCGGTATTATTTGGGTATATGTATTATCATAATTAAAGGTTGCTTGTATCTCAAATGAACTATCTGTCATATACGCAATAATATCATCATAATGCCAATGAAGATTAATTTCTTTTGCTGTATTATTAACACCATCAGTATAGACAGATGTATTTTTTGTAAAAGTACTAGGTTGCTGTGTAATACTGTCAAAGAATGATTTATCCTCTCTTTTATTTACGAAATTACTACCAACTTTCACAGTATCAGTAATAGTATTCGTCTCTGGATCAAAATTCGACACTTGTATATTTCCATTCTCAACCGAAACAGCACTGATAGTAGGTGCGGTTATTTCTGACTCTGGATCAGGCGGTTTGACAAAATAGATAGTTGAATCAGCAACATATATATCTTTGAATGGTCTTGCTACCGAACCAATACTAAATGTCTGTCCTATAGCTGGTACAATATTACCGCTTATTTCTAATTCACTCTCAAATCTTACTGCCTTTTCTACAATTAGATTTCCCTTGACTTGTAAGTCGTTATGAAAGAGTAGATCGGGCATGATACCATCTAAAAATCCTGCTCCTGTTGGTCCAATTTGCCCTGTTGGACCTGTTGGACCGGTTCTACCAATTGGACCATCTTGACCTCTATCACCGGTTGGACCAGTCACACCATCAATACCATCACTACCTGGTAAACCGGTTGGTCCTATCTCACCCTGGTCGCCCTTTTCACCTGTTGGACCAATATCTCCTTGAATTCCCTGACTTCCTTGAATTCCTTGGTCTCCTTTTTCACCACGATAACCACGCTCACCTTGTAAACCTTGAGGACCGGTCAAACCCTGAGGACCGGTTAAACCTTGAGGACCTTGAATGCCTTGAGGACCTTGAATACCTTGTTTACCAGTAGGACCGGTAACTCCTTGATGACCTTGAATGCCTTGAAGACCTTGGATGCCTTGAGGACCTTGAATACCTTGTTTACCAGTAGGACCGGTAACTCCTTGAGGACCTTGAACGCCTTGAGGACCGGCAACTCCTTGAGGACCTTGAACGCCTTGTTTTCCGGTAGGACCAATTAATCCTTCTAATCCACGTGGACCTGTATATCCTTGTATACCTTGAATACCTTGTTTACCGGTAGGACCGGTTAATCCTTCTAATCCACGTTGACCGGTATCACCCCGTATACCTTGTAAACCTTGAGGTCCAGTAGCTCCAGTATATCCCGTATAACCACGTTCACCAATAGGTCCATATGGACCTTGAATACCTTGTAATCCACGTTGACCTGTATCACCCTGTATACCTTGTGGACCTTGTATACCTTGTAAACCAGTATCACCTTTTAAACCTTGTGGACCTTGTGGCCCTTGTAAACCTTGAGAACCAGTGTCGCCCTTTACACCCTGAATACCTTGTTTACCGGTAGGACCCGTATCTCCTTGTAATCCACGTGCACCAGTATCACCTTGTATACCTTGTATACCCTGAAGTCCAGTTTCTCCTGTTGGACCTTGAATACCTTGTATACCTTGTGTACCTTGTATACCTGCAGGACCTCTCGCACCAGGTAAGCCTTGACTACCAGTATCACCGGTAGCACCAGTAGCACCGGTAGCACCAGTAACTCCACTTTCTCCTACTGGACCAATATCACCAGTATCACCTTTATCACCCTTATCACCTTTTATTCCTTGCGTTAAAAACCACAATGAAACATTTACAATAGAACCACCACTACCGGACAAGCATTTTATATTGATATAATCACCTTTTACGAAACTATAATTAATATCTGACTTAAATTGTGAACCTGACAAATCATTAAGTATAATTCCAGTCGCATAACCATTTTTATATATTTCAATACTTCCTGGTACAGTCGGGTCTGATGCTACACGTACTCCTATGTAATTCAATGAACTGTCCGCTCCAATATGTACTCCAGATGTATTCAAACTATTCGGACCATTACCAAATGAAAATACAAAACCATTATCAGATACGGCAAACCCTGTAGATGACGCATATATTGTAAATATACCACCATTCGTATCACCAGCAGGACCGGTTGGACCAGTTACAAATCCTACAGTACAGTCGCCTCTAGCGGACATTGGAATATCATACCAAGAAGTAGATAGCGGATCCCCCAGTTCATCTACTTCACAACAATTTTGTATTTCTTTTAATTTACGTAGAGCAGTATAATCGCTCGATGCCATATTTTATTACAGTATAATAAATCTACCGAAAAGAAATCTTCACAATATAACTTATCGTGAATAAAAATACTAAATCGTAATATAATTAATAAATCAAATGATATAATAATATATACTCGTAATAAGGAATGGAGCACTTAGATTTAGATATAAATAACTATAATATTAATGATTTGGAACGTTTTTTTCAAATCAATCCAAAATCTACTTATAGTGAAAGTGATATTGAATTAAAAGAATACAATATTCGTGAAAAATTATTATCAAGCGGGCATATTGATAAACGGTTTAAACGTGATTTAATCGAATTTCTAGAACTAGCTAAGAACTGGTTAATATTTGTCAAATGCCGCAAGGGTGTATTGAAAACACCTACTACTATTCCTGATAATTACAAGCTAGATAAATTAGATACACCTATATCTAAAGAAGTAGAACCTCGTACAAACGAGTTAATCAATCGTCCCGATACGCAATATGTTTATTCAAATAATAGCGAGTTCTTTCCTGGTAAATTAAATCAGCTAAATACCCGAATTATTACCAAAAGTTTAAATATAGACACGAGATTCCGTGATAATATATACAGCACCCAAAGTTCGGATTTTTCCATACAAATGCCTATTAAATTTAATAAGGTTGTTTCGATGAGTCTATCTTCATTAGAATTACCCGTATCTTTTTATGGAATATGTAAAGAGTTTGGTAATAATTTCTTATATTTACATGCTACATATACATCTTTTGAAAATCCTAACGCTACTCTCACTGCTGAAAAAGTTTTCACTATACCAGATGGTAATTATAACGCAAATGATTTAATAGATACTATCAATAAATTATTGTCTCCGATTAATTCTGATGGTACTATGGTAGACCAAAGGGATATATTTTCATATATTGCGTTATCACTTGATGTAACAACGTCTGGTTCTGGGACGGGTAAAGTAACTATAAAACCAAATGGTGTATATGGTAATCTTATACAAGCTATTACATTAGATTTTACAAAAGATATTAATGGAAATGATGATAAAATAGATGTATCAACTAAATTAGGCTGGAACTTAGGGTTTATACATACAAAATATCGTAAAAGTACGACATATACTGCGGATACTGTTATTGAACCAGCCAATATACGATATATTTATTTAGCAGTGGATGATTTTGCAAATAGTGCAAATAATCAATTTGTTAGTGTTTTTAATAATTCTATTATGAGTCCAAATATATTAGCTCGTATATCCATTAAGGGTTCTTATTTCAGTTTGATTATGGAAAACGATTTTAATATTATCACTGAACCTAGACGATATTTTGGACCAGTTGATATTCAACGATTACGGATACGTCTATTTGATGAACGCGGGCGTGTTTTACCTATGAATAATTCTAACTATTCTTTTTGTTTGGACTTTAAAATGATTTATGATTTATGAACGTAATATAATTTCTATAAACTATAAATTATATTTGTAAATTCTGATTACACGTATTTTCGTATGATTTTTATTCTTCCATAATTTATACGGTATCATGTCTAACGAAACACAAACTGTTAATCTTTTACAACATATTGGTGAATATTCAGTTATACGTGCTAGTGGTGGATTTAACATAGACCAACAATTCGGCGGTCCAGTAAAAGTATACGCACAGTCTGAATCAGTCGAACTTGATATGACACTTGCTTTGCAACTTAAAGTAAATGTTCGTACTTTTAACACAAAATTAGGAATTATTAAGGATCTTAGTAATGATGTTGTTATTTCATCGCCACTTGATGTATCAAATGGTGTACTTCCTATGGATATATCATTCACTTTTCAAGACTTTATTCCGGATATTAAGACTGAGAATATTATTAGTCTAGGTAATTTCAGTTACATCTATTCTGATTTCAGAAGAAATATTGTTAATTTTTACAAACTAAGTACTTATTCGAATGTATTCGATACTTGGAGCGAAGAACAGCAAAAAGATGACTTAACAAAAGAAGTTTTTGTAAACTTGTTTGATGAAAATGGTATATATAGCAAAAATATTAGTGGTACCATGAGTATTTATTTTGTTCGTTCATTACTAGAGGCCATACTCGCCAAAGACCCTTTTAATAATAGAACGAATAAATCAATAAATGATGGATTTATAGCGGGTGATATTATTTTGCTAACTAATGGTATTTCAATTAAATTAGATTTATCATTGAAAGAAGTACCGCCTCTTCCTGAATTTGCTGATATCAGTACTAATACGCCTATATCACTTTTGGGTAAAGAATATACAGTCCCTTTATTGATATATTTGGAAAACCTATAATTTTATTTGCGTAATATAATATATATATTATGTCAGGAACACATGTAGGTGATTGCTACGTTATTGATTCATCTGGTGGATTTATCTTACAACAGACTTTTCCTGAAATTTTGTTAGATGTTAGCAATGAAATTATAAAGGTAAATGTAACCGATGCTCTTCAAATTAAATATCCTGTTCGTCGTATCAATTCTGCTATTGGTATTGAAAAAGATTTAAATAATATTGAAACCTTATCTACCAGTTATGATGCTAGTACAAATACGTTGATTTATGATAAAGTTACCATTACCGCAGAAGACATATTATCATATCTTACACCAGAAGATATTATTTCAATGGGAAAATTATCTACTTTATATAGCGATTTTAATTCTACTGTAATTAAATATTTTGGTGCTCCTGAAGGGTTTTCTTCATTTTTTAGAGCAGACCCTTACTATAATGTTAATAATGGAGTATTTGATGCGGAATCGTTATTACAATTACTTAATAAATTTGATTTTAATATTAATGGTACTGTTGTTACCGATTTATCCGGACAATTTACTGTAAACACTCTTACTGACAAATTAGTTTATGCTTCCATTACGAATGTTTTTAATAATCGACCTGCTGAAAAAAACATCCAACCATCAGATGGATTTTTTGCTGGTGATTTGTTATATATCAAAAATGGTATTACGGTTACTTTGAAACTTGATATAGAAGCTGAACCATATACCCCTATTGTTAATACAGGTCCATCTAACTTATCGACTATAAATAGTTTAATTAATTATTCTAATTTTCAAAATAATGTATCAAAACAAACTACATCTACTACTACAAACATTACCCAAACATATACTGTTCCGATTTTGGTATCACTTGTAGATAAAAATGTAGGTGGTACAGAATTATATGGTACAAGATGGGTTAATAGAACCAGTACTACTGATATTGGTACGCAAAACTGGCTTACTATCGCAGTTTCGTCTAATGGTAAATATCAAAGTGCTATTGAAGAATTTGGTAATATATATATATCGGATGATTATGGTGTTACTTGGGTAACAGAATATAATATTGGTGAATCGTTAACCAATAGTATCAGTATCTCATTAACCGGTCAATATCAAACCGCTAGTAATGGTGTTGATATTTATATTTCAAATGATTATGGAATCACATGGAATCAAGTATATGATTCGGGGCTTTGCCAAATTTTCGTAGTTGTACGCGTGATGGGTCAATATCAAGCTATTATATCATCTGGTGATGGCATATATCGTTCTAACGATTACGGACAAACCTGGATTAAAAATACAGAAGTTGATGGTGATATATATAACTCTATTATAACATTCCCTACAGCAGGTATTTCCATTTCACATGACGGAAAATATCAATTAGTTGTATGTGAGGCTATCTATATATCAACTGATTATGGAGTAAATTGGACTACTACTACAGTTGTTAATGATGATGACAGAGAATATGACGACCATAACTGGGTTGCTTGTGATATGTCATCAGATGGAAAATATATGGCTGCTACTGAAGTTACCGGTGAAATTTATACGTCACAAGATTATGGGGGTACATGGACTAAAAATGAAGCTCTAATTATTACTGATAGGCAATGGCAAGATATTTCAATATCGGCAAATGGTAAATTTCAAACCGCTATAGAGAAAAATGGGTATGTGTATATTTCGATTGATTATGGTATCTCTTGGAATATATCTCCGGAACCAATACTTTCTAATTTAAATTGGCAATCCATTTCGGTGTCAGCTAACGGACAATATCAATCTGCTCTTGTATATGGAGGTGATATATATACTTCCGAAATTTTCTAATTTTTTCTATATATATACTATATGCCGTATAAAACGCGTAAAGTCCGAAATCAACCATGTTATCGTGTATATAACCCGATTACAAAAAAAACTTTTGCCAAATGCACCACAAAAGAAAAAGCTCTTTCACAGATGCGTCTTTTAAGAGGAATACAAAACAATAAAACATTCCGTAAACAAGTTACTCGCCGACGTAAACAGCTTCAGTCAAAAATTAAAATCAATTAGATAAGGGTTCTACAAAAAAATGTACCATAAGTGTATATGGCGTGTAGAATCACTTGTGCTATTTCGGTAGTCTTTATTATTGGAATGATATATATGACAAATGCTATGTCAAATAATGATACTATGCAGCAATATGAAAAACAATTACCTGAAAAATTACAAAAAATATACAAACAAATTGTTACTGAAAGAAGACAAATCTATTATACTGGATATATATTAGGATTCATTCTAGCCGTTTTATTTATCCTCTATAATAATATCATTTTGAATAAGAGTTTGTCGACTATATCTATGGTTTGTGTATCTACTGCTTCCGCGTTTCTAGTAAATTATTTTTACTATATTCTTACTCCGAAAACAACTCATATGTTGGAACATGCTGATACACCCGAACAAACCAAAGCTTGGTTAAAAATGTACCGTACTATGCAATACCATTATCATATGGGGTTGTTTATTGGACTGATTGCTGTCGGAGTTTTTGCGTATTCTTTTAGGTGTTAGGACTCTCTAACAATAAAAAAAATGGGTATAAAAACGAATGTATAATATTATATATCGATTCAAAAATATTATACATAAAAAGCTTATGATAACCTTAAGTGACGAACAACAGTATATTTTAGATACAGTCAAAGAAGGACATAATGTAATGGTAGATGCGGTTGCCGGAACTGGCAAAACTACCCTCATATTATCTATCGCGAGAGAGCTATCTGATAAAAAAATATTACAATTAACATATAATTCCTCGTTACGTAAAGATGTGAAGGAAACGGTCGAAAAACATGATATACAAAATCTCACCGTCCATACTTATCATAGTTTAGCTAAGCGATATTATTTATCTACTGGATACACCGACACTGAAATTCGCAGATTACTGTTTAAAAATCTACCTTTGAGAGAAACTCCTATCAAATATGATATGATTGTTTTGGATGAATGTCAAGATATGACTCTTCTATACTTTCAATTAATGACGAAATTCATCAAAGACCTTGATACGAATATACAATTATTAATACTTGGTGATTATATGCAGGGATTATATGATTTTAAAGGCTCTGATATTCGTTTTTTAACATTAGCTGATAAAATATGGGAGGGATTACCTTATTTATCACAACCTGGGTTTCAAAAAAGAACCATGAAAATGTCATTTCGCATAACAAATCAGATGCGTTCTTTTGTAAATGATGTTATGTTAGGAGAAGACCGAATGAACTCATGTCGTGATGGAAATGTTGTTACATATATACGTAATTCACGTAGTAATACTTCAAAGGTTGTTTACGCAGAAATTCTCAAACTAATTGAAAATGGGGTTAATCCAAGTGAGATTTTTGTACTAGGTGGGTCCATCAAAGGTGCTAATAGCAATATTCGACGACTTGAAAATACTCTTGTTGAAAAGGATATACCTTGCCATGTTCCCATGTTAGAAGGAGAAAAGATGGATGATAGAGTGATTGATGGGAAAATTGTATTTTCTACCTTTCATAGTGTCAAAGGTAGACAACGCAAATATGTATTTGTTGTTGGCTTTGATAACGCATATTTCAGATTTAACGCACGAAATTTACCACGCGATACATGTCCGAATACACTTTACGTAGCAGCCACTCGAGCAACAGAGGGTTTGTATTTGTTAGAAAGTGATAATTATCCAACTGACCGACCTCTTGAGTTTTTAAAGAAATCTCATATTGAAATGAAAAAATGTGAATATATTGCTTTTAAAGGCCATCATCAATCGATTTTTCAAGAGGAAGATATGAATGATTTAAATAATAATCTGGTAAAAAAACATATTATTACCCCCACTGATTTGGTGAAATTTATTTCAGAAAGTGTTATCGAAACTATCTCTCCTATTATTGACCGCATTTTTATCAAAGAAACTGATGAACCTGATATTATTGATATACCTAGTGTGATTGAAACTAAAAGAGGATTTGTTGAAGAAGTTAGTGACCTAAATGGAATTGCTATTCCATGTATTTATTATGACTATTTGAAAGAGGCTTTCTCTGAAACGGATGAAAATATTTCGCGTGGAAATGTTCTACTTGATGTCATTGATAATTCTATTGAGAAAATGAAACGAAACGATCATCTATTTTTGAAAGAAATTGTGAATAATCTTCCTGAAAAAATAGAAACCGTGAATGATTATTTATATGTCGCGAATGTTAGTGTTGCCGTTCAAGAAACTTTATACTTTAAATTAAAGCAAATTGAACCGGATGAATATAATTGGTTAACCGATGACATGGTATTGGCTTGTAAAAATAGATTACGAGAAGTAATTGGTCCGGATTGTCAAACTAAAATGCCATCTATAGAAGATACTATTATCCACGAATCGTCTGAAGAACAACATGAAAAAATAGACGAATATTTGTCTACTATATTTGACGAATCACATAAATTTAGATTTACAGGACGTGTTGATTTAATTAGCGAAACTATCGCATGGGAATTGAAATGTACTTCAGAAATTACCATAGAACATTTGGTTCAGGTTATTATTTATCAATGGTTATGGAAAATGCGTCATAGTTATACTGATACCTATGAAGAAAAAGTATTCAAAATTTTCAATATAAAAACCGGAGAAATATTCCGTTTGGAGGCTAGCATGGATGATTTGAATACTGTTATTACTACATTATTAAATGGTCGATTTCAAGAACCGATTAAAAAAAATGATGATGAGTTTATAGATGATTGTAAAAAATATGTATAACTTGTATGATATGTAAACTATTTGACATATCATATTTTTTGTTTGGATTGATTACATTTACTCTTCATCTTTTGATAAAACGATCGACTCAGTAGGAGCAGGCATTGGCTTGATGAACTTTTGGATGCATTCCCAGATTTTTGCTGCTTCGTCCAGAGAATAAGCCCCTCGTTTTTGAGCGAGGTCTACAAAACTAATCAAAACATTCAACGCAATATTCTCATCCTTAATTTCTACCTCAGTAAGCTTTGGTAGGGTAGGAGTAGGAGTAGGAGTAGGAGTA
>Ga0181566_10000809_pt1 | contig 25318 bp, 25 predicted proteins | sample 101ome_15_FD_133762 | JGI IMG/M metagenome (GOLD analysis project Ga0181566, IMG submission 133762) | Coastal salt marsh microbial communities from the Groves Creek Marsh, Skidaway Island, Georgia - 101402AT metaG (megahit assembly) | ecosystem: Environmental > Aquatic > Marine > Intertidal...
CTCAGTGTGCTCAATGCCACTTCTTCAACAGTTTCAACGTCTTTAAATTTAACGGTCATCAGGTGTCTCCTTGTAAGAACATTTAGATGATTAATAGCGCCTCTTATGGAAACGCGCGGCTATAGTAACACAGTGTTACGGTAGTGGGTAACAAAAATGTGTGAAAAATCGTGTTAATTTGTGGTTTTGTTACCAAAATTGTAAATATTAGTGACTAGTCGTGTAATCATGAGTGCTTTAAGAGCCCAATAATAAAGGATTCAGTCCAAAAACTCTAAAATCGTTACCAAAAGGTAACACTTAAGGTAACAATATTGTGATGCAGCGCATAACTTCAAGGGCTGGCCAGGTCTCAGCTCAGGATGATGGCACGATCCATGGTGACCTTGCCCAATGGTAATGCTCTAAAGCACGGCTCACTGGGGAAGACCAGGCATGAAAATGGTTAATGACCAACTGCCCGGAATCCTGGTTGCTGTGCTTGAATCCCGACAACTCGATACCATGGCGGCGTTGCTGGAAAACCGGGGTGCTGATGTGTTGCGCGTACCGCTGGTGGCTATCCACGATGCCCACAATCCTGCGCCGGTGCTGGCCTGGATCCGGGCTTTCTGCGAACAACCGCCTGACCTGTTCATGATTCTGACCGGTGAGGGGGTGAGACGTCTGTTATCTCTGGCCAACCGGTTTGGCCTGCGTGATCACTTCGTCGAGGCTCTCGGCAGCACAACGACCTTGTGCCGGGGACCAAAAACCGAACGTGCCCTGTGTGAGGTCGGGCTCGAAGGCAATCTGCAAGCCAGTGCACCGACCACGGAGGGTGTCATCAAGACGCTGGAGGACATGCCAGTTGAAGGCCGGCGAATCGCGGTATAGGTATAACTGTATGGTGAGGACCCCAATACACGCCTGGTGAGTTATCTCGCTTTCCGCCAGGGACAGATTGCGACTGTTGCGCCTTATATTTAGGCCGATGACACCCAAGATGCCAGGGTAATTGATCTCATCAAGCTGCTCGACACGGAAGAGGTGAACGTGCTGGCTTTTACCTCGCAGCCCCAGGTCAGGCGCTTGTTCCAGTTGGCGCAACGCTACGATCTCGATGCCGTATTACGTTTCGGACGTGCCAGATGCTGCATTGCCGCCGTAGGGGCGGTGGTCAGGGATGTGCTTGAGGAATATGGTGTCCGTGTCGATATCATGCCCGGCCAGGCATATTTCATGAAGCCGCTGGTGACTGAAATCATGCGCCGTGCACGGCGTAAACCCGTTGCAGCTTTAGGGCCGGGTTAACCGATCGGGAAGGGTTCAGTATAATCGGCGCCACAAGCCAAAGAATTACAGGAATCACCCATGGTCAGGAATGCTTTCACGCTGTCATCGCTACTATGTTTGCTGGTCTTTGTCATGCCGGGGCAGGCGCAAACCAGTGGTGGTGAAAAAGACTCTAATGAGCTGTACGCGGTGATAGATACCAATCGCGGTACGATGGAGTTCCTGCTCTATAAGGCAGTGGCACCGGTTGCTGTCACCAATTTCGTCAACCTGGCCACCCGTGGTTATTACGATGGCATGACCTTTCACCGGGTAATCAACGACTTCATGGCCCAGGGCGGCGATCCCAACGGCGATGGCAGTGGTGGTCCGGGTTATCAGTTTGAGGACGAAATTCGTTTGCGCCTGAATCAGATGGGCATACTGGCCATGGCCAATGCCGGCCCGGATAGCAATGGCAGCCAGTTTTTCATCACACACCAGGCCACTCCCCACCTGAACGGGGTACATACTGTTTTCGGGCTGATTCATTCCGGGAAAGATGTGATCCGTCAAATCCGTATCGGCGATCTAATCAACAGCATCACGATAGAAGGCAAAGCCAAGGCTTTTCTGGAGAAGAAAGTGGACCGTGTCTACCGCTGGAACCAGATACTGGATGAAAATTTTCCGGACCTGAAGCCCGCTCTGACAGATTAGGGCACTACAGGGGGTTCTCCAGGCAGGACGTTACGCCTTGCCGGGATCATTGGCGGCATCATCTGCCGTCTTGTCGTCACCTTCCGCTTCCTGGTTTTTTTCTTCCTGCGCTTCCAGATAAGGCCACAGGTACGCCATCTGCGCGATGGAGAAAAACAGCAGAATGGCCATGCTGCCAAATACCTTGAAGTCCACCCAGTAGTCATGAAAGGTGAAGGCCACAAACAGGTTGGTGCAGCCCAGAAAGAAAAACACGCCGGCCCAGGCAAAGTTCAGTCGTTGCCATTTTTCCGGTGGCAGTTCCACGATGTGCCCGAGCATGAGCTGGGTCATGTTTTCCCGGTTCAGGTACTGGCTGCCGATAAACACACAGGCAAAAATCCAGTTCACGACCGGCGCCTTCCACTTGAGGATGGCTTCATCACGGAAGATCAGCGTGAATGAGCAGAAAATCACGACGGCAGACAACAGGAAGAGGTGGGTCCTGCTGAGCTTGCGCTTGACCAGAAAGATACTGCCGTAGACCAGGATGGAGGCGGTCACCAGCACTTCGGTCGCACTGAAGATGCCGCCCAGTGTGTAATCGTAGCCCGCAATCCTGACAATGCGCTCATCCATCTTGTAGACGATGAGAAAGGCGAGAAGTGGGATGTAATCGAGAAGTTGCTTCATGGATACTGCCTGTGCTGACCCGGTGCCAGAGAAAAATCTGGGGGCATTATAGCTGTTTTGCAAAGATTTCGTGGCGACACCGCTCACTGTGGTAGGCTGGCGCCTTTTACGGCAACCCACGCCCTCCAGGGCGATCAGGCACAACCCGCATGACCCAGATTCTTGAGATTCATCCTGAAAACCCGCAGCTGCGCCTTATCAGGCAGGTTGTCGAGGTTCTGCGACGTGGCGGCGTGATCATCTATCCCACGGATTCCGCGTATGCTCTGGGCTGCCATATTCAGGACAAGGCTGCACTGCAACGCATCATCCGGCTGCGTAATCTGGATGACAAGCATAACTTCACACTGGTTTGCCGGGACCTGTCCGAGATTGCCACCTATGCCAAGGTCAACAACAGCGACTACAGGCTCCTGAAAGCCTTCACGCCCGGCGCATACACGTTCATTCTGCAGGCGACATCTGAAGTGCCCCGGTTGATGCTGCACCCAAAACGCAAAACCGTGGGTATTCGTGTTCCCGACCACCCTGTGGTGTCAGCCCTGCTCGGGGAGCTCAATGAACCCCTGCTCAGCAGTACACTGATCCTGCCTGGTGAAACGGAGCCAATGGCCGATATTGATGCTATCCGCGATACCCTGACCAGGCAGGTCGACCTGGTCGTAGATTCCGGGTTTTGCGGACTGGAAGCCACCACTGTGGTCAGTCTGGTGGAGGGTGTGCCGGAAGTTTTACGGCGCGGCAAGGCCGATCCAACCCCGTTCGAATAATACACCTGTTACGGAGGCTGTTATCAGGCATTTTCCTATGTCCTGAGGGCATCTGCTGGTAGCTGGTCGCGCGCAAATCCGGGTATAATCGCCCTTTGTTCAAACGTCCGACGGAGTAGTCATTGAGCTCAGTCAATTCACAGCTGAGAGTGCTGTCAGGTATGCGCCCAACCGGGCGTCTTCATCTCGGACACCTGCACGGTGTCATCAAAAACTGGACCCAACTGCAAAACGAGTACGAGTGCTTTTTCTTCATCGCGGACTGGCATGCGCTGACCACCCATTACGACGATCCGCTGGTCATTGAAAACAATGTCTGGGATATGGTGGTGGACTGGCTGGCTGCCGGCGTCAATCCCAGCAGCGCCACTTTGTTCATCCAGTCTCGTGTGCCCGAACATGCCGAACTGCATCTGCTGCTGTCCATGATGACACCGCTGGGTTGGCTGGAGCGTGTTCCCAGTTACAAGGACATGCAGGAAAACCTGCAGGACAAGGATCTCAGCACCTATGGCTTTCTCGGTTACCCCTTGCTGCAAAGTGCCGACATTCTCATTTACCGTGCGGGGCACGTGCCCGTGGGGGCGGACCAGGTTGCCCATGTCGAACTGACCCGTGAAGTCGCCCGCCGTTTTAACCACCTCTACGGCAGAGAGCCTGATTTTGAAGACAACGCGCTGGCAGCCATCAAGAAAATGGGCAAGAAGGCCGCCAGTCTGTACAGCAACTTGCGCAAGACCTACCTGGAAACCGGCGACCACGAAGCCTTGGAGCGTGCCCAGGCACTGCTCAAGGAGCAGCAGAATATCTCCATTGGCGATCGTGAGCGTCTGTTCGGGTACCTGGAAGGCGGCGGCAAGATGATCCTGGCCGAGCCGCAATCCCTGCTGACAAAGGCTGCCAAAATGCCGGGCCTGGACGGCCGCAAGATGTCCAAGTCCTACGACAACATCATTTCCCTGAGGGATGAGAACGATGTCATCCAGCAGAAGGTCAAGACGATGCCGACAGACCCGGCGCGCGTCAGGTTGTCAGATCCCGGTGACCCCGAAAAATGCCCGGTGTGGGAATTTCACCAGATCTATTCCGATGAGAAGACCTGCGAATGGGTACAGGCAGGATGTCGCAGCGCTGGTATCGGTTGCCTGGAATGCAAGAAGCCCGTGATTGATGCCATCGTGGACGAAATTGGCCCCATTCGCGCCAGGGCAGAGCAACTGGAAGACAACATGGGCATGGTGAAGTCGGTGATCACGGACGGTTCGGAAAAGGCTCGTGATGCTGCCCGCGAGACCATGACCGATGTGCGCCAGGCGATGGGCCTGAATTACCGATGAACAACGAACACGACAATTCTGCCCAGGACGCCCCGGAGCAGCAGGAAAGCGCCGGAAACATTAGCGCCGAACACAGTACGGACGCTGATAACACTGTTGCCGAGCAGCAGGCGACAGGGCCTCAGGATGATGAAACCGCAGCAACTGTGGCAGGTCCCGAAGGGGCAACCGAAGAGACGCAAGACCTGACGCCGGAGCAGGTTGCAGCCATTGGTGAACGGGTAAGCCTGCTGGTGGAAGCGCGCAAGCAGCATGAAAGCCGCCAGACAGAAATGCCCTTTGCGTTTGTGGCGGGCCAGGCCGTTACTGATCTGCCCAAGGACCTCTACATTCCACCCGATGCCCTGGAAGTTTTCCTGGAGGCATTTGAAGGCCCGCTGGATCTGCTGCTCTATCTGATCAAGCGCCAGAATATCGACATTCTCGAAATCAATGTCTCAGACATAACCGACCAGTACATTGCTTATGTGGAACTGATGGAGGCTGCCCAGTTCGAACTGGCAGCGGAATACCTGGTCATGGCCGCCATGCTGGCAGAAATCAAATCCCGTATTCTGCTGCCGCGCACCAGCGAAGAGGAAGACGAGGAAGAGGATCCGCGAGCCATGCTGATCCGCCGTCTGCAGGAATACGAGCGGTTCCGGGAAGCCGCCGAACAACTTGATGAGTACCCGCGATTGGAGCGTGATATCCATCTTGCCAGCGCCGAAGCCCCAAAGATGGAGCGCGAGGTACCGTTGCCGGATGTGGACCTGAAGGAAATCCTACAGGCCTTCGCCACCGTCCTGCGACGCTCTGATCTTTTTGAGCATCACCATGTCCAGCGTGACAGTCTGTCCACGCGCGAGAAGATGTCCCAGATTCTGCTATCGATCTCCGATACTCAGTTCACGCCAATGATGGCCCTGTTGCGCAAAGAAGAGGGGCGTTCAGGTGTGGTGGTGACCTTCATGGCCATCATGGAGCTGATCAAGGAATCCCTGATCGATATTTCCCAAAGCGAACCCTTCGGCACGATCCATATCAAGGCACGGACCACATGAGCGAAGACATTACTGAAGAAAGTTCCAACGACAACACCGCTGACAGTGTACAGGCAAGCACTGCTAACGATACAGGTGACAATGCGGAAGACAAGGCCGCTGAAAGCCGGGTCGCCTCGGCCGCTGAAAACGCTGAAAATACTGAGGAGGCGACAGAGGGCAGTGCTGATGTCGTGGTGAATCCCGACACCAAGCAGATCATCGAAGGTCTCTTGCTGGCCGCCGGCAAGCCACTGCCGCTGAACAAGATTGCTGAAGTGTTTGATGACCGGGAGCGTCCGGAGCCGGATGTGCTGCGGGCCGCCCTGAAAGAGATAGAAGCCGATTGTGAAAATCGCGGCTTTGAATTGAAGCAGGTCTCCTCCGGCTACCGTTTCCAGGTCAAGCAGAGATACGGCGAATGGGTGGGCAAGCTCTGGGAAGAAAAACCCCAGCGGTATTCACGGGCCCTGCTGGAAACCATTTCCATCATTGCGTATCGCCAGCCGATAACCCGCGGTGAAATCGAAAAAATCCGCGGTGTCGCTGTCAGCACCAATATCATCCGGACACTCATGGAGCGTGATTGGGTCAGGGTTGTTGGCCATCGGGATGTCCCAGGCCGTCCCGCCATGTACGCGACCAGCAAGGAATTCCTGGACTATTTCAACCTGCGCAGCCTGGAGGAATTGCCGACACTGGCCGAAGTGAAGGAACTCGACGATCTCGAGCCTGAACTGCAGCTTGAGGATGATGCTCCCGAAAGTCGTATCCTGGACTTCCCCAGTGCCGAGGACATGGAAGCCGAATTCGATGTGCTGGATGAGGAAGAGGAGCGCGCTGCCGCCATCGGTACCCGTCCGATTGAGGAAATCCTCGGTATTCAGGAAGAGCCTGAAGAAGAAAACTGGGACGATGACTTTGATGACGATGAAGGATCTGCTGATGCTAGTGCAGAAACGGCAGAACAGGCAGGGGAAGAGACAGCACAAGCGGTAACGGCCGAACCGGGGTCTGCTCCTGCAGAACCACAAGACAGCATAGACGGCGATGAGGCACAAGACCCTCAAGCGGCAGACACCAACGAGGAACAACAACGCCCGCCGGAGTAAGTCATCCTGCGGACATTTCGTGAGAAATCGACGTGGACGAAAAATTACAGAAAGTGCTTGCCCGGGCCGGCTACGGTTCGCGCCGGGAAATGGAAGCCTGGATCAGTGCCGGACGCGTTACCGTGAATGGCAAGCCTGCCAAACTGGGTGACCGTGTCAGTGCCGAAGATGCCATCGTGGTGGACGGCAAGAAATTGTCTGCCCAGACCTCCAGTGAAGTCCCGCAACGGGTACTGCTTTACAATAAGCCATTAGGGGAAGTCTGTAGCCGTAACGACCCCGAGCATCGCAAAACCGTGTTTGACCATCTGCCCGAGGTTCAGCACGCCCGCTGGGTGGCTATCGGGCGTCTCGACCTGAACACCAGTGGTCTGCTCCTGTTCACGACTGACGGCGAACTGGCCAATCGGCTGATGCACCCCTCGTTCCAGATAGAGCGCGAATATGCCGTCCGTGTGCTGGGAGAGGTCACCCCGGAAATGGTGCAGGCCATGCACAAGGGCGTGATGCTTGAGGACGGTCTCGCCCGCTTCACGGACATCCAGTACTTTGCCGGTGAAGGTGCCAATCACTGGTATCACGTGGTACTGATGGAAGGGCGCAACCGGGAAGTGCGGCGCCTCTGGGAATCCCAGGGGGTGAAAGTCAGCCGTCTCAAGCGGGTTCGCTACGGCAATATTTTCATTCCCAGCGAGGTCAAGGTAGGCCGCTTTTGTGAACTGGGCGGCAAGGAACTGCGCAGTCTCTACCAGATGGCAGGCCTGGAGTACCGTCCAGCGAAGAAGACGCTGCTGCGCCGAAAAACCGGTGGTGGCAAGCATGTCGGCAGAGGTTTCGGTAAACCGGCGCGGCCCAGGACCGACCGCAAGGCAGCACCGCGCAAACCCCGGAGATCATGAGCGCCCTGGAGATGTCGACAGACCGTGAACGGCTGGATATTGGCATGATCACGGACTTTCTCAGTGACAGTTACTGAGCCAGAGGCCGGGACAAAGGACTGGTCAAAACGAGTATCCGCCACTCGCTCTGCTTTGGTTCATACCTCGATAATCAGCAGGTGGGATTTGCCCGGGTCATTACCGATTATGCTGTTTTTGGCTCTATGGCCGAGGTCTTCAATCTGGCGCCATACCAGAGGCGGGGCTATGCCAGGCAACTGTTACGGGCCATTGTCGATCACCCGAAACTGTGCAGGCCCTGCGCCTGGTCATGCTGGCCACCAGGGATGCCAATGGCCTGCATGAGCAGTTTGGCTTTGAATTGCTGCCCGGTCCCGATTGGGTCATGACCTTGTTTGCCGTCAGGGACGGGTATGAAGACTTCTAGCGCTAAGCCGCCATGCAGCACAAACCTGGACGCTTGATCAGTCCTGTGCCGATAACTGCCTGCCGTTCTCGTGCGCACCGTCCTTGCCCAGCAAATAAAGATAGATCGGCACCAGGTCATCTGGTTGGGGCAGGGTAGCCGGGTCTTCGGCAGGAAACGCCGCTTTGCGCAGGGCGGTGGCACAAGGCCCGGGATTGACGGTATTGACCCGGATTGCGGTCGTATTTTCCCATTCCAGGAACAGCGACTGCGCCAGGGCTTCCAGGCCATGTTTGGCGGCGGTATAGGCGCTGCTGTAGGCAAAAGCCTGGCGACCGGCGCTGGAGGATGAAAAAATCACGGAGGCCGATCCTGCGGCCTGCAACAGCGGAAAACAGTATTTGGTGAGCGCGAAGGCGCCACCGAGGTTGCTTTGCAGGGTCTTTTGCCAGTGTGCCAGTGTCATCATCTGGAACGGCATCAGCGGCCCCAGGTAGCCAGCGTTATTCACCAGGCCGTCCAGGCGCCCAAAGGTTTCATCAATGCTGTTTGCCAGGGCCATGTACTGTTCATCACCGGCCGTTTCCAGATCCAGCGGGGTTATCGCTGGTTCAGCACCGCCGGCTTCCTCAATCTCGTCATAGACCTTCTCCAGGCGTTCCACATTGCGACCGAGCAAGATCAGTGTGGCACCGGCACGGGCACTGGCCAGCGCGATAGCACGGCCGATGCCGGAACCGGCGCCAGTCACCAGAATTACCTTGCCCTGCAGCAAACCGGCAGGGGCCTTGTAGTCAAACACGGGATGTCTCCTTAACTGCCTATCAGGGCAAGAATTTCTGCCGGTGTGCTGATCACATGGTCAGCCCGCCAGGTGTCGATGGGATGCTCTTCGGGGATATAACCCCAGCGGACGCCGACACTCCGGGTACCGGCGGCAGCAGAAGCTTGCACATCCTTGGGGTGATCCCCGACATAGAGTGTGTCAGCCGGGGCGCAACGCAATGTCTGACAAGCCATGAGGATACCTTCCGGGTCGGGCTTGCGCTCTTTCACATGGTCGGCGCAGATCACGACCTGGCTCGCCTGCAGGGCCTGAAACTTTTCAATGAGGGGCATGGTGAAGCGGCTGGGCTTGTTGGTCACAATGCCCCAGGGCGTATCCTGCCTGTTGAAGGTATCCAGCAAGGGCTCAATACCGGGAAACAGTTCAGCATCAGACCGGGGAATGCAGTCGTCATAGCGCTCCAGCAGTTCGTCAAGCAGAGCAGGAAGGCGGGGGTCGTTGTCATCGATACCAAAACCCAGCATGACCATGGCGCGGGCGCCGCTGCTGACCGTGTTGCGCATTTGTTCGGTTGTGACAGCCGGCTTGCCGTACGTCGCCAGTTGGGCGTTCAGAATCCGGGTGAAGTCACGCTCCGAGTCCAGCAGCGTGCCATCCAGGTCAAACAATACGGTGGTGGTCAAAATAGCTTCCGTCGGCCAGGTCAGGTACGGGTCATGTGCATCAGGTAGTTGATGTCGACATCTTCACCCAGACGGTATTTGCGTGTCAGCGGGTTATAGGTCATGCCGGTGAGATCCTGCAGCGCCAGTCCCGTCTGGCGCGCCATGGCGGAGAGTTCTGATGGCCGGATGAACTTGGCATAGTCATGAGTGCCGCGCGGTAGCATGCGCAGGACATATTCGGCACCTATGATGGCGAAGAGGTAGGACTTGGGATTGCGATTGATGGTCGATACAAATAGGTGGCCGCCGGGTTTCAGCATGCCATAGCAGGCCTTGAGCACGGAAGCCGGATCAGGGACATGCTCCAGCATCTCCAGGCAGGTAATCACCTCAAAGGCTTCGGCATGGTTCTCGGCAAACAGCTCGGCACTGGCCTGTTGGTAGTTCACCTCAATGCCGCTTTCCAGCAGATGCAGCCTGGCAACCGCCAGCGGGGCTTCGCCCATATCAATACCGGTCACCCTGGCTCCGCGGTGGGCCAGCGCTTCGGCCAGAATACCGCCGCCACAGCCTACATCGAGCACAGGACGCCCGGCGACATTCACGCGGGCATCGATATAGCCCATACGCAGGGGGTTGATCTCATGCAGGGGTTTGAATTCGCTGTTGCGGTCCCACCAGCGATTGGCGAGGGCCTCAAACTTGGCGATTTCGGCGCGATCGATGTTGGCAGGCTTGATGTCGTCAGCTATTGAATCAGTCACAGTGTCAGTCAGTGTGGTGTATTTATCACGGGGTCCAGGGGCTGCAGGGTGTGCAGACTACCTGATTTTGCCGGCCCAGTCCCGTGCCCGGGGCAGCAGGTCGCGTTCATCCATATGTACGAGACGACCCTGTTCCAGGCTCAATTTGCCGTTTACCCAGACGTGGGAAACCTGGTTGCCCTGGGCACTGTACACAAGCGTGGATACCGGGTCGAACACAGGTTGGCAATTCAGTGTGTCCAGATCGACAGCCACGCAATCGGCCAGCCTGCCGGGGGCCAACATCCCCAGCTGGTCGCCGCGACCGAGCGCCTGGGCACCGTTGACCGTGGCCATGGCCAGCACATCCCAGGCTGAGGTAGCGGCGGCATTATCACTGCCGGCCTTGCCGAAAAGTGCCGCCATCCGCATTTCGTTGATCATGTTGAGCTCATTGTTTGATGCGGCACTGTCGGTGCCCAGCACCAGGTTGATGCCGGCATCGAGAATGGCCTGGGTGCGACACAGGCCGCTGGCGAGATTGGCATTGGAAGCGGGACAGTGCACGATCGTAACGCCGGCGTCGGCCAGCAGGGTGATTTCATCATCTAACAGCTGGGTGACATGGACACACTGCAGGAGTTGCGACAACAGACCCAGTGCTTCCAGGCGCGCCAGTGGCCGTTGTCCAGTGTTTTTGATGGCTTCGGCAATCTCGCGGGCATTTTCATGCAGGTGAATGTGAATGGGGATTTCCAGTTCATTGGCGAGCGTGGATATTTTCTGCAGGGGAGCATCGGAGACGGTGTAAGGGGCATGGGGGCCAAAGGCCACCTGGACATGTTCGCTGTTTTTGTAGCGATCGTTCAAATCGGTGGTTTTGTGAATGTATTCCTCGGCATCCCGGGCATATACCGTCGGGAAGTCCAGGATCGGCGCTGCCAGCTGGACGCGAATGTTGGCCTCCAGCGCGACTTTTGCCACTTCTTCAGGAAAGAAGTACATGTCGGTAAAGGCGGTAGTCCCACTGCGCAGCATTTCGGCTATGGCCAGGGCGGCGCCATCGCGAACAAACTCCTCGCTCACCCACTTGCTTTCGGCCGGCCAGATTTTTTCTTCCAGCCACGGTTGCAGGGGCATGTCATCGGCAAAACCGCGAAAGAGCGTCATGGGGGAATGCCCATGAGCGTTGATCAGGCCCGGAATCAAAACGTGGTTGTCGAGGCTGATTTCCTCGCTGGCCTGGCAGGCATTTTTCAGGGTTTCTGTCGGGCCAACCGCCACGATTTCAGCATCCTTGATGGCCAAGCTATGGCCGGTCAGAACCAGGCCTTTTTCAGTCATCGGAACCAGCCACCGGGGATGGATGAGAGTGTCCGCGGAAAAGGCCTCGGACGCGTGAACTGGAGATGACATAATTATCTGATTTTCCATGCTTTATTGGCAGTGCGGCGAGTATACCGATTCTTGCCGAAAACGGGTAGTTTTGCTGTTATTTCGCGGTGTTTTTTGGTAGAATTTTTGCCCATTATCGAGGCCTAAAAAACAGGATAAAAGCATTCAGATTTTGGCGAAAAATACGGGCAAATTCTCGGTGATTTCATCACGCAGATTATTGCTTGAAAATCCATTTTCATCAGGGTTTAGCTGCCGGAAAATGGAGAGCAATACCTGCCACCATCAGGAAAGTTTTCTGACCCTTGTCAAAAACACAGCGCTACCCGGTAAGAAAGACTGGGACAAAGACTGGGACAAAGACTGGGTCAAAGACTGGATTCAAAACAGTGTGAAAGCTTTTACGAAAGCACCCGTTTTGCCATACGTCACGCGGAACACTGCAGATTCCCAAGGCCTGTTGTCTCGACGCTTTGCCGGCTTCTCAACAACGCAATATCCAGCCAGTACCTCAATGTGCATATCGCGCGCCCCCTCTGACCCATACGCCATGTCGTGGCCAGGGGTGTCTGGTGCGGTTCAGCACGACAGTTTGACCAGGCAGTAACCAGGACCAACAACCTATGACAGACCAGCAGGAACCGATACAGACAGTCGCCATTGAAAGCGAGATGAGGCAGTCTTATCTCGATTACGCCATGAGCGTGATCGTGGGCAGGGCCTTGCCTGATGTACGCGACGGGCTGAAACCGGTGCATCGCCGTGTACTGTTTGCCATGAGTGAGCTGTCCAACGACTGGAACAAGCCTTACAAGAAATCCGCCCGTGTGGTCGGTGACGTGATCGGTAAGTATCACCCCCACGGTGACTCGGCGGTCTATGAAACTATCGTACGTATGGCGCAGGATTTTTCCATGCGCTATACCCTGGTGGACGGGCAGGGCAACTTTGGTTCTGTCGACGGCGATTCTGCCGCCGCGATGCGTTACACCGAAATCCGCATGGACAAGATTGCCCATGAGTTGCTGGCAGACCTGGACAAGGAAACTGTCGATTTTTCTGAAAACTATGATGGCACGGAACAGATTCCGGATGTGCTGCCAACCCGGGTGCCGAACCTGCTGGTCAATGGCTCCTCGGGTATCGCCGTGGGCATGGCGACCAACATTCCACCGCATAACCTTGGTGAAGTGATTGATGGCACCATCGCCCTGATGGCCAATCCCGACCTGGAGATCGATGATCTCATGGAGTACATCCAGGGCCCGGATTTTCCGACAGCGGCACAGATCAGTGGTCGCGCCGGTATCGTCCTCGCTTACCGCACTGGTCGCGGCAAGATCTACATACGTGCCCGTGCCGACGTCGAGCAGAACGAAAAGACCGGTCGCCAGAGTATCGTGGTCACCGAAATTCCCTACCAGCTCAACAAGGCGCGCCTGATCGAGCGTATTGCCGAACTGGTCAAGGAAAAAAAGCTTGAAGGTATTTCCGAGTTGCGTGACGAGTCCGATAAGGACGGCATGCGCATCGTGATTGAGCTGCGCAAGGGTGAAGTGCCCGACGTGGTCCTGAACAATCTGTATGCCCAGACCTCCATGCAGATGGTGTTCGGCATCAACATGGTTGCCCTGGTCGATGGCGAACCGAAAACTCTCAATCTCAAGGAAATGCTGCAGGCCTTTATTCGCCATCGTCGCGAAGTGGTCACCCGTCGTACCAAGTACCTGCTGCGGAAGGCCCGTGAAAGAGGGCATATCCTGGAAGGGCTCGCGGTGGCGCTGGGCAATATCGATGAGGTGATCGAGCTCATCAAGTCATCCCCGAGTTCCGCCGAGGCCAAGGAAAAACTGCTGGCCAAAACCTGGGTGTCAACAGGGGTGGAAGCCATGCTGGCGGATGCCGGCCCCGATGCCTGTCGTCCCGACGAGCTGCCCGAGGAAATGGGGCTGCATGATGGTCACTACAAGCTGTCACCGGAGCAGGCCCAGGCCATTCTGGAATTGCGTCTGCATCGCCTGACCGGTCTGGAGCAGGAAAAACTGATCAGTGACTATGCTGACCTGATTAAGCAGATTGGTGAATACCTGGAAATTCTCGGCAACACCGAGCGCCTGATGACCGTGATCCGGGAAGAACTGGAAGCCATCCGCGAGGAATACAACGACGAGCGCCGCACCGAGATTACGGCTTCCAGCCATGATCTTACCGTTGAAGACCTGATCACCGAAGAAGATCGTGTAGTCACTATCTCCAAGGGCGGCTATGCCAAGAGCCAGCCACTCACGGACTACCAGGCCCAGCGCCGTGGCGGCATGGGCAAGGCGGCTGCCTCGGTCAAGGAAGAGGATTTTGTCGAGCATCTGCTGGTGGCCAGCAGTCACGACACCCTGTTGTGTTTCACCAGTGCCGGCAAGGTATTCTGGTTGAAGGTCTACCAGATTCCACTGGCTTCGCGAACGTCCCGCGGCAAACCCATTGTCAATATCCTGCCACTGGATGAAGGGGAGAGCATTACCAGCATGTTGCCTCTGCGTGAATATGAAGAGGGCAAGTTCATCTTCATGGCCACGACCAGTGGTACCGTGAAAAAAGTCCCGTTGCAGGCCTTTTCACGCCAGCGCAGTGTGGGCCTGATAGCCATCGAACTGGCAGAAGGGGATGTCCTCGTGAAAACTGCCATTACCGACGGCACCCAGGATGTGATGCTGTACTCCAGCTCCGGCAAGGTGGTGCGCTTCAAGGAAAGCGATGTGCGTGCCATGGGCCGCACCGCGCGTGGTGTCCGTGGTATTCGTCTGGAAGGCAATCACCACATGGTCGACATGATCATTCCGCAGCCAGAGGGCCAGATCCTGGCCGTGAGCGAGAATGGTTATGGCAAACGGACAGTGGTTGAGGAATTCCCGGTCAAAGGCCGTGGTGGTAAAGGAGTTATTGGCATTCAGGCCAGTACCCGCAACGGTGCCATCATAGGCGCAGTGCAGGTTTTTGCCGGTGATGAAATCATGCTGATTAGCGACAAGGGCACGCTGGTGCGGACCCGCAGTGAGGAAATCTCTTCCCAGGGCAGAGCCACCCAGGGGGTGCGCTTGATCAAGCTCAAGGTAGGCGAATCGCTGGTAGGCGTCGCCCGGGTTGAAGAGCCTGAGGTAGATCCCGATGCGGTCACCAGTGAGGTTGACACACAGGACGACGGTGAACAGGATATGCCGTCGGCCGAGTGATGACGCAGATCCGCCCGGAAGACCGGGTCGCCTATCTTGGCCCTGAAGGAACCTATTCCCATGCTGCCATGCTGAAGTATTTCGGCAGCAGCCAGGTCGCCGTGCCCGTTGATGAAATTCCCAATGTCTTTCAGAGCGTGGCTTCAGGTGACTGTGTCTATGGGCTGGTGCCGGTGGAAAATTCCAGTGAAGGCTCGGTGACCCAGACTCTCGACTGCTTTGGCCAATATTCATTGCAGATCGTGGGTGAAGTCATGCTGCGAATTGAACACTGCCTGCTGGCCAGTAAAGCGACACAGGCTTCTGGCATTTTCCGCATCGTTTCCCACCAGCAGTCGCTGGGCCAGTGCCGGCACTGGCTGGCAAGCCACTATCCTGATGTCGACAAAATTTCCCTGTTCAGTAATGCCGAAGCGGCACGCTCTGCCGCAAACCAGCCAGGTATTGCCGCCATTGCCGGTCGTTCAGCCGCGGCGATCTACGGGTTGGATATCCTTGAGGAAAATATCGAGGATGTACACGACAATACCACCCGTTTTACGGTGCTTTGCCAGGATCATGTCCCGGTCCCAACCGGCAAGGACAAATCCTCCCTGATTCTGGCTATTCGCAATGAACCCGGCGCGCTGTTTGACGCCCTGGAAGCCTTCAAGATTCATGCCGTCAACCTGATCAAGCTGGAGTCGCGACCGTCACGCAAGGAAGCCTGGTCCTATTCATTCTTTGTTGATATTGACGGCCATCGGGATGATGCCAATATTCGCGCCGCCCTGGCCGAAGTGGACAAGCATGTACTTGAGTGTCGCGTGCTGGGATCCTATCCGGCCGCCCGCACCGAGTAACAGGCAAAGCGCACGTGAATCATCAGCTTTCCGGCAAAAAACTCGTCATCATCGGCCCAGGTCTTATCGGGGGTTCCGTAGCTCGCGGTATTACCCGGGCAATTCCCGACTGCGACATTGTGGTGGTGGGACGCCAGCAAACGGTGCTTGAGCAGATAGTGGCAGATGGTAACGCCGGTGGCTGGTCCACCGATGTCGGGCTGGCCTGCCGTGATGCAGATCTTGTCCTGGTCTCCGTACCCAGCCTGACAGTTGAGGCTGTGCTGCGGGAAATTGGCAGCACAGCTGCAGTTGTCACGGATGCTGCCAGCGTCAAAGGCGAGATCATACAGGCTGCCCGACGTGTCTACGGTGAAGTGCCGGCTAATTTTGTGCCGGGTCATCCCATTTCCGGTTCCGAGCACAGTGGCTACGAGGCGTCATTTGCAGAATTGTTTCAGAACAAGAAAACCATTCTGACGCCATTGGACAATACCGATGCCCATGCCGTGGCCCTGGTCACGGCGCTCTGGGAAAGTCTCGGATCAGAGGTGCTGACCATGACGGTGCCGCACCATGATGCTGTACTGGCAGCCACCAGTCATTTGCCACACCTGCTGGCCTTTGCCCTCGTGGATACGCTCTCAAAGAAGGGCACCAGTGAAGAGATTTTCCGCTATGCTGCAGGCGGTTTCCGCGACTTTACCCGGATTGCCTCCAGTGATCCCCAGATGTGGCATGACATCTTCATGACCAACGGTGAAGCCACGGTGGCTGTGATGGATGAGTATATTGAAGACCTGTACCGGCTTCGCAAGGTTATTCTGGACAGGAATTCGGATGAACTGATGACGACTTTTTCCCGCGCCAAAAAATCCCGGGACCGATTTCTCGAATACCTGGCAGCCATTGATCTGTCGCAAACTAGGTCGCACTGACCCCGCCAACAACCTCATGGATTCAACTACTAGTACCTGTTATGTCTGATCTCGTTTTTACCGTCCAGCCTGGAGGCCACCTAAGTGGTGATTTCCGGGTCCCTGGTGACAAATCCATTTCCCACCGCTCCATCATGCTGGGCGCCATTGCTGAAGGGGAGACCACGGTTGAGGGTTTTCTCGAGGGTGAGGACAGCCTGGCAACGCTACAGGCGTTCCGTGACATGGGCGTCGACATTGGCGATGTCGTCCAGGGCAAGACCCGCATCCGTGGCGTTGGCTTGCACGGACTGTCAGCCCCGGCCGCCCCTCTGTACCTGGGTAATTCAGGCACCTCAATGCGCTTGTTGTGCGGTTTGCTGGCAGCGCAGTCCTTTTCCAGTACTCTGACCGGGGACAAGTCGCTGTCCGGCAGGCCCATGCGCCGTGTCGCAGATCCGCTCATCAACATGGGCGCCAGGATCACCCTGCGTGAAGGCGGTGTCGCACCAATCGAGATTGCGCCTGGCAAACTCCACCCCATTGTGTTCGACATGCCGGTGGCCAGTGCTCAGATCAAGTCCTGCCTGATTCTGGCGTCCCTGTATACCGATCCCGCCGATGGTAGTACCGTGATCCAGGAACCTGCGCCATGTCGCGATCACACGGAACGCATGTTGCGCGGATTTGGCTACCCTGTCACCACGGAGGGTGCACGTATCAGTGTCAGTGGCGGTGGCAAACTGACCGGCTGTCATATTGATGTGCCGGCAGACATCAGTTCAGCGGCTTTCTTTCTTGTGGGGGCCTCCATTGCCAAAGGCTCCGATATACTGCTGCGCCATGTCGGCATCAATTCGACCCGGACGGGGGTAATCAATATCCTTCTGGCCATGGGGGCCGACATCACCCTGGAAAACTCCTGCGAAGCCGGTGGCGAGCCCGTCGCCGATATCCGGGTCAGGTACGCGCCGCTCAAGGGCATCAATATCCCCCTGGAACAGGTGCCTTTGGCCATCGACGAATTTCCGGCCTTGTTCATTGCCGCGGCCTGTGCGGAAGGCACGACAGTGCTGAGCGGCGCTGAGGAATTGCGCGTCAAGGAAAGTGACCGGATCCAGGTCATGGCTGACGGCCTGGCGACACTGGGCGTTGATCATGCGGTGAAACCGGATGGTATTGTCATCCACGGCGGGGGCGGTTTTGGCGGTGGGGAGATCAACAGTCACGGTGACCACCGCATTGCCATGGCTTTTACCATGGCTGCACTGCGGGCCAGGAGCGACCTTGTCATCCGCGATTGCCACAACGTGGCGACGTCCTTTCCGGGCTTCTGTGAACTGGCCAGCCAGGTCGGTGTCACCCTGAAAACCGACGAGCACTAGGCACATGGCGCAGTCCAGCAATGTGCCGGTAATCACCATTGACGGACCCAGTGGCACCGGCAAGGGGACTATCAGCCAGTTGGTGGCCGACCACCTGGGCTGGCACCTGCTGGACAGTGGGGCACTGTACCGGGTGGTTGCGATCGGTATTCAGCATAAGGGTATTTTATCTAACAAAATCAATGAGATATGTGACTTTGCCCTGGCCATGACCGTCACATTCTCGAGTGAATTCAAGGGCTCCGTCACCCTTGATGGCGAGGAAATCTCCGCCCAGGTACGCCTGGAGCAAACCGCTGAAGCGGCCTCACAGGTCGCAGCCATCCCCGAACTACGCCAGGTCCTCCTTCAGCGCCAGATCGATTTTCGCCAGCCACCGGGTCTGGTAGCGGACGGGCGCGATATGGGGACCGTCGTTTTCCCCACAGCAGGCCTCAAAATCTACCTCACAGCCAGTCCTGAAGAACGGGCGCATAGGCGATATAACCAGTTGATAAATAAGGGGGTTAGTGTTAATCTGCGCGCCCTTTTGCAGGATATCGCAAGCCGGGATGAGCGGGATGCCAACAGGGCAGTCTCTCCTCTCCGTCCGGCCCAGGATGCGCTCGTTATCGATACTACTTCCCTGAGCATCGACGAGGTCTTTGAAAAAGTCTTTGCCGAAGCCGGAAAACGGTTTCCCGAGACGAACGCCCAGGCCTGATTTTCTGTTTCCGGCTCGCCATTCGATGGTCTCGATGGTGGAGGTATGAGAACAGGGCAGGTCGCGAAAGAACCCCATTCATTCAGGTCCAGCCAGACCGGTTTGAACGGTTAATCTAATCAGACCCGTGCAGGCTGGTGCGCGGCAGACAGCAGCAAAACCCTATACTCAATTTGGTGCTGTATACAGGAAAACATTATGAGCGAAAGTTTCGCAGAACTTTTTGAAGAAAGTTTAAAAGACATCGACATGAAACCCGGCTCCATCGTGACCGGGACCATTATTGACATCGATTCTGAGTGGATCACTGTCAATGCCGGCTTGAAGTCCGAAGGCGTGATTGAACGCCGCGAATTCGAGAATGAAAGCGGAGAATTTACACTGCAGATTGGCGACGAGGTCAAAGTGGCTCTCGATGCCGTGGAAGACGGGTTTGGTGCCACCAAGCTGTCCCGCGAAAAAGCCAAGCGTGCAGAGTCCTGGATGGTGCTCGAACAGGCCTTTGAAAAAGACGAACCTGTCATGGGTATCATCAATGGCAAGGTCAAGGGCGGTTTCACTGTTGATGTGAACACGATCCGCGCCTTCCTGCCGGGTTCACTGGTTGACGTACGTCCGGTACGCGAAGTGGACCACCTTATGTACAAGGAACTGGAATTCAAGCTGATCAAGCTGGACCAGAAACGCAACAACGTCGTGGTTTCCCGTCGTGCAGTCCTGGAATCTGTCAACACGGCCGAGCGTGACGAACTGCTCGCCAGTCTGCAAGAAGGCCAGAACGTCAAGGGTGCGGTCAAGAATCTCACCGATTACGGTGCCTTCGTGGACCTGGGTGGTGTCGACGGCTTGCTGCACATTACCGACATGTCTTGGAAGCGTATCAAGCATCCGAGCGAAATCGTCAACGTGGGTGACGAGATTGACGTCAAGGTCCTCAAGTTCGACCGTGAGCGTAACCGCGTATCTCTTGGCTTGAAGCAGCTGGGTGAAGATCCCTGGATCGATATCAAGAGTCGTTACCCGGAAAACACCAGGGTCAAGGCGGTTGTCACCAACCTGACCGACTACGGCTGTTTTGCCGAGCTGGAAGAGGGTGTGGAAGGTCTGGTACACGTCTCAGAAATGGACTGGACCAACAAGAACATTCATCCGTCCAAGCTGGTGCAGCTGGGTGACGAAGTGGAAGTGATGATTCTGGACATCGACCAGGAGCGTCGCCGCATCTCCCTGGGCCTGAAACAGTGTCAGCAGAATCCGTGGGACGTGTTCGCCGAGAAGTTCAAGAAAGGCGACCGCATTTCCGGCAACATCAAGTCCATCACCGATTTCGGTATCTTTATCGGCCTGGAAGGCGATATCGACGGACTGGTACACCTGTCAGACATCAGCTGGGAAGAGCCAGGTGAACAGGCCGTGCGCCAGTACACCAAGGGCGACAAGCTCGATACCGTGATCCTGTCGGTTGATCCTGAACGTGAGCGTATCTCTCTGGGAATCAAACAGCTTTCCGACGACCCGTTTGCCAACTTCGCCGGCCAGAACGAAAAGAACAGCATCGTGAAAGGCACCGTGAAGGAAGTGGACGCCAAGGAAGCCATCATTACTCTGTCCGATGGTATTGAAGGCGTCCTGAAGGCGTCTGAAATCAGCCGTGACCGCGTGGAAGATGCCCGCAACGCCATTAACGTCGGTGAAGAAGTTGAACTGATGGTGATTGGTGTTGATCGCAAGAACCGCGTAATCAGCTTGTCCATCAAGGCCAGGGAGATTGCCGAAGAGAAAGGTGCTGTTGAAGAGCACAAGAAACAGAGCGCGACCGTGGCCGCACCGACTACTGTCGGGGACCTGCTCAAGTCCCAGCTCGACAAGGAATAGTCACGCATTGCTGTTGATGCGCAATCTGTCTGTTAAATTTTGTGAAGGATGAGCCATGACCAAATCTGAACTGATTGACCAGATCGTCTCCAAGCAAACCCAGTTGTCTGCGAAAGATGTCGAGCTGGCTGTGAAGGCAATCATTTCCTATATGTCTGAAGTTCTGGCCGATGGAGGCCGGATAGAAATCAGGGGATTTGGCAGTTTCTCCCTGCATTATCGGGCGCCCCGTGTAGGCAGGAATCCGAAAACCGGCGAGCCGGTGGAACTGAGCGGTAAGTATGTTCCCCATTTCAAGCCGGGCAAGGAGTTACGGGACAGGGTCAACAGCAGTATGCAGGATGATACTCCTGCTCCTGAAGCAGTGCCGTTTTTGGAATAACACTGGTGTAGTTCAGGTAACGCAATGAAAGACGGCAGCTTTTCTTACAGGAAGCTGCCGTTTTTTTTCCTACAGGTCTTACCACCGTGAAAGGCTTCATACGTTTCATCACATTCCTCGTGTTTGTCGGCATCATATTGCTGGCGTTCCTGTTTGCCGTGAATAACACCACGAACGTCAGCTTGTGGCTTGGCACCAGCCTGCCACCCACCAGCGTGGGTGTGCTTGTGATCTGTGCCTTTGTTGCCGGTGGTTTGAGCGGCTTGTTGCTGGGCCTCGGGGTATTCCGAAATCTCAGGTATCAGTGGCGAATCAGGCGGCTCAATGCAGAACTGGAAAAATCCAGGGAAACTCAGCCTGCTGACAACAGAAAACCGGTTCGCCGGGGTTAAGAAACCGATAACGCATGGAAGAAAGTGTTTTCAAAGATGGCCTGCTGTACTTCCTGCTGCTGACTGCACTCGGGTTGGGGTGGTGGCTTGGTCGTCGTCGCGTGAGCGGATATGCTCAACGCGGAGGCACACCCAACAAGGACTATTTCATTGGCCTCAACTTCCTGCTCAATGATGAGCCGGATGATGCCATTGATATCTTTATTGAATCCCTGGAAATCAATTCCTCGACTCTCGACACCCATATGGCGCTGGGCACATTGCTGCGCCGGCGCGGCAAGGTTGATCGCTCAATCGCGGTTTACCAGGACCTGCTGGGCCGTAGCGGTTTCACCCGCGATGAGGTTAATGAAATCAAGATCAACCTGGTGCAAAGTTATATTTCGGCAGGCCTGCTGGACAGGGCAGAGCACCTGCTTGAAGAACTGCGTCAGGAGAAAGGTGGCATCAAGGTCAAGGCGTTGGTGCACTCCGCGCATGTCTATCAGCTGGAAAAGGACTGGGTGAACGGCGTCGCCGCGCTTACCGATCTGCTCAGGGTCTGTCCGCCGGGTAAGGGGCAGGAGTACCAGCATCTGGCTTCCCACTTTTATTGCGAGCTGGCTGAAATAGAACTCGATAACGGGCATATGTCCCAGGCTCGTGAGTATCTGCAGCAGGCCTGGAACCAGGATCGTGGCAATGTCCGTGTCAGTATCCTCAGGGGACATCTGGAACAGCGCTGCGGCAACTACGGCGAGGCCATCAAACAGTACCTGCAGGTCAAAAAGCAGGATTCCGTCTTTATGGCGGATGTTTTTTTCCCCTTACTGGAGTGTTATCGCAAAGCCGGTAAAACCAAAGGGCTGCACAAGTTCATAGAAAGCAGCCTGGAATCTGAAGACCATGCCTCCGTCCTGCTGGGGCTGGCCGAACACCTGGAGCAGGAAGAAGGATCCCAGGCGGCTATTAACTTTCTGCTGCGACGCCTGGAAAGAAAGCCCTCTCTGCGATTGCTGCACCAGGCTCTGGTGCTCAAGGCAGACCTGCCTGAGGATCATCCCGAGAATCTGGCCCTGTTCCAGCGGGTACTGAACAGTTATATCAACAGCAAGGCCCAGTATTGCTGTGAGAACTGCGGTTTTGAACTGAAGAGCCTGCACTGGCATTGCCCGAGTTGTTCGCGCTGGGGCAGCGTCAAGCATGTCATGGGTGTGCTTGGCGAATGACCGCCAGACAGCATTGCAGCAAGCCAATTGGAGATTGATTATCATGACTTCTGACAAGCCCGTTATTCTGGCCCTGGACTTCCCTGATGGCGCGACTGCCATGGCCATTGCCAACAAACTGGATCCCGCACTTTGCCGCGTCAAGGTGGGCAAGGAACTGTTCACCCGGGCCGGCCCCGATCTCGTCCGCCAGCTTTCCGCTGCGGGATTCGATGTATTCCTGGACCTGAAATACCATGACATACCCAATACAGTAGCTGGCGCGGTGTCCGCTGCAGCCGATCTCGGTGTCTGGATGGTCAATGTCCACGCCAGTGGAGGACGGGCAATGATGGAAGCGGCCCGCAACGCGCTGCCAGCCCATGGTGGCCCGCTACTGATTGCCGTGACCGTACTGACGAGTATGGGACAGGAAGACCTGGCGGAGATCAACGTGCCCCTGGCGCCGGATGCCCAGGTTCATGCGTTGGCCACCCTGACCAAAGATTGTGGCCTGGATGGTGTGGTGTGTTCCGCGAAAGAAACCCTGGATTTGCGCCAGGCAATGGGTGATGATTTTGTGCTCGTGACTCCCGGTATCCGTCCTGCTGGCGATAGCGCCAACGACCAAAAACGGGTGATGACACCCGCGCAGGCGATAGCCTCTGGCAGCAACTATCTGGTTATCGGCAGACCGGTGACGCAGGCTGATGATCCTGCGGCCAAACTGCAGGCCATCATGGCCGAAATCGCGGCTGGTTAAGCCACAGGCATTTTTTGCAAACTCTGCTACATTGACTCCAGCAGCCCTGGCTGCATCAACAGAAACAGACATGCATGGAGGCAATGTCATGAGTCAGTTTATCCGCAAGACCGGTGATGACCGGATTATCACCTGCTCAACCCATTTCATCAGAACCCCGCTCAGGATGCTGGTCATGCTGACCATGGTCCTGCTGTCAGGTGTACTGTTTGCACAGAACGCCCCAGACATTACCGGCGATCTGCAGGCGATAGAGATCGAACCGATCAATATCAATCGCGCTGATGCCGAAACTATTGCGCGTGTTTTACTTGGCATCGGCAACAGCAGGGCGGAAGCCATCGTGGACTACCGTGAGCAGTATGGTGAGTTTCACAGCCTGGAAGAACTGCAAATGGTGCGTGGTGTTGGGGAGGTCACCCTCAAAAACAATGCCGACAGGATACGCTTCGATTAGGCGAACAGTCCGGGGAAAAGGCGTTCAGGCGCCTTTTTCCTGCGTCCGGTTTTGTGTCACGGCATAAAGTTTGTCAGAATGCACTCCGTTTTCTGACTGCCTTGGCGTTATGCATGACAACGCTTTACCTGCTGCCTGTAGCTTTCCTGCTGACATTTGCCATCTGCCGCGTTGTGATCTACGCGGCCAATCGCAAGCAGTGGCTTGACCATCCCAATGATCGCAGTTCCCACCAGGATCCGACCCCTACCGGGGGAGGTATCGGCATTGTGCTGGGTTTTATCCTTTGCTTTCTGGCAGGATCCAGTGACGCCAATCTGGGTTTCAATCCGCTTTTAGTCCTTTTGCCGGCCGTTCTGGTAGCCGGTATCGGACTGGCTGATGATTTTTACAGCCTGGGCATCTGGTCCAGGCTGAGTGTCCAGCTCATTGCAGTTCTGTTGGTACTGGCCACGCTTGGCTTGCCTGTTATCCCGTTACCGACAATGATACTCTTGCCCGGGCCGGTGGCGTTCGCGTTGGCGGTTTTCGGGTTTATCTGGTTCATCAATCTGTTCAATTTCATGGACGGTATCGATGGCCTGGCAGGCGCAGAAAGCCTGTTTTTTTGCCTGGCTTTATATGGACTCTGCCTGCCGGGCCTGACACCGGATCTGGGCTATTTTGTCTTGCTGCTGTCTGCAACTGTGGCTGGGTTTTTGGTCTTAAACCTGGCGCCCGCCCGCATTTTCATGGGTGATGTCGGCAGTAACTTTCTGGGCTTTATGCTGGTTGTCATCAGCTTGTCAGTCACTTTGACGGGTCTAACCAATATCTGGGTTTGCCTGATACTGGCCGGCGTTTTTATAGTCGATGCCACGCTGACACTGATATCCCGTTGTCGCAGGGGTGAGAAATGGTACTTCGCCCATCGCGATCATGCCTACCAGCGGGCAACAGATGTGTTGGAGAGCCATGGCAAGGTCGTGGTAATCATTACCGTGATCAACCTGTGCTGGCTTCTGCCGTGTGCCTATCTTGCCCAGCGGTTTCCGGGTTACGGACTTTTCCTCTTGCTGTTGGCCTGGCTGCCCCTGGCTGCCGTGGTAACCCAGTCTGCGAAATTATCGGCAGGCACGCGTTCTGCCTGACGGACTCTTAATCCTGCATTAACAACCTTGTTCTACAATCTGTAGTGGGCATAGCTATGGCATGTTCAGGCTGTCGGGTATGTCGCATTTTTGGCATGACATAACAGATACACTCGACAATATGGATTTCTTTGTCACGACATGACAGGTAATGTGAAACATGCCATCACGCAAGACTGACTATTTACCAGGAAGAAGGGGATAGCATGCTGACCAGGGAAGAGGTTGTGGAATCGCTGTTAAATAGGCAGATTCTCAAGCCGGATACCACATTGATCAGCACCTTCCTGTCAGGAA
>Ga0181566_10000815_pt1 | contig 25230 bp, 23 predicted proteins | sample 101ome_15_FD_133762 | JGI IMG/M metagenome (GOLD analysis project Ga0181566, IMG submission 133762) | Coastal salt marsh microbial communities from the Groves Creek Marsh, Skidaway Island, Georgia - 101402AT metaG (megahit assembly) | ecosystem: Environmental > Aquatic > Marine > Intertidal...
ACGTTCGATGAAACAGGAAAAGTATAATGAGCTTCTTGTAGCATATCTCCAGAATTGAAGGGAATATGCAGCATGCACACTCGTGATTCAAACACAAACGAAGCGAAGCTAGAGAGAAACGGGCTCGTGGCCAATCATCCCATTTTTTATCCGACGTTTCACGGCGACCTGACGGCTGTCAGAAACAAACTCGAAGCGGACCCCGAGCTTGTGCAGGTGCGCGATGCGAAAAACTTGACGCCTCTGCACGTCGCTGCAAGTCGCGGGCACGCCGACATTTCGCGTCTGTTACTCGAATATGGTGCGGATGTGGAGGGAGCGAGTGAAGGCGACGAGTGGACGCCGCTGGTGTTTGCTTCCTATAGGGGCCATCTCGACGTTGTGAACGCGTTGCTTGAATACGGTGCGGGCACAGCGGAAAAGGACGGCAATCCTATTCACTATGCGGGACAGCGTAGGCACAAAGAGATTTGCAAGCGGTTAGTTGAACACGGCGCCGTAGATGATATTGTGGAGAGCGAAGATCTGGACCTGAAAAATCTGTTTCGAGCTGCTTACAGCTACGACCCTCATGCTGCAGAAAACGTTCTGTCCAAGCGACCCGAGCTTGTGAATGGTAAAGACAGAAAGGGTCGAACACCGCTACATGAAGCCTGCACGAACGGAGATACAAAGACGGTCCGCATCCTATTGCGCTACAATGCGGATGTAAGCACACGGGACCACTGTGGCAAGACGCCCCTCGACCGGGCCCTAGCCCACCGACAGCACGGTGTGATCAAACTACTTGAGAAGCACATATAGGCAGGCGAAAGCAAAATATAAGGAGTTGCCTCATGAGCGAAACGATGGCACAGATGGGCGAGGAACAGATGTGGGCCTTTGAGCTCGATGGCTATATCCTCCTCCCCAACCTGCTCGGCGCGGCGGCCGCAGCACACGCCACACCCACTGCGCTGGCTGAGCATGCAGGCCTGCTGGCTGCGATTGACCAGCTGGCGGGCGGGCAAGTGCCCCTGTGGTACCGCGCTGCGTATGACGGGACAGAGGGTAAGGAACAGGCCTTCCACACGATCCAGTTTGCGCTAGACCGGCCGCCGGGCCGCCTGACCAAAGAGGGGCAGTGGGCCAATGATCTGACGGTAGATGAGCAGCGCCGACTGGGCTACGATACAACCAGCCGGCCCGACCGGGCATACGTGTGGGGACTGCGCGCGCTGTGGGCGGTGGACGACAGCTGCGTGGTGGTGTGCCCCGCCTCCCACAAGGCCAACGTGCATCCCCCTCCGAGCATGTCCCGTGCCGAGGAACTCGAAGCGACCGAGCGCGTGCAGCTCAGCGCCGGCGACTGTCTGCTGGCCGTGGCCACCACGCTGGTGGGCGCCGTCCCGGGTTCCGCGCTGCAAGAGTGCATCTTTTGCGACAATGCCCGCTTCCCTGGAGGGGCCTCTGGCCACAGCACTAAGAGGGCAAACAGCTGGATCGACGAACTCACGCCCGAGCGCCGAGCGCTGGTGGCCGGCCCACCGCGCGGCTTCGGCCACGACGGTCAGCTCCTCAGCAACGAGCAGCAGTTGGCCCCGTCGCTGCTGAGTATCAACGGGCGGCCGGACGCTCCTGACCGCGAAGAGGTGTGGTTCTGGGATTTAAGAGGCTATCTGGTGCTACACAACGTGATGGACCGCGCGTGGTTAGCGCAGTGCAATGCAGCGCTCGACTCGCCTTTTGCTCAAGCCAACCGCCGTCCGGTCGAGCTTTCGAACAGTGTCGTGGGCACATACCCAGACTACGAGGGCTGTTCGCAGACGATTGCCCCGGCGCCGGGCACGCGCTGCACCGAAGAGCGCGTCTCGCAGACCTGGGCTCATCCCTCGCCCTTTAGCGACGGCTTTCGACGCATGATCGACAATCCGCTCGTGAACGCACGGCTAGCGTGGATGATCGACCCGGGCTTCGTCATGACGACGTGCTACACCATAGTCAGTCGCAACGGAGCAGCCGGACAGCCCCTGCATAGCGGCTGGTTTTACGGCGCTGGGCATACCTATCATTTCCGGGACGGACAGCCGCGCACGGAGCAGGTCAACATCGGCTGGCTGCTCCAAGACGTCGAGACGGCGACGGGCGACGGTGGACTGATGTTAGTCCCCGGAAGCCACAAAGCACGGCGGCCGCTGCCGCGCCCCAAGCAAACCAGCTGCGACCTGCCGCAGGTCAAGCACATGCAGGGCGTTGCCGGGACGGTTATCATGTATGCGGGCACGACGACGCACGGCGTGCGCAGCTGGCGCAACCCCCATCGCGAGCGGCGCTTCGTCAACACCAAAGCGGGGCCCAACATACGGCGCCCGGCGCCCGATCCGGGGCAACCTAGCCCCTGACGAGCGTGGGCTATATAAAAGGCATGAGGCTTGAATGGATGCCAAAAAAATGAAATCGGGCGGCATTTTTCAGTACACTTAGTTTTCCATAGATCCGAGAAAATACAGGAGGCGTTATGGATGGGTTGGTGCAGTGTAGCAAAGTTGTTGTAGCCGAATCAGGTGATAAGGGCGTAGGGGCGTTTGCCGCCTGTCCAATACGTGAGGGCGAAGTCGTTGAGCGCGGTATCGTTCGTAGATTGCCATCCGCGTTCGACGGCAACTCAAGCCCCTACGTGTTTACCTGGAGTGAGGATCGAACGGTATGGGCTATCGGCTCGGGGTGTTCCACCTTCTACAACTGTTCTGACACCCCCAATACAGAGATGCGGCGAGACTTTGAAAACGACACCTTTGAGGTGATTGCCCTGCGAGCCATACCGAAAGGGGAAGAGCTCACACACGTTTATAAGAGCCTGCAATGGCGGGGCTGTTTTGCCGATTTACGCTGACCTTGGAAGAGTACGGCAACCCGATTCACTATGCAGGACAACGCAGGCATTGGGAAATTTGTCGGCGCAAGGCTGATCCCAACGCGTGGGGCGATTGTGGCCAAAGTACTGGAGCGGCATACCTGAACGATTGAAGGCTTAAACTGCCTATTCTATTCACTCTATGGTAGAGCAGAGGGGTATACAGCAAAGCGGCTCCGGATTCCTCCGGAGCCGCTTTGCTTTAAACGCAATGTATGAGAAGACCTAGCCAGCCAGCGCCCGCATCGTCTCGACGCATTTGGTCAGCGCCGGCACGGGGTTTTCCACGTCGGCTTCGTACTCGATAACGGCCATGCCGTCAAAGCCGCCCTCTTCTAGCGCACCGACAAAGGCCTTCAGGTCTAAGTTGCCCTCACCGACGACAACGTCTTCCCACATGCCGTCGCGCCCAAAGACAAAATCCTTGTAGTGAACGCCGTAGATATGGCCGGCAAAATCTTTGGCCCACTTTACTGGATTGCCCTGATGCGGACCGATCTGCATGGCCCAAGCCGTATCAATGCACAGCCCTACTTCCGGCGCGCCGAGACCGACGAGATGGTTGAGCACGCTCGGCTGACCGCCAAAGTGGTAGCCGCCGTGGGAGTGGATACCGACGCGAATGCCGAATTCGCGCGACCAGCCACGCACCTGAGCAAGGGCTTTGCCGTAGGTCTCTAGCTGAAAGTGACAGGAGATATGTTTTGCGCCAGCCAGGGCCGCACACTCGAAAAAGTCGCGGTCCGAGTCTTGACCCGTAAAGGTCTGCACGCCAATAGACACAATGTCGACGCCCTTGTCATTGTACGTTTTAACGATGTCCTTCCAGCCTTCAGGGTCGTTAAAGTCGGCGTGCACGGCGCACACCTCTATGCTCTGCACGCCAATGTCGAGGACCTTCTGCGCCACGTCGGCGTTGTCCTTAAAGTGGCGAAAGCAAAAGCTCTGCACGCCGTAGTCTAGTGCTGCACTCATGGAAGAGTTCCTTTCAGTGTATTGGTTTGTCACGGATCTACAACGGGCTAAAAAACGCCTTTGGCGCGTTTAGAGCAAGCCGAGAAGGCGGCGCACTGCCGGTATGCGCAAACGCCGGGCAATGCGTAGATTCACGCACGGTTCGTCCCCACATCTCCTCGCGGAGAATGCGCTATGTCCAGAGATATTATGCTGCTCATCGGCCAGTCCAACATGGCCGGACGCGGCCTGCCAAACGAAGTAGATCCCATCGCCGATGGGCGCATCGAAACCTTCCGAGACGGTCAGTGGCAGACGGCCGTCGAGCCGCTGCACAACGACAAGGAAACGGCCGGCATTGGCCTGAGTATGTCCTGCGCCAGCGCCTATCTGGAGGCCTTGCCCCAGGCGCGCATCGGCCTCGTGCCGGCCGCCGTAGGCGGCACGCCGCTGAGCCGATGGATGCCGGGAGAAGATCTCTACGAACGCGCCCTCGGCATCGCACGGGAAGCGCTTAGAGGGGGTGCGCTCAAGGCCATTCTTTGGCACCAGGGAGAGACTGACGCACAGCACCTCGAGCTAGCGCAGAGCTACGGTCAACGCTTGGCTCAAATGGTGAGCACCCTGCGCCAGGCGCTCGACGCGACCGACGTGCCCTTTGTAGTCGGCGGGCTGGGCGACTTTCTCGCGGTCCATCCGGCCTGCATACACTATGGACTTGTCAACGACGCCCTGCAAAACCTGAACGTGGATCGATGCGGCTTTGCCAGCGCGGAGGGCTTGGGAGAGTTTGACGGTATCCACTTCAACTCGGCTGCGCTACGCGTCTTGGGCCAGCGCTACGCGACCGAGCTGCTGCGCCTCGTCGGGGCGTAAAACGCTCAGGCCACGCGCACCAGGCGCTTGCCCGTGTTGTCCCCCTGCAGCATGCCGATAAAGGCGGCCGGCGCGTTTTCGAACCCGTCGATAATATCCTCTCTGTACGACAGCTTGCCCTCTCGCACCCATCCGGCCAGCGCGTGGAGCGCCTCGGCGTAGCGTTCGGCAAAGTCGAAGACGAGAAAGCCGCGCATGGAGAGACGCTTCGTTATAAAGAGCCACGTTTGGCGCAGCCCCCGCTCCGGTCTTTTGAGATTGTACTGCGAGATCTGGCCGCAAACCGAAATGCGCGCACCCGTATTGAGCTGCAAAAAAACGGCGTCCGAAATCGAACCACCGACGTTATCAAAGTAGACGTCGATGCCGTCGGGACACAGCGGGCCCAGCGCCTCTCCGTAATCGGCGGCCGTCTTGTAGTTAAAGCCACCTGCAAAGCCCAGCTCGTTGCAGATGTAGTCGACCTTGGCATCGCTGCCGGCCACGCCGACGGCGCGACAGCCTTTGATCTGCGCGATCTGCCCGACCAGCGACCCCACGGCACCGGCTGCACCCGAGACAACCACCGTCTCTCCCGCACGCGGCTGCCCTACGTCGAGCAGGCCAAAGTAGGCCGTCATGCCGGGCATGCCCAACACGCCCAATGCAGTAGAAATGGGCCCTAGCCGCGGATCCACCTTATGCGCCTCCTCGCCGCGCGCGACCCCGTGCGACTGCCAGCCAATAGAGGCCTGCGCCACGTCGCCCTCGGCAAAATCGGGATGGCGCGAGGCCACCACGTCGCCGACCGCGCCGCCGACCATGACCTCGTCGAGCTCGACGCCGGGCGCGTAGGAAGCGCCGGCATTCATGCGACCGCGCATATACGGATCCACCGATAGGAAGCGCGTCCGAATCAAAATTTCGCCCTCCTGTAGGTCCGGTATAGGCGCCGTTTCCAAGCGAAAATTGTCTGCTGTTGGAACGCCCTGCGGCCGCGAGGCCAGCACGATGCGTCTGTTTTCCTCAGACATTATATACCCCCCTGAGCGTCAGGCAGCGCCGCATTAGTTCCACTGGTCGACCCCCAGCAGCTTTTTGCCTAGCGGCGTCAGCTCGGCCGTCTGCTGCTTCTCTTTCTCCCACGCGCGCGGGTCCCCCGGCCAGTTGGGCATGGGACGGCGCTCCTGCCACGAGGCCACGCGCGCCTGACGCGCCGCTTCGTCGTCGGTGCGCGCCGGACTCATGGTGATATACTGGGCGAGGCGCGGCTTGTCCGAGGTATTGTGGCCGTTGCCGTGCGCCAGCAGCCGGTGCCAAATCAGCAGGTCGCCCGCCTTGCCGGGAATCGACCTCACGTCTAAGCCCGTCAGATCGGGATGGTGCGGGTTGCGATCCTCCGGCTGCGTCTTCACCCATTCCTCAAAGGTGTTGTTAAAACCGGGCACGCACTGAAAGCCACCCTGATCTTCCGCCGTGTCCGTCAGGTAGAGCACGCCCTGCACGCCAAATTGAATGGGCTGCTGCGAGGTGTCTAAGTCCCAGTGAATCATACCGCGATTGTTCCAGTCGGGCTTATCCTCGCGCGCCGGCGGTTTCATATTGGCCCGGTCGAGCGAGACCCACAGCTTCTCTTCTCCCCAAATCTCGGCGAAGGCCTGATACACTCTGGGGTGCTGTCGGTTATCCCATATAGCCTGATGCTGGTACATCTCGACCATGCCTCCTGCCGATATGGGCGAGCAGCGATTGTCGCGCGTGAAGGGCTTGTGCTTATACCATGTCTCGGAATCCTCTGGATCCATATCCAAGAACCACCAGATCGCCTCGACCATGCGATCGAGGTTTTCCTGCGGCACGGCGTTGGGAATAATTACGTATCCGTTCTCTTCCCAGAAGGCCCAATCTGCTTTGCTCAATACGGTCATCGTACGCGCTCTCCTTGCATTTTTTCAGTCTATATCCGCCGCCTCTAGCAGCGGCAGCACTTCGTCTTTTTCGGATAGTAGAGGTGTTTCCACGGGCCAATCTATGCCAATGGCCGGATCGTCCCAGCGCACGCCTCGATCCAGCGTCGGCGCGTATTCGGCCGACACCTTGTAGGTGAAATCGACCTCTTCGCTCAGCACGCAGAAACCGTGTGCAAACCCGGCGGGGATGTAGAACATCTGCTCGTTTTCCTCCGTTAGCGAAACGCCCTGCCACTGGCCGAAAGTCGGCGAGTCGCGTCGGATATCTACGGCCACGTCAAAAATCGCACCGCGCACCACCTTGACCAGCTTGGCCTGCGCCTCGGGCGCTTTCTGGAAATGCAGCCCGCGCAGCACGCCGCGCACCGAGTGCGAAAAATTGTCCTGCACGAAATCGTCGTCTAGGCCGTTGTCGATAAATTCCGATCGCTTGTAGGTCTCCATAAAGTAGCCGCGCGCATCTTGGAAGGCGCGCGGGGTAATGAGTACGAGGTCGGGAATATCCAATCGCTTAAAATCAAACGGCATGCATTCTATCCTCCGTATACAGTCTGTATCAACGCCCGTATATAGCCGATGGCATAGGCTTTGCCATACAAATTGTCGTGGTGGGGAAAGTGCGGCGTGTGATCCATCATATAGGGTCCGTTAAAGCCGTTGTCGCGATAGACCTCCATCGCTCGCTTCATATCCACTTCACCCTCATCCATAAACACTTCTGTAAAGCGCGGCAGCTGTCCGCGCACGTTGCGAAAGTGCACCCAGGCAATCTTATCGGCCGATGCCATCTCGGCGATGGCGTCGTAAATGCCCTCCGGTCCGAGGAGCTCCGTCATGCAGCCCTGGCAAAAGAGCATGGCGTTACTGTGGCTCGGCGAAATCTCAAAGAGCGTGCGGCGAAACTGGGCCAGCGTAGAGCAGATCTGGGCCACGCCGCCCAGCGGCTCGGGTATGGGCGGATCGTCCGGGTGCAGCGCCATGCGCACGCCGGCCCTTTCGGCCGCTGGGATAGCCGCGCGCAAAAACGTTTCCATGCGCTGCCACATTTGCTCTTCGGAGACGGGCGGTTCGTGCGGCGCCGGACGATGTGCGTCAAACTCTTCGTAGTCGAAGGTGCTGTACTGCACACCGCCGCGTCCCACGTCCGCAGTCGTGCGAAAATTGCCCATCGGCTTGAAGTTCCAACCCAAGCAGGGAATACCGGCCCTTCCCAAGCTCTCGAGCATTTGGCACCAGTGCCCGATTTTTTCGTCGGCGTCCTCTTCGTTGAGGGTGATCTCCTGCCAGGCCGACATAAAGACGTTGTTGAGTTTGAGCCCGTGCGACTCGACCTGCTCGCGCGCCTTTTCCAGCGCTTCCGTGCAGTCTTGTCCGGCGCGCAGCGCCTGCGCCAGCGTCGAGTTGGCCGCCCCCGTGCTGCGCACCTTGGCGCCGGCCTGCGGCTTTCCTCCGCGCAGCTCGAGATGGATGGAATCGACGCCTATGGCCCGAAAAAAGCTCAGGCGCTCATCGCTCAGCTCCCCAATGCCGATTTGTTCCAGTATGTACATGTCGTCCGCTCGCGTCTAAAGGGGTGCTACGAAGGCCAGATCTGCTTACCGCCGTCCACGCGCAGCACCTGCCCCGTTATATAGGTGTTGTTGTCCGAAACGAGAAATTCCACGGCGCGCGCTATTTCAATGGACTGACCGTAGCGCACCAGCGTTCCACCGTCCTGCTGCATATCCTCGTCTACTACGCGACTAGCCAGAAAGCGCGGCGTCTGGATATCGCCCGGCGCAATGACGTTGGCCGTCACGTTATGGGCGCGCAGCATCTCGGCTAGACAGCGCGTATACTCGTGCACGGCGGCCTTAGCCGTGGCATAAATCGCCGAATTTTCCGTGCCAAAGAGCCCGGCGATGCTGCCTATACTAACGATGTGGCCCGCCCTACGCTCAATCATCTCCGGCGCGACGGCGCGGCTGCACAGGATGCAGGTCATCAGGTTGCGATCCAGGACCGTGCGAATGTCTTCTAGTGCAATGGAAACGGCGTCGTTTTGCGGCGGCTTGCCGGCCATGGGCGCGCTCGTGCCGGCCGCGCCAATATCGCCGCCGGCGCAGTTGACCAAGATATCAACCGATCCCAGCTCTGCGCGGATCGTCTCCACCATGTGAGTGACCACCCCTTCATCCGTTAGGTCGCCGTGCACGGGCAGCACGCGCGCGCCGCTCTGAGCGGCGATATCGGAGGCCACCTCCTCCAGCGAGTTGCCCTCGCCAAAAGCCTGCGTCGACGTAGCCGTAGTTCCGTGCAGGGCAACGGCCGCACCCATATCGGCTAAATGCGTCGCAATAACGCGACCTATTCCGCGCGACGACCCGGTCACCCAGGCGACCTTGCCGCTCAAATGCCCCTTTTCCTCTCCCATGCATATCTCCTTATACTAAATGCTGCATCTCCGTCGGCGATTTATGTAGCGCTACAACATACGCAATCGCACAGCCCCCATCCACGGCGCGCGGTGTGATGCCTAAATTACTCAGCCCATACTCTTCCCACTAGGTGCCCGATGAACATCAACTCCCGACAGCACGCGCTCCTACAGCGCACCTTTCTCGACTACCAGCCAACGGAATCCTTTCTCGACAATCCGCTGGTCGTGCAGCGCGCCCAAGGCCTCTACTACTGGGACACGGACGGCAAGCGCTACTTTGACGCCATCGGTGGCATTTTCGTCGCCATCTTAGGACACGGTCATCCGCGCGTAGTCGAGGCAATGCAAAAACAGCTCGAGGTCCTGAGCTTTGCCCCTCCCATGCACGGCACGGCCGACGTGACGCTCGACTTTGTCGAACGCCTGAGCCAAGTCACGCCAGGAGATCTCAACTTCGCAAAGTCTTTCAGCGGCGGATCCGAATCCATCGAGGCCGCCCTCAAGTTTGCACGCCAGTATTTCAGACAGAGCGGCCGGACCAGCAAATACAAGTTTATCAGTCGCTATCAGGGCTATCACGGCGGTACCTATGGAGCCATGGCCGCCAGCGGCACCGGCAAGCGCAAGACGCCCTTCGAACCGCATATGACCGGCTTTCTCAAGGTCTTCCCGCCAACCTACTACCGCGATCGCTTTTCCTCTTGGGAAGAGTGCAATCGTTTCTGCGCGCAGCTCTTTGAAGACGTCATCATCAGCGAAGATCCCGATACCGTTGCCGGCATTATCGTTGAGCCCATCGGCAACACGGGCGGTATCATTACGCCGACGGAAGAATATTTTCACATGCTGCGCGATATATGCGACCGCCACGACGTGCTGCTCATATTCGACGAGATTATCACGGGCTACGCGCGCACGGGATCGATGTTTGCAGCGCAGACGTTCGGGACAACGCCGGATATAATCTGCGGAGGCAAGGCGCTCTCTAGCGGCGCCATTCCGCTGGGTGCGCTCACGGCGCGCGAGGGCATGGCCGAGGCCTTTCGCGGCGACCCTGAAGAAGCGCGCAACTTCGCGCACGGCCACACCTATGCCGGCAATCCGCTGGCCTGTGCCGTGGGCATAGCCGTCCTAGATGAGATCGAAGCGAGCGACCTGTGCGCGCGCGCGCTTGAGCGCGGTGCATATCTCCAGACCAAACTGCAGGAGCTCACAAAGCACGGCGTCGTGCGCGAAGTGCGCGGGCGCGGCATGCTGCTCGGCGTGGAACTCGTGCGCGATACGCACACGATGGAGCCCTTTCCCGAGCTGGGGATAGCGCTTAAAAAAACGGCCTTGGAAAACGGGCTCATTATGCGCATTGATCCCAACTGGTTCGCCGTAGCACCGGCGCTGACCATCAGTGAAGGCGAAATAGACGAGCTCTATTCGCTGATCGACAAGAGCATTTCCGACGCGCTAGAGCGCGTGCATCACGAAAAATAAAAGGGAGGCTATATGCCATCGTTTGACATCGTCAACGAAGTCGACTTGCAGGAAGTCGACAACGCCGTGAACAACACCAAGCGCGAGGTTAGTACGCGCTACGATTTTCGCCAGACGCGCACCGAGGTCGAGTTTAATCGCAAGGAAAAGAACATTGCGCTGCAGACGAGCGACGACATGAAGATGGAAGCGCTGAAGGACATGATGATCAACCACTTCATTAAACGCAGTATCGATCCCAAGTGCATTGACTTCGGCGAAAACGAGGGCACATCACAGGGGCACATAAAGTGCAGCGCAGCGCTTCAAGAAGGCATCGCGCGCGAAGTCGCACAAAAAATCGTCAAGCAGATTAAAGGCTTGAAAATCAAAGTCCAGCCGGCTATTCAGGAAGACCAGGTGCGAGTAACGGGAAAGAAGATCGACGATCTACAGGCCGTTATTTCGGCCATGAAATCTGAGAACTTTGGTATACCCCTACAATTCACTAACATGAAGAAATAAATGACGCATACCACAATTGCCATACGCTGCGCTTGGGCTCTGACCCTACTGGCCGCACCGCTCTTTGCCCAAGAAGGAGCGCCCATACACGTTTGGGACCTCGGCGGCATGCGGCCCGGACAGCTAACCGTATACAACCCCGACAGCAACGATGCCGAGTTTGGAACACCCGTGCGAGCGGGCGATCTCAACGGCGACGGCTATGACGACTTGGTCGTATCGGCCATGGCCGGTGATGGCCCCCCCGGACCGCAGCGCCCCAATGCCGGAGAAGTTGCCGTCTATTTTAGCCCCGGGTTTATCGGTGGACGCGTCGATCTGAGCGAAGAGCACGACAACGTCGTCACGGTTTACGGCGAAGAAGAGCGCGCCATCTTTGGCATAAAAACAGAGGTCGCCGACCTAGACGCCGACGGACGTAACGACCTGCTAGTCGGCTCGTTTTACGCCAATGCAGGCGACCGGACCGATGCTGGCAAGCTCTACATTCTATCCGGTCACCTACTAACGGATCGTCTGGACGGCACGCGCACGGTCGATCTGGCACGGGCGTGGCCGCCGGGCGTTCTCGGCGTGCACGGGCCCGAACCCCGCAGTCGATTGGGGGTTTGGGTTGCAGCCGGAGATGTCGACGGCGACGGCTTTCAGGACGCGGTCATTGGAGCAGATCAGGCCAGCGGTTGGAACACGCCGGGCGATGAAGCAGGACGCGTCTACGTGCTCTACGGACCCCTTGAACTAAGCGGAACGATCGACTTAGCCGACGGCGATCAGCCCATGACGGTAGTCTACGGCCTAGACGCGATGGACCACCTCGGCTCCTCGCTGGGCATGGGGGACGTGGACGGCGACGGACGCGACGATATTGCCATGGGCGCGGCGGCGCTGGGCACGCTGCGCAACGCCTATGACCGGGCAGGCGGCGCCGGGGACGGACCCGACAACAGCCGCGAGAACACCGGCGACGCGTACGTGTTTTTTGGTCGCGCAGACCGGCCTGCGCACGTCGACCTGCGCACCGACGCGGAGATCCTGACGATTTACGGCGCAGACGGCGGCGGCTCCTCGCCCGATCGCATGGGAGAAGAAATCGTCTCAGCCGATATAAACGGCGACGGATTTGACGACCTCATGCTAGGCGCATACCGAGCCGATGGGCCCGACAACAGTCGACCCGATGCAGGGGACACCTACGTCGTCTACGGCGCGGCGAATCTGCGCGGTCAAGTGCTGGATATGGCGCAGCCACCGGCCGGCACTACGATTATTTACGGAGCTACCAACAGGGCCATCAGCGGCGATGCGCTCGCGGCAGGAGATATTCACGGAGACGGGTTTGACGACCTCTTTATCGGCGTGCCCGGCGACCGCGGTCCGCTCGACCGCCCCGCTTCCGGGGGCATTGTCGTCATCGCCGGTGCACCTGAGCTACCCGGCGTCATTGATCTAGCGGCACCCAGCGTGCCGGTGGTCTGGATACAGGCGCCCGATCCAGCCGACTTCTCCGCCTACTGGGCTGCCGCCGGCGATATGGACGGTGACGGCTACGTAGACGTAATGCCCAACGGCATGGCCGGCGACGGACCCGACAACGACCGCAACAACGCCGGCGAAGCACACGTGGTGAGCGGGCGGCTTATCGCCGACATCTTGGGGGGCGCCGTAACGGCCATAAGTTCGACGGAATCGATCCCGCAGCGAGCCGCGCTGTGGCAGAACTATCCCAATCCCTTTAACGGACAGACGCGTATCCGCTATGAGATCGCGCGCTACAGTCAGGTCGAATTGGCCATTTATACGCTGCTCGGCCAGCGCATTGCCACGCTCTGGCAGGGCAAGCAGGGCGTAGGCGTTCACACGGCCTACTGGGACGGACGCAGCGATGCGGGCACGCGGGTCGCCAGCGGCGCCTACGTTTATCGACTCTCTAGCGACGAAGGCGAACAGGCCAAAACGCTCGTATTGCTCAAGTAGCGCACGACCCCGCACTCGTTGCCGTCCATCAGAGCAGGCGTTACTTTCTTACCCCTGGCAAAACAACTCCAACTAGCAAATAGGTGAGTCAATGAAAAAAGTGTTACTCACGGGCACTACGGGTACCGTAGCACACGTGATGCGTCAGGAGCTGGGTGACGAATACGATATATCGGGTATCAGCATTGCCCGCATGGACGAGATTCTCGAACGCGACCAGCCCACCGTTTGGAAAGAGCAATTGGACGCCTATAGCGAGCGCGTGATGGAGCAGGTAGCCGAAGCCGCCCGCGGTCAAGACGCCATCGTCCATCTGGGCTGGAACACGCGCGACGAAAACTGGCAAAAGGGATTGGATCCGCTCAATATCGCCATTACCGACTGCGTCTATCGCGTGGCCATCGCCGAGGGGATTCCGCGCATTTACATGACCAGCTCCGTCCATTCATTCGACTTTCTCGGCGGCGACTACGATCGATCAGAATCCATTCCCAACGCGCCCGACACGCGCCGCGACCCCTTTGGCGTAGGCTCGACAAGCCTCTACGGCATCAGCAAGCGCTGGATGGAAATCGCCGGTCAGTACTACGCCAAAAACCTGCAAGAAGGACAGAAAATTCTCGTTGTGCGCCTGGGCGGTGTGGGTCGCAGCAACCGTCCGTACCGGGCCGACGGCGTGTGGAACAGTCACCGCGACTGCGCGGGCCTGCTGCGCGCATTTATCGAATGTGGAGAAGACGCGCCTAACTTCTACATTGCCTACGGCGTTTCGGATAACCACGACGAGGACCAAGAGCCCGTCTTTGACTGGCGCAACCCCTACGGCTTCACGCCGGCAGACAACGCCCATCTACTAACAGACGAGTAGCAGGTTGCGGCGCGTTTCTCCGACGCGCTGCCCATATTTCCAGAGACTAATCTGCAACGATGCACCAGAAAGAGGAACACGCCCTATGAGCGCGCTCGACCTACTCGCAAAACTCACTACAACGCCCGGCGTGCCCGGACGAGAGCACCGCATTCGCCAGCTTATACTGGACGAAATTGGAGCGATCTTTGACGAGATCAGCGTCGATCCGCTCGGCTCGATTATCGCCGTTAAAAAGCCCGCTCCTAAAAAGGGCAAGGCAGCCAAAGAGCCGCTGCGCGTTATGCTGGCTGCGCATATGGACCAAATTGGTTTCCTCGTCTCGCATATTGACGAAAAGGGCTTTCTCTACCTGAACCCCGTCGGTGGTTTTGACACGCGCAACCTCTTTGCGCGCATGGTGACGGTTTGTCCCGATCCCAACGATCCGAGCAAAGACCTAATCGGCATTCTGAACCCCAGCGGCAAGCCGATCCACGTCGCCTCTCCGGAGGAGCGCAAGCGCATTCCCACCGTGCGTGAGTTTATGGTCGATTTGGGTATAGACAAGAAGCACGTAGACAAAAAGGTGAAGATCGGCGACATGGTCGTTATCAATGCCCCCGTGCACCACCTAGGCGATCTGATGGTCAGCCAGGCGATGGACAATCGCGCGGCCTGCTGGATTGCCATCGAAGCCTGCCGCAAGCTAAAGAACCATTCCTGTGAAATTCACTGCGTTTTCACCGTGCAGGAAGAAGTGGGCCTGCGCGGAGCCACCGCCTCTTCGCATACAGTCCAGCCCGATATTGGGATCGGCATCGATACCACGCTCGCCGTCGACACTCCGGGTGTGCCCGCGCACGAAGCCTGTACGCGACTAGGCGACGGAGCCGCCATCACCATTATGGACAGCTCGGCTATCGGCGACTACGACCTGATTGAAACATTTGATCGACTGGGCAAGAAGCATAAGATCAAGACGCAGCGCTCCATTTTGGCGGCGGGCGGCACCGACACGGGTGGCCTTCAGCGCACCGCCGGCGGCTGTCGCGCCATGACGCTGTCCTGCCCCACGCGCTACATCCATACGGTGACGGAAACGATCCACACCGGCGATATTAAAGCCTGCCGCGACCTGCTGGCCGCCTACCTCGAATCGGCCGCATAACCGCCGAGCGACAGCAGGCGTAGCCGGCGCGCCTCACACCGACGAAATGGGCGATGGCTTCAATAGACCCAAATCCAAACCCCAAACCTGAGCGGGGGGCTTTCTCGGGCCGAGCTATCCTAACTGGCAGCCTTCTCTCGCTGTTTCTGGCCTGCGCCGCACCCTACGGCAATATGGTTATTCGCGGCTCGTATATGGCGCTCGATTTCAGCACGCCGGGTGCCATTTTCCTGTTTTTTCTACTGGTCGGACCGCTCAACGGGCTGATGCGCATCGTACGCAGGGCGTGGAGCCTAACCCGCAGCGAACTGCTAGTCGTCTACGCCATGATGATCACCGCCTCGGCGATCCCAACGATGGGCCTATCTGAATATCTGCTGACGATTACGACGGCCGCGCAGTATTTTGCCACGCCGGAAAACGAGTGGGCATCGCTGATCGGCGCACACGTGCCGCCGTGGGTGGTACCGCAGAGCGCTACGGCCATTCAGTGGTTTTACGAGGGCAAACCAAAGGGCGTCTCACTGCCCTGGCAGCCGTGGGTAGAGCCGCTGTGCTATTGGGTGCTCTTTGCCATGAGCCTCTATCTGGTCATGATCTCTCTGATGGTCGTGCTGCGCCGCCAGTGGATAGAGCGCGAGCGGTTGCTCTTTCCCATTGTGCAGGTGCCGCTCCAAATGGTGCATCAAGACGAAGAGGGACGCAGCACCTTTTGGCGCAATCCCGTTATGTGGGTTGGCTTTGCCCTGCCGGCCATCGTCAGTTCGCTCAACGGACTGCACGCATACTACAATACCGTGCCTGGCGTGCAGCTCGTGAGCGAGGTTCCCATTCTGCGCGAGACGACTTCCATCCTGTTCCGCCTCAGCTTTCCCATGGTTGGCTTTTCCTATCTGATCAATCTCGATATCGCACTCAGCCTGTGGCTCTTTAACCTGCTAGCAAAAATAACGCATGGTTCAATGGGCATACTGGGCGTTGCAAGCAGCGAAAAACTGGGCATCTACGGAGCCGCCTCCAAGCCCATCTTAGCCCACTATGGCCAAGGTGCGTTTCTCGTCTTGGTCGCATTCGGCCTGTGGCTGGCGCGCGACCACCTGCACGACGTCTGGCGCAAGGCCGTCCACGGCGACGAGCGCGTTGACGACAGCGGAGAGATCATGTCCTACCGAGCCGCGCTCATCTGCCTAGCGGGCGGCTGTGCCAGCATGGCCGCGTGGCTGATAGCAACCGGCATACCTCCGTGGGCTGCGCTGACCCTACTGGCACTGGCGCTGGCCGTCTTTGTTGGTCTGACTCGCGTAGTCGTAGAGAGCGGCGTAGCCGCCGTTACGAGTCCGCTGATCGCCGCGTCCACGCTGGTCTCTGCGGTGGGCTCTTCGGCACTGGGCCCAGCCGGCATGGTCGGTCTGGCCTACACCCACGTATGGAGCGCTGACATTCGCACCTTTGTCATGGCGTCCTGCATGCACAGCCTCAAGCTGAGCGAAGGCATGGGACGAAACGTGCGGCCCCTGCTATGGACGCTGCTGCTGGCCATCCTTATCAGCCTAATCAGCTCCATAGGCACCATTCTGTACCTGGCCTATGAGTACGGCGGCATCAATCTCAACGGCTGGTTTTTCGGCGGCGGCGCGCGGGCGCCCTTCGACTACGTAGCCACAAAGCTCGCCACGCCTACGGAGCCCCACGTCGGGGGCTGGATTCACACCATTTTGGGTGGGGCGCTGATGGCCGGTCTTATGACGGCGCGTCATCACCTGCTCTGGTGGCCCTTACACCCTATCGGTTTTCCCGTATCTATGATCTGGCTAATGGACCAGCTGTGGTTCAGCATTTTTCTAGCTTGGCTGTGCAAATCGCTGATCGTCAAATACGGCGGACCGTCGCTCTTCCTACGCGCGCGGCCCTTCTTTTTAGGCCTTATTATCGGCCAGTTTGCCAGCGCCGGCGCGTGGCTAGCCATTGACGGGCTAACCGGCATGACGGACAACGTCGTATTTTGGATCTGAGCAGGCAGACCTATTTAAGCCATTCCGTAAACGGCAATTTCGCTTAGATTCTCTCCCTATGATTACTCTATCCAATCTCGGTAAAACCTATGCTGACCGAACGCTCTTTGACAGCGTATCGCTGCAGCTAAACGCGGGCGAGCGCTACGGGCTAGTAGGGGCTAACGGTTCGGGTAAGACGACCTTGCTAAATATCCTGACCGGCGACCTGGAGGCCAGCGAGGGCAGCCTCTCCATTCCACAGCGCCTGCGCCTAGGCGTGCTGCGCCAAGACCAGTTTCTCTTCGAAGAGCAGAAGATTATCAACGTCGCGCTCATGGGGAATACCGATCTGTGGAACGTGATGGCCGAACGAGAGGAGCTGCTAGCCAACGCCGAAGTTGAATTCGACGCCGAACGCTTTTCCGTGCTCGAGGACGAATATCAGCGCCAAGACGGATACGCCGCCGAAGCGCACGGCTCTGCCATTCTCGAGGGTCTTGGCCTGCCCAGCGCCACGCATCACGATCCACTGTCCACGCTGTCAGGGGGGTTCAAGCTGCGCGTGCTCTTGGCTCAGGTGCTGGCTTCTTCGCCCGACGTGCTTCTGCTAGACGAGCCGACCAACCACCTCGATATCCTGTCCATTCGCTGGCTGGAAACCTTTTTGCGCGACTTTGCTGGACCGGCCGTCGTCATCTCACACGACCATCGGTTTTTAGACAATATCAGCACGCATATCCTCGACGTAGACTATCAGACCGTCACGATGTACAAGGGTCATTATAGCGCGTTTACGCAGTCCAAGCGGCTCGAGCGCGAGCGACGCGAAAAAGAGATTTCCAATCAGGAGCGAGAGATTGCGCACCACCAGCAGTTTGTCGACCGCTTTAAGGCCAAGGCCAGCAAGGCGCGACAGGCCGGTAGCAAACAGCGCATGATTGAGAAGATGGCCGAGGATATCGTCGAGCTCCCCAGAAGCTCAAGGCGCTACCCGACGTTCCGCTTTGCGCAGCGGCGCGACAGCGGCCGCGACGTGCTGACAATAAGCGGTATAAAGAAAGCCTTTAACGAAAATGAGGTCCTGCACGGCGTCGACCTGCTCGTGCAGCGGGGCGACCGCTTGGCCATTATGGGCCCCAACGGCATCGGCAAATCGACGCTGCTAAAGATCGCCATGGGCAAACTGGCAGCCGACGCGGGCGAGGTTGAATGGGGCTATGAGACGCATCCGGGCTACTTCGCACAGGACCACGAGGAGGACTTTACTCCGGAAAACGCCAGCGCCGAGCAGTGGATCCGCGAGCACTTTCCGGAGCAAAGCATTGGGGCGGTGCGCAAGCGCTTAGGCATGGTCCTATTCTCCGGCGACGACGTCGAGAAACCGCTCGCCGCGCTCTCGGGCGGCGAAGCAGCGCGCCTGGTCTTTGCCAACTTGGCACTGGCTGCGCCCAACGTCTTGGTGCTCGACGAACCCACTAACCACCTCGACCTCGAGTCCATCGAAGCCCTTGTCGAGGGCTTGAAGCGCTACGACGGCACGCTGATCTTCGTATCGCACGACCGCTGGTTTGTAAGCCAGCTAGCTACGCGCATCGTCGAAATCAAACCGGAGGAGATCGTCGACTATCAGGGCTCATATGAGAGCTACGTCCACTTCTGCGGCGACGACCACCTCGACGCCGATACCGTCGTGCTCAAAGCGCGCAAAGAAAAAAAGAAAAGCCGAGAAGGAGCCACCGCTTGAGCAGGCGTGTCGTTTTTGTCCCCGAACCCATCGCCCCAGCCGGCATGGATCTGCTGGGCAGCTACTGCGATATCATCGCTCCGTGGCAAACGGGCCAGCCCGCCGGTGAAATACCAGCGGAGGCCGATGCCGCGCTCGTGCGCATCTACCGCGTCGATGCTAAACGCGTAGCCGCCGCGCCCAATCTGCGCGTCGTCGCCAAGCACGGCGTGGGACTCGACAATATTGACATACCTGCTGCCAGTGCACGCCAAGTAGCCGTACTGTGGACGCCAGAGGCCAACGCAGAAGGCGTCGCCCAGCACGCCATCGCTCTCATGCTCGCTCTGACCAACAAAGTCAAAGAAGCCGATGCCGGCGTGCGCGCCGGACGCTTTGACGAGCGCATGGCATGGGGCAGCGTAGAGGTCTCCGAACGCACGCTGGGGATCGTTGGCCTAGGGCGCATCGGGCGCCGCACGGCGCGCAAGGCCGCGCTCGGGCTGGGCATGAACGTATTGGCCTACGACCCCTATGTCGACCGCAGCACCTACGACGGCCCGGCCGTTTTTGTCGACGCGCTGGATGAGTTACTGAGCCGGGCCGACGTCGTCACTCTGCACGTGCCGCTAACAGACGAGACGCGCCGTATTATTGACGCTGACAGCCTGGCGCATATGCGACCTGAAAGCTACCTCGTTAACACGGCGCGCGGCGCCGCTGTTGACGAGGAGGCCCTGGCCGAAGCGCTGTCGGCTGGCCGACTGGCCGGTGCGGCCATCGACGTATTTGCCCAAGAGCCGCCCGATCCAGCGCACCCTCTGCAGAGCGCTCCCAATGCGCTGCCGACGCCGCACGTAGCCGGGCTATCCGACCGCGCGCTAGTCCGCGTGGCGACGGAAGCCGCCCAGGGTATTCTCGATGTGCTGCAGGGCCGACAGCCGCGCAGTCCGGTAAATCCAGAAATTTTCCCACTAAAATTCTAGGCCATAGCGCGCCTACCCGAGACCCAGACAGACAAAGCCCTATAACGGAGGCTGTCCCGAGATGGAATACAGAAAATTAGGCCGCACCGGCATCAGCGTTTCCAGCCTATGCCTAGGTACGGCTTTTCGCGCCCAAGACGACGAAGCCACGTGCATACGCGTAATCGATCGCGCCATCGATATGGGGTGCACCTTTATCGATACTGCAATTTATGGGGGGGGCCGTTCAGAAGAAATTGTCGGCAAAGCGCTCAAGAATAAGCGCGACGAAGTCGTGCTGTGCACCAAAGTTTTAAACTCTCTGGGGGCCGGCCCCAACCGCGACGGCCTCTCACGCCTCAACGTGATGCGCGCCGTCGAGGCCAGCTTAGACCGGCTGCAAACCGATCATATCGACCTCTACCTGCTGCACAGTTTCGATCCGCATACGCCGCTCGAAGAAACCCTGCGCGCGCTGGATGACCTAGTCTCGCAGGGCAAGGTGCGCTACATCGGCTGCTCCAATTTTCGCGCTTGGAAAGTCATGGAGGCGCTGTGGACCAGCGATGCGCACAATCTGCACTCGTTTGTCTGCATTCAAGATCAATACAACCTGATCAACCGCTGGGAGCTAGAGCCCGATATGATCCCGCTGTGTCGAGAGCAGGGCATCGGTATCATGCCCTACAGTCCGCTGGCCATCGGCCTACTAACCGGTCACTATCGACGCGGGCAGGAGCCGCCCGTTGGCACGGTGTGGAGCAAAGCCGAGGGACGCGGCCTGAGCGCGCACAAGTACAATTTTGAGGAGGCCATGACCGAGCGCGTCGACGGGATTGTGCAAGCGCTTGTTGATATTGGTCAGGCGCACGACAAGACCCCGGCGCAGGTTGCGCTTGCCTGGCTCTTGGACCACCCAGAGGTCACCGCGCCGATCGTGGGAGCCGACCTGCCCGAGCACGTCGACGATGCCTTTGGCGCAGCCGACTGGCGTTTGGACGGCGAGGAACGCGCCCGTCTCGACAACGTTTCCACGTTAGAGGGACCCAAGAAGTACGCCTAGCGCAGGGGGTATCTCTCCATCGGGAGCGATACCAACGACAGTCGGTTTAATCTGACAGCCGCATACCCGACAGCTTCTCGACGCCGTCGCGGTCCCAAGCCACGCCCAGACCCGGCGCCGATGGAATGGGCACAAAGCCCTCTTCGTCGATGGGCAGGGGTGCCGGTAGCAGCTCGTCGATAAACGGGCTGGGCGTCTTGTACTCGACCCAGCGGGCCGTGGGCAACGCCGCCATAAGCTGCATATCGGCCGCCAATCCAACGGCCGTATTCCAACCGTGCGCAATGGTCATAATCGAGTGATCATAAGCGTGCTGAGCGATGCGCAATCCCTCTGTCAAACCGCCAACTTTCGTCAGGTCGGGCTGAATAAAGTCGACAGCGCGGTTTTCGATCCACGGTATAAAGCTCTGTCGCCGCGTCAGCACCTCGCAGCCAGTAATCGGCAGCGGTGCATTTTCAGCCAGTTTAATATATCCCTGCATATCGTCCGGCCGCAGCGGCTCTTCGAACCAGGTCACGTCGTATTCGCGCAGCATCTTGGCCGTCTCCAGCGCCCACTTATAGCCGTGCGCCCAGTAGCGACCGGAGGCGCCGGGATCGACCATGAGTTCGACGTCGGCACCCAACGTCTCGCGCGCCAATCGAACCAGTTCCTCGTCGCGCTGACGCGACTCGCGCCCAAAGGGTCCCCAGCCTATTTTCACCGCCTTAAAACCGCGCGCCAAGGCCTCTTCCATATGGTCGACAAAGCGCTCATGGCCCATGCTCAACGAGGCGTAGGGCTTAATCCGATCGCGGTAACAGCCCCCGAGCAGGCGACCGATTGGCTGGCCCGTGACCTGGCCGAAAATGTCCCATAGCGCAATATCAATACCGGAGATCGCGTGCGTCACCGTGCCGCCGCGCCCCTGCCAAAACGTCGACTGATGCAGTTTTTCTGAAACGCGCACGGGCTCGATGGCGATTTCGCCTTCCCACAGCGGTCGCAGCAGTTCCACGGCCGCTTCGGTCAAGCGCGCTGAGGTGTAGACGCTGCCCAAGCCAAACACACCTTCGTCGGTGCCTACTTCAAGCAGCGTGTAGTCGTTGCGTGCCGGCAGCTCGCCCTTAGGCCAGCCGCCAACCGGAGGGCTCTCTACAAGCGGTATCACGCGAATCTGATCTATGTTCATTTTCTTATCCTCTCATGCCATATCCATACGGCGTGCGTGACAAAGACTCTATGAGTGTTCACATACCTGTATGACGCGCCTATAATATCAAAGAAGCCGGCCCGTTGCCAAACGCGTAGCGGGGTGTGCTATTTTGACTATATGAACCACCTTATTCTATATTTTTTTACAACGCACTTGCCGATTAGAAATCCTATGCACCCTACCCTGCATCCACCGCCCGCTTCTCGTTCCCGCGAAAAGACCTTGCCCGACGTGCGCTATGCCGGGCGCTGTCCGCAAACGGGCTGTGAGCGCGCACTGCGCCCGACGCACGAAGCGCTTTGGGCCGCACAGGAACTGATGGACCACCTCGCAAACCACCGCACTCCAAGCGGCAAATTCTCTACCGCCAGCCTGTACGAAGAAGCCAATGGCAAGATGTTTGGCGTGCTGGTGTGCCGCCTACAGAACGGACAGCGCGGCGTGCTGCGCGCCTTTTCCGGCGAGTGGGAAGGACGAGAGACGCCTGCCGGCTGGGTGCCTTCCAGCGGCTTTCCGTCCGAATACGAAGCGGAGCGCGACAGGACGGAAGCCGAGGTGGCCGACTTCACGCAGCGCATCGCATCCCTCAAAGAAGAGCTGCCCGGCACGCGCGCACTGCGGCGACGGATTGAAGAGCTAAAGATGGAGCGCGGCGGCCTATCGCGCGCGCTGACCGAGCGCATTCACGATGCCTATCGCTTTGAGAACGCGCTCGGAGAAGTACTGCCGCTTAGAGACGTGGATACGGGAGGCGTGCGGCCCCCCACGGGCATGGGCGACTGCTGTGCACCCAAGCTGGTGCAGCACGCCGTTCGCCAGGGCTTAGAACCCCTGGGCATGATCGAATTTTGGTGGGGCGCCTCGTCGCGCGTGCACCCGCGGATTGAGGGACACTACTACAGCGCCTGTCGTCCCAAGTGCTATCCCATCCTTGGCTTTCTACTGCGCGGCATAGACGCGGCCGAGGTCTGCCGATGAGCGATTTTGTTCTGCCCAACCTGCGCGACAAATCGCTGTCAGTCCTACACGTGGGACGCGGCTTTGTAGTGGTCGACAAGCTCCCCAACTTTCTTTCGGTACCGGGGCGCGGCCCCGACATGGACGACTGCGTCGTCGCGCGCATCAAGGAAGTCTTTCCCCTTGCCAAGGGCCCTATCTCCGTGCATCGCCTCGACGTAGAAACGTCGGGCTTGATGGTGCTGGCGCTGCGTCGCGACGTGCACCGCACGCTCTCTATGCAGTTTGAAAAACGCGAAGTCGATAAATCGTACACTGCCCTACTGGAAGGCCGCGTCGAAGCCGACGGCGGGCGCATTGAGTTGGCCTTTAGCCTCGATTGGCCCAATCGACCCAAACGCATCTACGATCCGCAAAACGGCAAGCTGGGCATCACGGAGTGGGAGGTCATTGAGCGGGGAGAAAGCGCCACGCGCGTGCGCTTTAAGCCCATCACCGGACGCACGCACCAGCTCCGAGTACACGCCGCGCACGAAAAGGGCATCGGCCATCCCATTATCGGCGACAGCCTGTACGGCAATCCCGACCTAGCCGAGCGGCTCATGCTGCACAGCACGCAGCTATCGTTTAACCATCCGGAGACCGGTCAGCGCCTGCACTTTGATATGCCAGCGCCGTTTTAATCGCCGTACTCTTCCACAAACGCGCGGTGCGCATCCTTATCACCGTAGCGATCTTCGCAGCCCTCAACAAGCTCTTCTGCCTTATAACCGGTATACACGCGCTGCACTTCGACGCGCCGTGCCGTCTCGTCGACGGCGTATTCGATGCGCCAGGTGCGGAAAGCAATGCGATAGCCGTCGCCGTGTGACACGATGCGCTTTCGCTCGGCGTGGGTAGGATCGGTGCGCAGCTGCACCAGTAGAAAGTTTTTCAGATCCCAGCCGGCCCGGTCGCGAACCCAGTCTATCTGCTGCTGGGCGCGCGGATCTACCGTCAGCGCGTACACGGCTTCCTCGCACGCATCAATCCAGCCGGCGCGCGCTTCCGGAAACGCATCGGCGTAGGGCACGTAGGGTTTGATATCGAGCACGGGCGTGCCGTCGAGCAAATCGTGCTGCCCTACGTGCAGGCGGTCGGCTTCCACGCCGAGCAAGCGCACGCAGCTCAGGCCAATGCGGTTGGGACGGTGCGGCGAGCGCGTGGCAAAGACGCCCAGCCTGTCCGCGTCTGCCCGCGGCGGCTGCACTAGCGGATGCCAGCGCTCGTTCAGGTGCAGTTCGTATACGATCCAGACGCGCTCGAACCCCTCTATCCCCCGAAGACCAAGGCGTAGGTTTTCGTCGTCAACAAGCTGGATCCAACCCTCGTTGTCAGGCGCAATACTCGCCTGACGCGCAGCCTCATAGCGATAGCGCTGCGAGCATTCAACGTAGCCTATGGGTGTGAAATTGTGCAATAGAGACGTTCCCTACAGGAAATAGACGGCCGTCGCGGATCGCCACCGTGCGCCGCGGCACCGCCTCAATATAGTCGATTGCAGATCACAGCGCGCATTGAGACCTAGTCAACGGAAAGGTCTGACTACCCTTCCACAGTGACAGGGAACAACCCCTTTAATATATTCTCGCCGCACAAACCACCTGCAAACTACGAGGATATCTCACATGACCGATCAACGCATATCGCTGGCTCTTATTGGATGTGGCGGCATCGCCCAATCTCACTGGCGCGGCATCCAGAGCGACGCACCCAACGTGCACGTAACAGCCGTCGTCGACACGGATGCCGAACGCGCACAGGCTATGGCCCAACAGACCGGAGCACGCGCTTTTACGTCACTGCGTGAAGCCTTGGCAGAAGGTGCTTTTGACGCCGTCGATATCATGCTACCGCACGACCAGCACGAGGCGGCAGCTGTCGCATGCTTCGAAGCGGAGAAACACGTAGTGCTAGAGAAGCCCATGGCCATGACCTTAGATGCCTGCCAGCGCATCATGGACGCAGCGACGAGCGCAGGCACCGTATTTATGGTCGCCGAGCAGTCTCAGTACTGGCCCGACGCCGTGAAGATCGGGCAGATGATTGACGAAGGCGCTATCGGAGAAGTCATCACTGCACGGGCGTCCTTTGGCGGCTCCGTAGGCAGCGGCTGGGGCTCCAAGCACTGGCGGGAGGAAAGGGCGAAAGCCAAGGCCAGGACAACCCTAGCCGGCGGCGATGGAGGGTTAACGCCACTGGGCAGCAGGGTAGGAAAA
>Ga0181566_10000818_pt1 | contig 25172 bp, 24 predicted proteins | sample 101ome_15_FD_133762 | JGI IMG/M metagenome (GOLD analysis project Ga0181566, IMG submission 133762) | Coastal salt marsh microbial communities from the Groves Creek Marsh, Skidaway Island, Georgia - 101402AT metaG (megahit assembly) | ecosystem: Environmental > Aquatic > Marine > Intertidal...
ATAAGGCACACTCCCCAAATCGGGTAGGCAATTCGTCACGACAACGCACTGCGAATTCGCACGTGATTCAAAGACAAGGAGTAGCTAAATGAAAAAAATGACTCTCGCGGGCGCCCTGACGGGCCTGATCTGGCTATCAGCGCCTTCCATGGCCCATATCGAACAGACCGAGCCCTTCCAGTCGCTGAGGCAGTCTTACTTCGCACTGCTGGGCATGACGTTTGCACCGATGGGCGACATGGTCAAAGGTAAGATCGAATGGGACGACGCGCTCTTTGAGACTTGGGCAAAGGATCTGCATCACGTTTCACAATTTGGCGTCGAGCGCGGCTTCGCACCGGGTAGCCAGGAGGGAACCACGCGAGCAAAGCCCGAGATTTGGTCCAATATGACTGACTTCAAGAGCAAGTTGGATGACTTCCGAGCGGCGGCAGCAAAACTGGCCGAAGTTGCCGCCGAGGGTGACGCCGGAGCCAGCCGGGAGCAGTTTGTCGCCACTGGCGGCACCTGCAAGGCCTGTCACGACGAGTACAAGTCCAAGGACTACTTGTACTGAACCTATCCCCTGGGAATCAAACCAATCAGTAGTAACTGGGGGCCTGAGGCGCTATTGCGATCAGCCCCCAGAGACCGACTGCCACAATCGTCATGATAAGCACCGCGACCCAGCTTGGTTGGGGGGCGGTCAACGCCACCTTGTACCCTGCCTTACCCCGCCACATCGCCTGAATCAACGGCTGCCCTTTACGCCACTGATACCAAGCAACCGCCAGCAGGTGAGTCGCTATCAGCACCTGTAATAGCTGCCAGTTCAGCAGATGCCATTCTGTCAACGTTCCAGAAATTTCACCCGCCCAGTAGGAAAAAGGACCCTCAAAAAGTAAATCGTCTCTGCTAAACAACCCGGAAACGCTTTGCCCGGTCAGCAGCAGCAGCATGGCAAGTACCGACCAGCCGCCCAGCGGATTATGGCCGGCGTGCTGACCTCCGCGCCGCAGGTAGCGCCAAACTGCAGATGGTGGCGCGAGAAAAGCTGAAAAGCGCGCGGGCTGACTGCCAATGAATCCCCAGGCCACGCGCACTGCCACCACACAAAGAATGCTCAAGCCCACCCACTGATGGATTTCCATCCTCCCTTGCTCACCACTCCACCACATGACAGAGACAGCCACCAGCAGATACCAGTGCACTCCGCGCACCACACGGTCCCACACCGGGTACTCGGATGTTGGCGCGGACGCCGGGAACTCACTCACCGCGCAAGTAAATCAAGTAAGGCGGTGACGGATGCCTCCACGCCCAAGGATACGGATTGATCAGGCTCGATCTTGAATAAGGGGGAATGATGCGAAGGCACTGGCTCACCCCCCGCCCGCTCGCGCAGGAAATCCTCGGGGGGAGTTCCACCAACAGCGAAGTACAGACTCGGGATATAGGGGTTTACTGTGAAGACGGGGAAATCCTCGGCACCCATGCCGAACCTCTCACCCGAGAAAAATACGCCATCGCCAAAGTGTTTTCCCCATACCTCCATGATGCGCTCGGTTAACGCTCGATCATTCAGCGTTGGCGGAACGCTCTCTTCCGATACCACGACTTTCGGCAACTGGTCCTCTGGTAATCCGGCTACCCGGCCCATATTTTCTGCAACCCGACGAATGCCATCGAGAAGTAGCTCGCGATCTTCCTCGGACTCACTGCGAACCGTTAACTGTAAATGAGCAGCGTCCGAAATAATGTTGTGCTTTGTGCCGCTATGAAACGCACCAACAGTGATCACCCCTGGCCGTCGCGGCGGAAGCGTCCTACTCACAATAGTTTGAAGCCCGAGGACAATTTGCGAACCGAGCACAATAGGGTCGATGCCCCGGTGAGGTGATGCACCGTGGGCACCCACGCCAGTAATGTAAATATCAACCGTATCAGCGCCCGAGTAGGGTGACTCTGTAGAAGCGCCTAGCACACCGGTCGGCAGCGTCGACGTGACGTGAAACGCCATTGCAAAATCGGGTTGGCCAAAGCGATCCCAGAGATTATCGGCCCGCATGGCCGCAGCTCCCAAAACCCGCTCTTCAGCCGGCTGCCCGATCAGCATCAGCGTGCCCTGCCATTGATCTCGCCGCTCAACCATCATCTGAGCGGTACCCACCAGGCTGGTAATGTGCACATCGTGACCACAGGCGTGCATCACAAAAACTTCATTGCCATTGGGGTCGACCTGGCGAGCCCGAGAAGCGTAGGCTAGCCCTGACTTCTCTTCAACGGGGAGGCCATCCATATCCGCGCGAAACATAACAAGTGGACCCTCGCCATTTTCCAACAACGCCACGATGCCCGTACCACCGACGTTCCTTGTCACGCTGTACCCAAGCTGCTCGAGTTCATCGGCCAGCCGCGCCGCGGTTTTCTGCTCCATCGTGGACAGCTCTGGGTTCTGATGAAAATACAGAAACAGATCCTTGAGCTTTGCTTGATACAGTGCATCAACGTCTTCGCTAAGTGGCCCGGCCAATGAACTGTTGGCCAACATCATGGGTACAACCAGCAGCCAAACCATTAAAATACGGGTAAACATTTTCATTATTCTCTCCTGCATTGGCATGTCACGGATCATAACTCAGAACCAGCACCCGAGAGCGGGCACACATTGCAGATTCAGGGCGATCGAGTTAGTGTCCCGCGCCCGAGGGCGGGACGCAGTCGCTCGACTCGAGCAGCGCTTAACGCAGACTATCGATACGGAAAAGCATTGAGTGAACAGTGAAGAGATCAAAAACCGGTTCGGCAGTTATCAGGTCAAAGTGCTGCAACAGGATCAAGTGCACCGTGTGGCCAGTCTTTACAGTGAACACAATGAGAAAGCGGTGTGCCGCACTCTAGCCGTCACCTATTTTTGGCAACCGACACCGAAAGTGGTCCTACCCGCGGATACGCGCATCCGCCAGGGTCATAGCATTGGCAGCACGCTGTCGGACGCCGGGCTAGTCCTTCACCGGCAACAATTACTTGAAACAACAGCCACCAGTGGTTTGGGTTTCGAGGCGCTGAGTGCTGGCACCGTCAGCCCGGGCACGCCCGTGTTGCTTCGTCTGTATCGACTCGATGTGGGGGTAGAAGATAGCGCCCTGCATGCCTATGCCACGATCGCCGAAGCACACCACCCTGAACACAACCCGTCCCATGCCTCGCTGCCCGACATTGCGTTGAAGCACGACCAGAAGTGGGATGACTTGGCCGCCGCGGCTTTAGCAACCCTGCTGACCAACCTCCAGTGAGGTGTTCCATCGCGCTTCGAGATATCAGTCGATCAAAGACAAAGGCGTGACTTTTTAAACCAATGCAAAGCCTGCCGTCCGAGGCACACGCTTTACTCACAGTAGCTCCGAAGCGGGTCACCGCAGCGCCATACTCAGGTCAAAGCCAATTTCCCTCGCAACATTGACGGCTTGGGCCACCGCATCGCGCTGGCGCGAGGCGATCCACAAATTCGCGCACCGCGTTCCCGTGCGGCAATAGGCCAACACACGATGCCCGGGGTCGTCAAACAAAGCCCCTAGTCCGGCTAGATCCGGACCAGGAAAGTCCATAGCGGTCACCGGGTAACGAATAAAAAGCACCCCCGCCGCTACGCAGGCTGCCTCCACTGCTTCCATTGTCGGTTGGTCGGGCACCTCACCATCCGGACGATTGCACACGATGACGGTAAACCCCTGCGCTCGGAGATTTGAGACATCCTCTACGGTTATTTGAGCCGAGACAGATAACGTGTCACTCAAGGCAAACAGAGACATGCAGCACTCCTTCATCCAATTTTTTGACTTGATTACCGGGTCTCATATTGCCCTGATTAACCCGAACTCCTCGTCGAGCACCCGAATCATACTCTCCACGGGCCGCTCAGGGGCACTCAGCGTATGGCCAGTAATTCTCTCCGCGAGGGAGAGATAGGTAACTGATAGCGAGTGCAAAAACTCGGTCGGCAGAGCGTGCTCCTGAGCAAATTGTTTGCGCGCATCGAATCTCCGATGATCGAGTAACAAATCGCGATCTTCGACGTGAGTCAGCAATAACTGTCGGAAAGCTTCTTTGCTGTGCTCTATCACCTCTCCTTTACTGTAGGCCACCGCATCCCAGATTCGAGACGAATCCGGTGTACCCACCTCATCCATGTAGATCAGCGACTCGTTGCCCGACGCATCCCGGGCGTAACCAAATTCAAATTTGGTGTCCACCAACACAAGGTCGAGAGGCGCCAGATGGCGAGCGATCAGCTCCACACCCTCCTTCAACAGTGATTCGTAATGATCGATATCGCGCCGCGCGCGGAACCCAAACGCCTGCCAGTGCTGCTGCAACTGCGCTCGCGAGACATTGGTGTCGTCAGTTTCAGGAATACCTTCCAAGCCCTTCAACACGCCTTTGGTTGAAGGCGTCACCAGCGTTTCTTCCAACCGCTGATCACGTTTTAACTGATCTGGCAGTTCAATACCGCAGAATACCCGTTCGCCTCGCTCATAAGCGCGCCACATCGATCCGGTGATGTAGCGCCGCGCTATCGCCTCTATTTTGATCGGTGCGGCGCGTTGAACAACCCACACCAGCGGGTGGGGCACCTCAAGAATGTGGCTGCGGGCCAGTCCGTGGCGCTGGAATTGGTCAAACCAGAATTTCGAGATCGCGTTTAAGGCCGCGCCCTTCCCGGGCACACCAGCGAGCCCTTCCTCCCCATGCCAGATGCAGTCGAACGCAGAAATACGATCACTGATGACCATCACCGCCAACTGTGAGTCGGGTGCGATTGCGTAGCCCCGCTCCGAGATCAAGCGAGCACTGTCGCACTCTGTCAACCAGTAAACGGAACGCACTTTGCCCGAGTGAACCGGATCACTGGTCCGAATGGGCAACGTATCGTTAACAGCGAGCACCTCTGAACTCACAGCAATCTTCCCTGCAAACTTGGCATGGGAGGCAGTTTTGCTCAAAATGTCGGCGCTTGTCACTGCCTGTCTCATCCATCTTGCAAGGAACCCATGCATGAGTGCTCACCTCGAGGGCTGCACGCCCCCTTCTCTGGGACTGATTCTGGGACTGGGCATGCTGCTAAGTGCGACTGCCACTGCGGCAGTGCCAACCCAGGAACCAGATAACGCGGGCGCACTGGAGACGGTCATCGTCACCGCCTCCCGGACAAACCAAGACGGTGACACGCTGCCGAGCGCGTGGGTTGCCCTCAATGAGGACACCATCACCCGGGTGGCAGCACAGCACAGCAATCAGCTATTCAATCGTGTTTCGGGCGCTTGGGTCAGCCGCGGTAATGGCCAGGAATCGCTTATATCACTGCGGTCTCCGGTGCTGACAGGCGCTGGGAGCTGCGGTGCGTTCATGACTGCGCAGGATGGCATTAGTTTGCGCGCCCCAGGGTTTTGCAACGTCAATCAGTTGTTCGATGCCAATCTGCTGCAAGCCGGCGCCGTCGAGATATTGAAAGGACCCGCTGCCGTCGTGTTCGGTTCTAATGCGCTGCACGGCATCATCAATGTCATCACACGTCCTGTCGCGTCCACGCCCCGTCAGTTAAGTATTGAGGCGGGGTCGCGGGACTACTATCGACTCACTGCCAGCGGTGGAACGCAAAGTGTCGCTGTCTCCGCTCAAAGTAGCCGCTACGGCGGTTATCAAGCAGACTCTGGCTACAAGCAACACAAAGCCACCCTCAGATTCGACCACGGCTTTAGCAAATGGATCATCGATGGCGCTTTGGAAGGCAGCAAGCTGGACCAGGAAACCGCTGGCTACATTCAGGGTTATGAGGCGTATAAAGACGAGGAAGCCAGTAAGGAGAATCCGAACCCAGAAGCCTATCGAGATGCCTGGTCAGCACGCGGGCACCTGGGTTTTCGGCGGCGCATCAATGAGGCAAGTGAGCTCACCATCCGGCCCTATTGGCGCAATAACAGTATGACGTTTTTGCAGCACTATCTGCCGTGGAAAGCGACTGAAGAAAATCGTCACCACAGCGTGGGGATTCAGACGACTGCCACACTGTCCCAAGATAACTTCCGTTGGCTTGTTGGAGTGGATCTCGATCAGACAACCGGGAAATTAGTTGAGACCCAGGCAACCTTCTTCAGCCCTAACCAACCGGACGGCACTCACTACGATTACGAAGTGGACGCCCTCACCGCGGCCGCGTTTGGGCACCTGAGCTGGACACTCAGTCCCGTTTGGAGCTGGGATGCCGGACTACGTTTTGAGGAGACACACTACGATTACAACAACCGGGCGGGCGATGGGTCTGCCTGCGCGCCAACGGCGTCAGCCTGTCGTTTTTATCGACCGGCGAGTCGCAAGGACAACTTTGCAGATTGGACCGGCAATTTTGCTATCAGCCACCACACCGACACCACAACGACCTACGGGAGAGTCGCTCGGGGTTTCCGGGTGCCCCAAGCCACAGAGCTTTACCGCCTTCAATCCGGGCAAACAGTCGCAGAAATTGACGCTGAAACAGGCGACAGCCTTGAGCTGGGCGTTCGCTCCCAATTTGACCGTTTCCAGTATGACTTGTCGGCCTACTTGATGAGCAAGCGCGATGTTATTTTTCAGGATCGCGACCGGTATAACGTATCGGGTGCTAAAACGACCCATCGCGGCATTGAGGGTAGCGTGCGTTGGCAGCTGTCCGATACTTGGTCTGTATCCGGTAATGCCAGCTATGCGAGACATCGCTACGACAGTGACATTCAGCTACTCGGAACCCGCGGCAGCATTGAAGGTAATGACATTGACACCGCGCCACGGCATTTCGGATCCATTCAGGTAGTGGCAGACTTTTCCTCCCTCGGCATTCCCGTCGGTGCCGAAGCCGAGTGGTTATGGGTCGCGAAATACTGGGTGGACCCCAACAACGCCAATGAATATAAAGGACATGAGTTACTCAACTTCAGAGCCCGTTGGACGCTGTCGCCCAGGGCCACGCTGACGCTGGTCGCAACCAATGTGCTGGACGAGGGCTATGCGGAGAGAGCGGATTACGGATTCGGGAACTACCGTTACTTTGTGGGAGAGCCGAGAAGCGCTGTTTTGGGGTTGACCTTCGCGCTTTGACGGGCGAAACACACTCAAGGTTCGCGTTCACTCCCCCGATCTGGCGTCACTTCCCCGCTATTGGTAGGCCCTGAGACCCACCGCTTCCCTGACCCGCTCAATCAACGCCTGACTTTTGGGTCTCAACCGCTCGGCCCCCTGCTGCAAAACCGCCTCCAGGTCTGAGGGTGCCGCCATCAAACGCTCATAGGATGCTCTCGCCGGCGCCAGCTCGTCATTCACTCGCTCAAATAATTGTTTTTTGGCCTCGCCCCAAGCAATGCCGTCAGCGAAAGCGGCGCGCATTCGCTCTCGCTCAGCTTCATCCGCAAAAGCACACCATATTTGAAAGACTGTCGAATCGTCGGTCTCTTTAGGATCGCCGGGTTCGAGTAAATTGGTCTTGATTTTGTTAATAGACTTTTGCAGCTGCTTGGGCGTGCCGAACAACGCTATGGTGTTTCCATAGCTCTTGCTCATCTTACGACCATCCAGACCCTGCAACACGGCCACATTCTCGTCGGTAACGGCTTCTGGGAGCGTGAAGATTTCGCCATAGTGATGATTAAATCGCTGCGCAATATCACGCGCCATTTCGACGTGCTGGATTTGGTCGCGACCGACAGGGACTTTGTGCGCGTTGAATATCAGAATGTCCGCTGCCATCAGTATCGGATAGGAAAATAAACCCATGGTGACGCCAAAATCCGGGTCCTCTCCAGCCGCCTCGTTAGCCTGTAATGCCGCTTTGTAGGCATGTGCTCGGTTCATCAAGCCCTTGGCAGCAGAACAACTCAATATCCAACTGAGCTCGGCAATCTCGGGGATATCTGATTGTCGATAGAAAAACGTCTGTAGGGGATCCAGTCCAAGAGCCAGCCACGTGGCGGCGATCTCGCGGCTGGACTGCGCCACCTGATCTGGGTCTTGATTCTTAATCAGCGCATGAAAATCCGCCAAAAAAAGATAAGCCTCGGTACCCGCATCTCGCGAGGCTTCGATGGCGGGACGAATCGCTCCCACGTAGTTACCGAGATGCGGCGTTCCTGTTGTGGTGATACCGGTCAATACCCGGACACTGCTCATAAAACTAACCTCTATCCTTACGCCAAACGACGATAGAACGCCTCAATCAGGGCGATAATTTGTGGAACATCCTGAGCGCATGCAAGTTCTCGTACCGAATGCATGCCCAGGGTAGGCACGCCAATATCCGTGGTCGCGATCCCCGTCTCGGTGGCGGTAATCGGGCCAATTGTGCTGCCACAGGCCAAATCAGAACGCATCACAAAGGACTGAACATTCACTTCAGCGCGCTCTGCGACCAAACGAATACGCGCAGCGCCCTCGCTGTTGGTAGCATAGCGCTGGTTGCGATTAATTTTGATGACCGGGCCCGCACCCAACTTTGGATTATGCTGGTCGTCGTGACGGTCAGCATAGTTAGGATGCACCGCGTGGGCGTTATCTACTGATAACAACCAAGAACGCGCCCGTAACTGTTGGTTGATTGCTGTATCGGGTGCAATACCCGTCAGAGCATCCATCAGCAAGGGGCCTTGGGCCCCCACAGTAGAGGCACTGCCGACCTCCTCGTGGTCCGTCGCGACCAGCACAGACCACTCGCTGTCCTCCGCGCTGATCAACGCCGTCACGCCGGCGTAGCAACTCAGCAGATTGTCGAGCCGCGCCGACGCAATAAAGCCTTTGTCGATCCCGACCAACGCGGGTCGTTGAGTGTCGTACAGAGATAACTCGTAGTCCAAGACCCGGGCGCCTTCCCACTGAGAATTGCCCTCGATCAGGGAGTCCGCCAGCCATTGTCGAAAATCAAATTGCTCTGGGTCTCCCAGCATCACCACCGGCACCATGTCCTTTTGCGCATTCACACTGCGCTTGGTGTTGGCCTCTCTGTCTAGGTGAATGGCAAGACTCGGTACAACCGCCACTGGTCCGCGAGTATCGAACAGAACCGATTCAAGTTCGTCATTCGGTGCCAGCAACGTCAGTCGCCCCGCTATCCCCAGATCACGGTCGAACCAGGGATTCAGCAGTGCACCGCCATACACATCTACGCCCAACTGCACGCAGCCATCGCGGCCTTTTACCGGGTTGGGTTTGATCGACAAATTGGGGCTGTCGGTATGTGTTCCCACCAGGCGTAAGCCCGCGCTCGCAGGGTTTTTGCCCGCGCGAGCGGCGATCAGAGAACTGCCCTGGCGAGTGATGAAATAGCCCCGCCCGGGCACCATGTTGGCGCCGTCAAACTGCTCGATCTCGACAAATCCGGCTGCCGTCAGGCGCTGGGCCATCGCCGCAACCGCATGAAACGGCGTCACCGCTTCGCCAAGAAATCTGAGTAGATCCGATGTTTCCGCCATTTGCGGGATCCTCTTTTGTTGAGACTACTGAAGTGCCCATGCCAGTAATAACACACCCAAGATCAGGCGGTAGATCACGAAAGGCATCAAGCCAACTTTCGCAACCCACTCCATGAACAGCGAGATAGTGGCATAGGCAAACAGTGCGGAAGCGAGTAGCGCCGGCAATACGACACCGCCCGTTGATGGCGCATTGACCTCGGGGCCCGATGCCAGCATGACGATCGAAGCACCCAAAATCACCGGGATACTCAAAAGAAAAGAGAAGCGCGTGGCAACCGGCGCCGAGTAACCCAGAAAAAGAGCGGCGGTAATCGTCACCCCCGAGCGGGAGGTCCCCGGAATTAACGCCAACATTTGTGCCAGTCCGATTAACAGAGCATCACGGAAAGAAACGGCCAGCCGCTGATTGTGGCGTCGCGTCGCGAGCCGGTCCGCCAACCCCAGGAGCAGGCCGAAAAATAAGGTCGTGGTGGCGATCACCAGTACCCCGCGGGCATCGGAAGCTATGATTTCTTTTAGAACAACCCCCGCAATCACCACAGGCAACGTCCCGATGCAGAGCGCCCAGAATTCAGATCGGTCACGCCCCTTCCCGGGGATCAAGCCGAGCAAAAATTGCGTCAGTGTGGCGCGAAAATAGTAGGCCACAGCGAGTAAAGTGCCGGCGTGGACGCTGACATCAAAGAGGAGTCCCTGATCCGGCCATCCCAGGATTTGCGAGGGCAAAATCAGATGTGCAGAGGAGGAGACCGGCAAAAACTCGGTCACGCCCTGCAGAACGGCCAATAGGATTGCCTGCCACCACTCAGTCACGACGGCCCTGCTCCGACAATTTTTTCCAGCCGATATCACGCTGCACATATTGAGGCGTCAGGAGATGTGCAGGCTGCAAATCCAGTGAAAGGGTTCCGCCAGCCAGAAGCGGTGCCATCACACTGGCATCAGGGGTGATTGCGTCATAACGAGGGGCGGCCCTCAGCCGAGCGTCAGCAAATTGCTTGTGGTAGTGACTGCCAGTTCCCAAAATCACCCACTTGCCGTTGTTGTCTGGCAACGAAATCTGATCTGGTGCGCAGATAAATGGCGGGGCCGCCGTCGCAACATGATGACCGGTCCATATCCCCCACAACCCATACAGTTGGCCTATTTGAGCGTCTATGGTCGACAGCACGCAATCGCCCTCACTCAGTAAATGTTGCTCGGCTGCCACATAAATTTGCGCCTCCAACGAACAAAATGCGTGCACGGGCAGCCGTTGTGACCACGCTAGACCCTGCGCCACACTCACCGCCACGCGCAGCCCGGTAAAGGATCCGGGACCCACTCCGCAAGCGATCACATCAACCGCATCTGCCAGTGCCCGCCCCTGCAATATCTCGGACAACATCTGCAAGATATGTCGGTTGTGCGCCCTGGCCAGCATCTCGTGTCGGTGCAATAGCGATCCCCCGGAAAAGAGAGCAAGAGAGCAGGCCTGCGTAGCAGTGTCGAGCGCCAGAATGCGCGGCATGGACGGCATGAGATATAGTCAAACAGGTGTGTGGCAATCATCCCACAGAGGCAGATCAGTTTGAATGCTGGGACAGACTTCAGCTTGGGTATTTTGGCGGGCGGTCATGGCCGGCGATGGGGCGGCCGCGATAAAGGCCTCATCGCGTTTCGCGGGCGCCCCCTGGTGGCCAATGCCTGTGAGCCTCGCCCTCCACGGGCGCGAGAGATACTGATTTGCTGCCGAGACAACGCCCATTTTTACTCACATTATGGCGACCGGGTACTTTGTGAAAGCGCACCCCACCGCGGACCGTGCGCAGGCATTGGCGCTTTGCTCACCGCTTGCGAGAGCGAAACCCTTATCGTTCTGCCCACTGACCTCCTCAGTGCCAGCGAACCGCTGATAGCGGCGCTTGAGCATGCGTGGACCGAGGGAGATCGTGCCATCGTGCTCACCGATGAGGACGGCAACCACTCACCGTGCATAAAAATCGGAAAGCCAATGCTGGCAACCTGCAACGCCTTTCTGGAGCGGGGTGACAATAAACTAAGCGGGTTGCTCAGCGCGCTGAGCGCAAAAGCGGTGCCTGTGACGAGTCTGTGGCTGCGCGATGCGGACCGACCCGCCGACATGCCGACTCAATCGGAGGCGCGATAAACCTGCATCGCAAGGAACAGGAGGTGTGCCAATACAACTCCCGCGGTCAGGTGATAGCGCATACGTCCATACCAGGCTGGCAACGTTTCTGATCCCTTCTCGTACCACAACAACGCCATGTAGCCCACCATGAGCATCATCGATGCCAGCCACGCCTGTGCCGTCAGCACAGCGCCTACCGCAAACAGTACAACGCCATTGCTCACCATGAGCTTCATCATATTGGGGTCGTCCAGCTGCTGCACTCGCCCCCACAAAGTGCCACCCAAGAAGCTCAAAATCCCAAGGGAGTAAATAACGAACCCCTGGCGCGACAACGCTGCTGGCCAGTCGGTCAGCCACCACGCGCCGGCACAGAATAAAAAAAACGGCAGTAGCCCCGCGTAACCCAGTGCCATTATGACGGTTCGATTAGACATAGGCGCCCTCAAAAAAAACCCCGGCCTGGGGCCGGGGTAATGAATCGCCACCTGGGGGAAGATGGCTTAGCCGGGGAGTCGATCACCCGGCTGCAAAAGATACGTCACGACTTTTTCTGCGGATCACTGCGACAGATAAAAAATTTGCTGTGCAATGGGCTTCAAGGCCGCGATCTTATTGACTTATGCCTATCGCATCTGTGCAGGGAGTGCTTTGAGAATAAATTGTTTTTCGACACTGATGCTGCAACAGGCTAACGTGGGCACTCGGAGCCATTTCCCGGCCGAGTGCGGCCCGGTGCGACCAGAGAGCATACCTCCAGTACCGGCCCACTACCCAAGCGTATCGCCGCTTCACGCGAGCGAGGCGCCCGGCCCACTTTCCCGGCGCTACCGCACCGTCGCGGTAACGCTTGGTTGCTGTGGCGTCCCTGACGCCATGCATCTGACAACCTCTGAGGTGACAGGGAAACGACCATATGAAAAGACCCAAGCGAAATCGAATTCAACGCGCTTTTGACAAAGGCTACCAGCTGGGATTAGCCGGTCGATCAAAGGAAAATTGCCCTTTTTTAACGGGTATTGCCCGGGTGCGATGGCTCGAAGGTTGGCGTGAGGGCAGAAATGACTGGAGAGAAGGCCTCACAGAGGCCCTGACATGCTATAAATTGTCGGGTTTCTGAGCCTCAGCCTAAAAACGATGCCCTAGCGGGGGAATCTGCGAACCTTTAGGCCTTGTAATGGTCAGAAATGACGCCATTTCTGAAACCGCGGTAATAAAAGGCCTTATTCGTGAATTATCAACTCCTTGCGCAATTAGAGGCTTGGCTCGGACAACAAATTGTTGGCCAGCAAGACCTGATCCATAAACTCATGCTGTCCTTGCTGGCAGATGGTCATCTGCTCGTGGAGGGGGCCCCCGGACTCGCCAAAACCCGCGCGATTAAAGAAATGGCCGAGGGCATCGAGGGCAGTTTCCACCGCATTCAGTTCACCCCCGATCTGCTCCCGGGGGACATCACGGGTACCGATATTTTCCGCCCGCAGACAGGTGCTTTTGAGTTCCAACAGGGCCCTATTTTCAACAACCTGGTGCTGGCCGACGAGATCAACCGTGCACCCGCAAAGGTGCAATCTGCGTTGCTCGAGGCAATGGCCGAGCGACAGGTGAGCATTGGCAGCCAAACGTATGAATTACCGCAATTATTTTTGGTAATGGCTACCCAAAATCCCATTGAACAGGAGGGAACCTACCCGTTGCCAGAGGCGCAGTTGGACCGCTTTCTGATGCATGTGCGTGTGTCTTACCCCAATGCGGCAGCAGAACAACAGATCCTGAGACTTGCGCGCAGTGAGGCGAGTGGCGACCGAGTGCAGCCTGCAGCGACCGTTTCTCAGGCAGACATTTTCGCCGCCAGGCGGGCAGTACTGGATGTACACATGGCCCCAGCCGTCGAGGACTACATCGTACAACTGATCGTCGGCACTCGTGAGGCGGAACGCTACGACACTGAGTTAGCAGAGTGGTTGGAATTCGGGGCGAGCCCCCGAGCCACGATCGCAATCGACAGATGCGCGCGCGCCAATGCCTGGATCGCCGGGCGAGACTACGTGAGTCCAGATGATGTCCAAGCAGTTGCCCATGACTGTCTTCGCCACCGATTGATAGTGTCCTTTGAGGCCGAGGCTGCGGGCGTCTCTAGCGACCAGATTATTAAACGATTGATCGAGCGCATTCCCGTTGCCTGAAACACATCCCCACCACGCGGCAAATAGTGCTCGGGGCGCTACCGTGCGCGCTGAGGATCTGATTGCCGCAAGATTCTCAGCGCGATTCATTGACGTTACCGGGCAAACCCGCGCACTGGCCAATCTGGCGGGTATGAGGCGCGCGCGGCAGCGCGGGCGCGGTGTGGAGTTCGACGAAGTCCGAGCCTACGCAGCGGGTGACGATGTCCGCGCCATCGACTGGCGCGTCACCGCTCGCTCCGGCACACCGCACACTAAACTCTTTCACGAAGATCGAGAACAACCCATTCTGGTGGCCGTTGATCAACGCGCACCGATGAAATTCGGCTCACGGCGTTGCTTTAAATCTGTCATGGCGGCGCAGATCGGTTGTCTTGCGCTGTGGTCAGGCCTGCAGGCGGGAGAGCGGGTGGGCGGAGCGGTGCTGGGTGACGGAGGGATGGCCGATACGCGCCCCAAACGCAGTCAGCACGCGGTACTCAATGTCGTCCGCGATTTGGTGCGCGAGGGCACACCGACATCGGAAAAGGCCGCTGCCCATCTGTCGATAGCAGACTTGATACAGCCATTGGAACGAATTGCGCGCGCGGGCACACGGATTTTTTTGATTAGTGACTTCCATGATCTGCTAGAAGAGCATCATTTGGCTCCGCTCAGGCGCCTCGCTCGCAAAACCCAAGTGGTCGGTATTTCAGTCACTGACGCGCTGGAAGCTGAACTGCCTCGCGCAGGCTACTACGCGGTGACCGACGGAGATAACCACTCCCAATTAGACACGGGCATATCAGGCATTAGAGAGTCCTATGCCGCGGACTATCAGTCTCACTGGACGATGGTATCGCGGCGGCTGAGGGAGTTACGCATCCCCCTCCTGCCGGTGAGGACGGATGATGACCCGCTCAAGCGCCTACTGACGGTGTTCCCCGCCAGATGAATCCCGAGGCGCTGCTTGAGCAACTGGCGCCCCTCAGGGAACCCGCTGAGATAGGCTGGTGGCCTCTTGCGCCCGGTTGGTGGGCGGTACTGCTAATCGCCGTGATTGCGGTGGCCTTCGCTGCTCGCTGGTATTGGCAGCGGCGACGTAAGCGCCACTATCGACGACGCGCACTGATCGAGCTGCAGCTTTTGCGCGAGAGCCAAAGCGCTGTAGACGCGCTCAATCGATTACTCAAGGCGGCTGCCTTGCGCGCGTATCCCGACCAGCCAGTCGCGGCTCTGCATGGACACTCATGGCTCGAATTTCTGTGCCGGACCTGCCCAAAGTTGAGCGTAGACCAACTGCAAGATCTCGAAGCGCCCTACCAGGCGCAACCGCCGTCGATCAGTGAGTACCTTTTTGACGCAGCAGAGCGTTGGCTGAAACGTCACGAGGTGCCACGTGTTTGAATGGGTTTGGCCTTGGGTTTTTATCTGCGCTCCGCTGCCACTGCTGATCCACTTTTTCAGCCGCGGGGAGTCACCTCAAGCGGCTGCCGTGCGTGCGCCCTTCGCCGCCAGATGGCGAAGCTTGTCGGGCGCCGGGCGTGGCGCCCAATCGAGCCGCGGCTACTGGTGGTGGTTGTGGCTGATCTGGATGATGCTTGTTGCCGCCAGTGCGCGCCCGCAATGGATCGGTGAACCGATCGAATTACCCAACACCGGTCGCGACCTGATGTTGGGGTTGGATCTATCGGGCAGTATGCAGATCGAAGACATGCAGATAGGAAGCCGACTGGTTTCGCGCATTACCGCCGTGAAAACCATCGCCGCAGATTTTACGCAACGTCGCAAAGGTGATCGAGTAGGCCTGATTCTTTTTGGCACACGCGCTTACCTGCAAGCGCCCCTGACCTTTGATCTGGATACGGTCACCCGCTTCATCGAGGAAGCCCAATTGGGTTTTGCTGGGGAAGACACGGCCATTGGCGACGCGCTGGGCCTGGCCATCAAACGCCTACGGGAACGCCCTGCCGCGTCGAGAATACTCATCCTGCTAACGGACGGACAGGATACGGCCAGCACGGTGGATCCCATGGAAGCGGCGGCCCTTGCCGCGCAACTGGAGGTCAAAATTTATACCATCGGTATCAGCAGAAACCTTGGGCGAGCAGGTAACGGTCGCGCGGAGGTCGACGAAGCCATGCTCAACGCCGTCGCAGAGTCCACAGGTGGCCGCTACTTTCGGGCGACTTCACCTGCAGAGCTTGAAGCCGTTTACGCACTGCTCGATGAGCTCGAGCCAGTTGAGCAGGAAGCCAGCACCTTTCGGCCCAAACGCGCGCTAAGCTGGATACCGCTGCTCGGGGCGCTGGCGCTGGCGACGCTGCTGGCGATAGTGAGAAGCCGCTGGGTCAAATTACTCAGCACAAGGCCCAGTTATGGTTGATGGCTTCCACTTATTGCGCCCCGAGTTGCTCTGGGCATTGGGCATTTGCCCGGTGGTCGCGCTGGCACTGTGGTTTCGCCGCGCGCATCAGGGCGACTGGAGCCGTGTGATTGATGCAGATCTGCTTCCCTTTCTGCTGCCTGATCAGACCGGAGCAGCGCGGCGTGTGAGCGTATGGATACCCACTTTTTTGCTGGCGCTGGTGATTCTGGCCGCGGCAGGACCAAGCTTGCAGCGGGTGGAACTGCCCGTGATCAAGCGGGCAGACGCCCTGGTCATCGCACTCGACATGAGCGCATCGATGCTGGCCGCAGATGTTCAACCCAGCCGCATCCAGCGAGCACGGCAGAAAGTGCTGGATCTCCTCGAGACCCGCAAAGAAGGCGTTACCGGTTTAGTTGTTTTTGCGGGCGATGCGCACGTGGTCACTCCGCTGACCGATGACACTCGAACCATTGCCAATCTGATGCCCGCCCTGTCTCCCACCATGATGCCGCTACCCGGCGCTAATGCCGCCAGCGCCATTCAAATGGCCGCTGACTTACTGATGACTGCAGGTGCCCAAGGCGGCCAGATTTTGCTGATGACCGACGGCCTTCCTGGCTTTGATACTGGTGCGGTCAAGGCGACGCTTGAGGACAGTGGTGCGACGCTGGCTATTCTGGCGATTGGTACTCCCTCTGGCGCGCCCATACCTCTCCCTAACGGCGGCTTCTTGAAAGACGATACAGGAGAAATCGTCATCCCCGGGCTGGACCGCAGTGGGATCAATGCTATCGCAGGAGAACTGGACGCTGCGTACCGGGAAATCACTCTGGACGAAGCAGACATTGAGGCCCTGACCGAGCGCGATTTATTGGTCACCGAGGGCGAACTCGATCTTGATAGACAAACGGACGCCTGGCAGGACCAGGGATATTGGTTAGCGGCTCTGGTCGCGCTCTTGCTGCTACCGGCCTTCCGCAAAGGCGTGGTAGCGGGCGTCACGCTGCTGTTGGTCTTTCATTCACCACCGCCCCAAGCGGCTGAATGGCAGGATCTCTGGCTTACCCCAGATCAACGCGGCGCAAAGCAATTGGCCAACGGCCTTCCTGCAGAAGCAGCAGCGACCTTCAATGACCCGGCTTGGCGCGGCGTCGCGGCATATCAAGCAGGAACCTATGATCAGGCCGCGCAGAGCTTCGCTGGCGAACAGACCGCAGACAGCCTATACAATTTGGGAAACGCGCTGGCACTGCAGGGCGATCTGCAAGGCGCTCTCGCGGCTTATGAAAAAAGTCTGGCTGAGCTGCCCGACGCCGAGGACGCTATCGCCAACAGAGATTTCATCCAGTCCCTGCTAGATCAACAGGAGCAGGACCCGCAAGATCAACAGGGCGACGAGCAAAATCAACAAGATAACTCCTCTCAGAGCGAGGGCGACTCCGAAAGCGATAATCAGGAACAGTCCGACTCAAGCGACTCAGAGCAATCGGAACAAGAGCCGGGAGATCAATCCAACAACGAATCGGGTGGCGGGGAAGAAGAGCAGTCTCCCGAGGAGCAACAGGAGGATCCTGCGCTAGCCGATAACAAAGATTTGGATCAGGAGGCGCTGGAAGCGGCCACTCAGGAACAGATGGCAAAATTTGATGAGGCGCTGGAGGAGCAGCAGGCGCTGGAACAGTGGTTAAGGCGCGTGCCCGATGACCCCGGCGGCCTTTTGCGGCGCAAGTTTCGCTATCAAACAATGCAGCGTCTTAGAGAGGGCGAGGAACCCGATGAATCGATTCGCTGGTAAAAACCGTTCTTCGTTGAGAGCGCCGCACTGCGTTGTGATGTTGCTTCTGGTGCTTTCGCTACCTGCGGTGGCGGAACTCACAGCTTCGGTCGATCGACGAGAAATCGCCCTCGGAGAAACACTGCGACTGACGCTGATGGGCGATGCGGGGGAGCAACCGGCGGAGATTGATTTGACGCCCCTCAATCGAGATTGGGAAATCCTCTCTCGCTCCAGCGCGACCAATGCAAGATATATCAACGGTCAGAACCAGATTACCCGCACGCTGGAAATGGAACTCGCCCCGCTCCGCCAAGGAACGCTGGGTATACCCTCACTCACCTCAGCCGGAAGACGCACAACACCCTTATCAATCAGAGTGAACCCCGAGCCTGTGATCGCACCCGGTGACGCGCTGGTTTTATTCGAGGCGAGCGTAGACCAACCTGCTGTTTACGTTCAGGCGGAACTGATGCTAACCGTGACGTTGCAACAAGCCATCAATCTGGACGGCGGTGAGATTTCTGCATTTGATATCCCCGATGCCGTGCTAGAGCCGTTGGAGCGCAGGTCTTTTCAAAGACGCCTCGGCAACCGCACATGGCTGGTCACAGAACTGCGGTACGCTGTGTATCCGCAAAAAAGTGGATCTTTGCAAGTACCGGCGATCGGGTTTACTGCGCGCGAAGTTCAGCCCGGAAGATCGCTTTTGGGTGCCCGGCTCGGCCGGCGCTTGCGATTGGCGTCAGAGCCGATAAACGTTGACGTTAAACCCGTGCCTGAGAATTTTCCCGGTACGATATGGCTCCCTGCCCGGGCTCTGACACTGGAGGAAAGCTGGTCTGTAGAACCCGACGGACTGGCGGTGGGTGACTCCACGACAAGAACCTTAACGCTGGTCGCTGACGGCCTTCAGGGTAGCCAATTGCCGCCCCTGAGCAGTTTGCAAGGTGCGCCCGATATTCCGGAACTACGATTCTATCCCGATCAGGAATCCATAGATCAGAGTGAGTTGGCGAGGGGATTGCGCGGGCAGCGTGTGCAAAGCGAAGCCCTGGTGGCGAGAGCCAGTGGCAATTGGACGCTCCCGGAAATCCGCGTGCCGTGGTGGAATACAGAAACCAACGCCTTGCAGTATGCGACATTGCCAGCCAGGGCCGTTACCGTGCGCTCCACAAATACTACAGACCTTCCCTCCGACGCACCCATACCCACCCCGGGCAGCAACCAACAAGGGGCCGCACCTACCTGGCTATGGGCGCTGGCCGGTTCGGGCTGGCTCGTGGCCGCTCTGCTACTCGGGGTATTGATCATGGGGCGGCCAAAAACCGCGACCTCTCCGGCGAAGCGATCCACAGGTCCGAGCGAGACCAGCGTCAGGCAAGCCATGGTGCGTGTCCGACGCGCGTTGGAACAACAGGACAGCAGTGCTTTGCGACAGGCAGTACTGCTGTGGGGTAGCGGACACCACGGAAAAGGGTTCTCTTCGCTCACCGAACTCGCCAATGCGAGCGGCGAGCATCTGGCAGCGGTGCTTAAAGATCTCGATCGTGCGCTCTACAGCCCGGGGTCAGAAAATGCCGCCTCAGAAAAGCTGATCTCAGCGCTCCGAAATGAGCCGGCCCCGGAGAAAGGTTCCAACGGAGACACACCGCTGACGCTCTACCCAACCGGCTAATGCCCATCAGCTATGGACGGGCTGGCGTTAAGCCGGCTCGGCCAGCGAGCGATTCACGACCTCGTAAACATCTTTCGGCAACGGATCTATCGCGGCGATCCGTTCTAATTCGGCTCTCATGGCTTCCTGGCCCGTCGCATAGCGACGCCAGCGCGTAAGGGGCGCCAACATCCTCGCCGCAATCTGCGGGTTTGATGTCTGGATACGCACAATCACGTCTCCCAGCAGACGGTAACCCGCCCCATCTGCTCGGTGAAAAGCCAGTGGATTTGCAGTCGAAAATGCGCCTACCAAAGCGCGCAGCTTGTTGGGATTTCGCCAATCGAAAGCATCATGATCCAGCAATTGCCTGACGCTCTCAACGCTGGACACTGCGGGCCTCGTGGCCTGAACGGTAAACCACTGATTCACCACCAGTGATTCGCCGTTCCAGCGAGCGTAGAACTCGCCCAACGTCTGCTCGCGTTGGGCCGCCTCTGCATACTGCGCAATCCAACGCAGGGCCGCCAGGCGATCGGTGAGATTATCGGCCTGTTCCAGCAGCTGCTCCGCATCTGCCAGACGATCGGGTCGAGCTGCGAGTCGATAGTCCATCGCCAAATGGCGGAGCGATCGACTGCCCATATCGCCCGCACTCACACTGTACGGATTCGGCGCGACGGACTCGGACGCCACCTCACTCCATTGGCCCTGCAACGCCTGGCCTATCACCCGTTTCGCCGCCTGCCGCCGCTGATGAAGATCGGTCATATCAACCAACCCTCGCTGGGCCGCCCTATCGGCCAGATACTCCTCGGATGGCAGACACAAGGTCAGTGCCTTCATCGCCGCATCCATTGGGCCCGCAAGGACACGGGCTACCGCCTCCAGCAGCGCATTGGAGACATTCGGCTCCGGCGCAGTCGGGTCTAATGCTTCGATCGCTCGCGCCAACAGCGTTTGCGCGGCATCCCAGGCAACAAAATCATCGTCGTCATGACTCATCAGCGTCAGCAGATCAGATTCTGAATGATCTACCGTTAAACGCACGGGCGCGGAAAATCCACGCAATAAAGATGCGACCGGGCGGCTACCGACCCCGTTAAACGTGAACGTCTGCTCAGGCTCCGTCAGCTCCAATATTCTCGTGGTGCCATTGTCCAGCGCCATGGGCTCGCCATCGACGAGCAATCCCATTGCCACTGGAATCACCAGCGGCGGTTTGTCGGTTTGTCCGGGCGTCGGGCGATTCAGCTGCTTGAGCGTCAGCTGATACTCCTTGGCTTCGCGATCAAAATCACCACTCGCGACCACCTCAGGGGTACCCGCCTGCTCATACCAACGGCGGAACTGGGTCAGATCGCGCCCAGAGACTTCTGCCATGCAATCGACAAAGTCGTCACAAGTCACTGCTTGGCCATCAAAACGACGAAAGTACAAACCTGCCCCGGCGATGAATTGCTCGTGGCCGAGAAGGGTGTGCAACATTCGCACCACCTCGGCACCTTTTTCATAGACCGTCAGGGTGTAGAAATTGGAGATATCGACAAACGCATCGGGACGCACCGGATGGGCCATCGGTCCCGCATCCTCTGCGAACTGGTGTGCACGGAGAAAAATAACGTCCTCGACCCGCTTTACGCCGCGAGAATTGAGATCGGCAGAAAACTCGGAGTCGCGAAATACGGTGAATCCCTCCTTGAGCGTCAACTGGAACCAATCGCGACAAGTAACGCGGTTTCCCGAGTAGTTGTGAAAATACTCATGGGCAACAATGCCCTCGATCCGCTGAAAACCCGCATCCGTGGTGATATCCGGATGCGCCAGCACACACGACGTGTTGAACACGTTGAGGCTCTTGTTTTCCATGGCCCCCATATTGAAATCATCGACCGCGACGATGTTGTAAAGATCAAGGTCATATTCGAGCCCGTAGACCTGCTCATCCCATCGCATCGCATTTTTAAGGCACTGCATGGCGTAATCGCAGTAATTCACATCTTTTTCTTCAACCCAAATGCGCAGATCGACCTGCTTGCCTGAACCGGTGGTAAAGACATCCGACACCGGTTGGAGATCGCCTACAACCATGGCAAAGAGGTGGGCAGGCTTGGGGAAGGGATCATGCCAAGTGGCTCGATGTCTTCCATTCGCAATCTTTTGCTCAGCAATCAGGTTGCCGTTACTGAGCAGCACGGGACAGGTTTTCTGATCTGCTTCCAGCGTCACGGTGTAGACCGCCAGCACATCGGGGCGATCGGGGTAGTAGGTGATTTTGCGGAAGCCCTCCGCCTCACATTGCGTACAGTAAGCACTTTGTGACCGGTAAAACCCTTCTAGCGAGGTGTTCTCCTCCGGACAGATCTCCACACAGGTGCGCACAATGCAGCGAGGAGGCAAATCGGGGATCAGCAGCTGGTTTGCGCTTAACGCGTACTGCGAATCCTCGAGGCGTTGCCCATCCACTTCAATCCACTGCAAATCAAGTTGCTCTCCATCCAATTTGAGTGGCGCGGGTTCGGGGGCTCTGCGTTCAACTGTGAGCGCAGCGGTCACCTCGGTCCGACCGTCGAAAATACACACCTCGAGTTCAACATGACTTACCGCGAAAGCGGCGGGCTGGTAGTCGGCTCGAAAAATGGTTCCCGGTAAACCCTCTCGCATTCCCATCACGCCGCCACCTTTATTTCTACTTCGTATCCGCCAAATTTTCTGATATTGAGGACGCCGGTATCCAGCATCAGATACTGGCCCTTGATTCCCATGAGCGTCCCGTCGACCCGCGGTGTTTTATCGAAATTGTGCGCTCTGACTTTTTCAGGCCAGCTCAGCACCGGGTAATTGATGAACGTCTCGGGCGCATCCTCGATCAGCTCGAATGCGGACTCGCCAAACTGCTGCGTAAGATCGGCGATACCGGAACGACTGCTGGCGACGACCCTTTGGCGAATCGCTTCCAGATCCTGAGACTCGCCATTGCCCTTCAACATCGTTTGCCAGGCGGTTCTATCACCCACCTCCCTGGCGAAAAGGACCTCGAGCAATCCTGACTGGTAGCGCGTCTGCACCCTCGCAATTGGCTTGGCCTGAGTCGCGCCCTGATCGATCCAGCGGGTGGGGATCTGGGTCGCGCGGGTGATACCCACCTTGACGCTCGACGTATTCGACAAATAGACGATGTGTGGCACCTGACAATGTGTCTCTGCCCAGTCAGGCTCCCGGCAGGTGCCCTCTGCAAGATGGCATTTCTCCGGACTCATAATACAACTGTCGCATGCCGCCAGTTTTCTGAAGCAAGGAAAGCAATAGCCCTGGTTAAAACTTTTTTTGGTGGCGCGCGCGCAGGCAACGCAGCGGATCACGCCCGTGAAAGACAGCGACAATGTCTGTCCCAAGTGGTTGCTCAGGCACAACGGATTTTGATCAGGGCGCAGGGTGTACCTGACCGTGTCCTCAAGCGCCGCGTGCATTTTTCGCAGCTCACCCCGCCAGTCACTCATGCGTCGGCTCCTCCTGCGACGATTGCCATTTTAGGGGCGCAGGTGCATCGCAGTCCTGTCCTGCCTTGGCGCCTTTATCAATAAAACCAACGCGCTCCTCTGGCGCGAGATGGAGCTCTCCCCAGGCAATTACAGCTTGCATGGCGTGCTGCCGCTGCGCTTTGGTCACGGGCCGTCCGTCTGGCCAACGGCCAGTGGCCAATGACTCGAGTAGCCGGTCATATAACCCTCGATCCATTTGCTGAACCGATTGCAAATAGTCGGTCGCCACCTCAACTCCCTTTAAATGCCATGGGCAGTACACTCACCACCGCACCCAGCATCAACCCGATGAGCAGGCCACCCGCGTGCGCCCCGTTGGCGATCGCGCCCGCTCCAATAAACTCCATGCTACCCACCATGCCAACCAGCAGCCAGATCAGCATGAAACCGAAAACCGCCATCGGCGGTGGCGAAATCCAGCCAGGCCTCCTCCAAGCCAACATCATGATAAAACCCATGAAGGCATAGACCACGCCGGACATGCCGCCAAAAATAGAGGGCCCCTCCAACAGATACTGACAATAATTACTGACCATTGCCGTCACGCCATAGAGGCCCAACAGGTTGGTGGCACCCAACCTGTGCTCAATACGCTGCCCAAACTCCCACAACCACAAGCAGTTGAATACCACATGCAACCAACCGAAGTGGATCAGCGTGGGCGTAACAAGACGCCACCACTCATCGCTCAGGTCTCCGAATGCCACATAACCACCGACAGATCGGAAGGGCACAAAATTAAAAAGTTCCAGCATGCCAACCCATTGCGCCGGATAGAACAACAGGAAGCAAACGCTGGTCACGACGATCAAAAAAAATGTCGCGGGCGCTCTTTTGATCGGTAGCGGTAGACTACTTGACGAGGGCATCTGACCAGCGAAGCTTGTCCCGGCAACTGGCATAAAAGCTATATCCGGGCGGATGCAGCAAGGTGAGTTCACGCGACTTCTTTCGAATTTTCACGGAATCGCCGGGCAGCGCCGTAATCGATATTTGACCATCACAGGTAATCGGCGGGTGGATATCATTGCGAGAAACAACATCGATTCGGATTTCACTGCTGCCACTGACAACGATGGGACGACTGGTCAATGAGTGGGGAAACATGGGGACCAAGACCATGGCATCGAGCCCCGGATACATTATCGGCCCGCCGGCAGAAAGGCAGTAAGCAGTGGATCCCGTCGGTGTCGCCACCAGTAACCCGTCGGCGTTCAAGCGATAAACAAATTCACCATCGATACTCAGCTCAAACTCAATCATCTGGGCAGTGGCACCCGAGTTCACCACGATATCGTTCAGCGCATCGCCACGCCCAATCACCTGTTCGCCACGCCACACCTCAGCATCGAGCAGAAAGCGCCGATCACTGATGTATTTGCCGTCCAGTACGTTGCTTACCTGTTCAAGCAGCTCGTCAGGACTCACGTCGGTAAGAAAACCCAGTCTGCCGCGATTTATACCAATTACCGGCGTGTCGTGCGTCACCAGCGTCCGCGCCGCGCTCAGCAAGCTGCCGTCACCACCGATGACAATGGCAAGATCCACCATCGCCCCAATCTTGTCCCGGGATTCCATCTCTCGCTTTTCAAAATGAGAAAGCGTCGCCAACCGATCCTCAATCGTGACCTGTAATCCGCGATCATCTAGCAAATTAAGCAAGCCCGAGACAATCTCCTCGACACCGGGGTGCTCTCTGCGACCCAGGAGCCCAACATGATTGAAGCTGGTACTCATGGATTTCGGGTAGTGGCCGTTCTCATCGTCTCACCCCCTCCTTTTTTCCACTCATTCTTAATCGCCGCAGGCGGCGGGCGGACTCAAAATCTGCCATTTGCACTGCCACCCTCAGGGGTGCTTCCTTGGCACAGTCTGCCCTACCGCATCCAAAATAGCGTTACCGCTGGCTTTGTTTAGCAAGACGAAGCCCAGCGCTAAAGGGCAAATTATGACGCAGTGCGGATAAATCACGCCGAGTCGAGTCCGACGTTGTTATGTTCGAGCACGCGCTCGGCACGATAGCTGGAGCGCACAAAAACCCCGGAAACCACCTCGAGGA
>Ga0181566_10000823_pt1 | contig 25118 bp, 20 predicted proteins | sample 101ome_15_FD_133762 | JGI IMG/M metagenome (GOLD analysis project Ga0181566, IMG submission 133762) | Coastal salt marsh microbial communities from the Groves Creek Marsh, Skidaway Island, Georgia - 101402AT metaG (megahit assembly) | ecosystem: Environmental > Aquatic > Marine > Intertidal...
ACAATACTATATGTCAACTTAGAAAAAGGAACTCAAAGATCATCAAAAGGGAACTCACAGATTAGTTTTTGACGTAAAAATACCTCATAAAAACAATAGGTTATAGATTAAGTAAGTTCTGGCCGTGGGTACCAGATAATTTTACACTTTCCCTTTAAAATATGGCTATAATCGCGTATTTCTTCAAAAAAGGAACTCAAAATACGTCAAAAAGGAACTCTTTTGAGTCAAACTGCGTGGGCGAGCTCAAAAAGCTTCTTTGCGCGTCTTTGGACCGCTTTTGGGACCACTTAGTCAGATTTTGCTAGAAGGCGTCAGGAGCGGACTGTCCAGTGTTCAGAATTTCAAAACCAAACATTAGTCGAAAAATCATAAAACGGTGGCGCCGGAAGTATTAGGTCGCAAATGTATATTTGTGCCATTTTCAAACCATACACCATCTGGAGTATGGCTATGATCTACAACTAACTCTGTTCCAGCTGCATTAACCAAATATCTAATTTGGCTACCAAGAAATTCGCGATGTATAACTCTCGCTTTTAATGTTCCTTTTCCAGATGTTTTCTGAATTTCTATATTTTGTGGTCTCAAAACAAGTTGTGTTCCACTTTGAGCCGCAGTTGGTAAATTTAATGTTTCACCAGTTGTTGTAACAAAACGTGTATTTCTTCCATTTGTCTCGATACTACCAGTTAATATATTAGCTGTTCCCAGAAACTTTGCGACAAAAAGGTTTGTGGGATTATCATAAAGCTCTTGAGGACTTCCAACTTGCTGAATTATCCCATTTTCCAGTACTGCCATCCGATCACATGTTGTGTTTGCTTCTTCCTGATCATGAGTAACAAAGATTGTGGTTAAACCTAGTTTCCGCTGTAATAATAAAAGTTCTCTTCTCATTTGCACCCGCAAACTAGCGTCAAGGTTTGAAAGAGGCTCATCTAAAAGTAGAACGTCTGGCTCAACTACTAAGGTTCTAGCCAACGCAATACGTTGCTGCTGCCCTCCTGAAAGCTGATTGGGCATTCGATCAGCAAGATGTGAAAGATTTACAAGTTCCAAAACTTCGTTTGTTTTTTGTTGGATATTTGAGGTTGCAAATTTACGTTCTCGTAATCCAAAGCCTATATTATCGCGAACGGTCATATGTGGCCATAGAGCATAACTTTGGAAAACCATTCCAACATTACGTAGCCAAGGATCTAGCCCAACAATATTTCTCTCACCAATAAAGATTTCTCCTGTTGGTATTGGACCAAAACCAGCGATTGCGCGAAGTAAAGTTGATTTTCCAGAACCTGATGGTCCAAGAAATGCAAAAAATTCTCCAGGCTGAATCTCTAAATTTATACCCTTTAAAACTTCAGTTGACCCAAAAGATAGATGAACGTTTTTAATTGTAATACCATCTTTTTTCATGCGATTTTTCCTTAAACGATATCATTAGATGAATTTATTTTTTTATCTCTTTCGATAATTAATTGACTCGCTACTGTGCCAATTGCGACGACAACTACAGCAACAATTCCAAGGGCAGCACCTGCACCTCTTCCCGAAGGTGTTTGCATAAATAAATATATTCCATATGCGAGTGGCGCATCTGAATTACTAGCGACCAACATAATAGTTGCGGACAACTCAACAGCGGCTGTTGCAAAACTAGTTACGAAGCCCGCAAGTATACCTCCAGTCATTAATGGAACCACAATCTTTTGAATTGTTCGACGTTTTGTTGCCCCAATACTTTCAGCACACTCCTCAAGTGTTATGCTAACTTGTTGTAATGCAGCAGTGCAGGCACGAAGAGCATAAGGTAATCTTCTTATCATTAGAGCTAGCGCGATTATAACCCACCAACTTGCTAATGACTCTCCCGTAAAAGGAACGTCGACACCATGGAAGGTGCGCAGATATCCGATCCCAAGCACGACACCTGGAACAGCCAATGCTCCAGTTGCAAGATAGTCCAGCCATTGTCTGCCAAAAATACCTGTGCGTATAACTATATAGGCAATGGCAGTGCCAATAATTACGTCCAGTGATGCTGCGATACCAGCGTAAAGTATAGTATTTAAAATAAATGTCTTAGAGCCCTCCCACATCGTAATGTAGTTTTGTAATGTGTATGCATCAGGCAAAGGTGCAAAGCTCCAAATTGTCCCAAATGATAATAATAATAGGCCAATATGTGGGCTCAGAACCACAAGAAGTATAAGTGCAACTACACTGTAAGCTAAAACTTTTTCTCCAGTTTTCAAAGTTCGTTTACCTATTCCGCCGCCGCCTTTTTGGATGGTAGAATAATCTTTACCACGCATTACCAAAAAAGATGCCCATAGTGATAGAATTGAGAATAGGACCAATATGCACGATATGACGTAGCCCATTGGATCACTGATACCAATGGACGAAATTCTCAAGAACGCCTGTGGGGCTAGCATATTATTTACATTGAGAAGGAGGGGTGCCCCCAAGTCATCAAATACCTTGATGAAGACCAGAGCGGCACCCGCTATGTAACCCGGCATAGCCAGTGGAAAAACAATCCGACGAAACAAACGGATCCCATGTGAACCTAGGTTTTGAGCGGCCTCCTCCATGGATCTATCAATATTTCGTAGCGAAGCACTTAGATTTATTAATATAAATGGGAAATAGTGAATTGATTGAACTAAAATAACTCCGTTTAGCCCCTCCATAAAAGGTACTGAGAAACCAAACTTTTCTCTAAGTAGAAGATTTACAGTCCCGTTACGTCCAAAAATGAGCTGCATTGCCACCGCCCCCACGAATGGTGGCATAATCAAAGGAATAAAACCCAATGATTGTATCAATATTGAGCCTGAGAAATGAAAGCGTGTTGTAATATAGGCCAAAGGCAATGCGATTATAGTAGCAAAAACAACCGACATTGCCGAAACGTAGAAAGAATTCCAAAAACTTTCTCTAAATAAAGGAGTTGCAAAGAAGTCGGCAAAATTTTGAAGCGTTGCCGCTCCCGTAGAAGGATCCTGAAATGCAACAAAGATAACCTTGCCTACTGGAACTACCAATAATCCGATAAGTACAAGTGCAATTAGTAAAGCAACAGATTGTAGACCGGTAAGTTTTCGGAATAGCCAGAATTCATTTTGCGATGCTAAATTCTGAGTTGATTTGCCGATGTGGAAGCTAGACATAATTCAAGTGTCCTTTAGTGTGGGCTACCATCAATCAGCGAAAGCGATGGTAGCCCAAAAATTAATCAAGCAAAGGATTTTGCTTAGACTAAGTGATCACATAGCGGCTGCTTCTTCGGCAAGCGCTTTTGCTTTTGCATAGTTTTCGACAACCATAGCATCCCATCTTGCCTCAACTTCTGCTTGCCGCTCACCAACTGTATCAGTGGCTTTCTTACGTTTTTTAGTAAAAATTGCAGCAAAGTCGGCGTCAAGACTTTCGGCCTCTGTAATCGGATTAGCTTCAACTAGTGCCCAAGCTTCGGCAATCTTTGCTTTGGCATCATCATTTCCACTTCCTGCGTGTATTGCTTCGGCTTTATGAAGCGCAGCGACTGTGTCGCGCAAATCATCTAAACGATACGTAATCATTACATCAAACATCGAGTTGACAAGGTTATAACGAGCCCCTGATTTTTCAACGTCAAATTTAACTGTCGCACCGATTGAGCTATCCTTAAACGGGTTTGGGAAGCCTTCAGGCGCATTTGCATATGTTTTTGGATTTATTGGTAGACGCATGATGGCTGGATCAAGTAGGACCGCTTGTCCTTCTGCTGTTAGTAAGTACTCGATGAATGCGATTGCTCCATCTGAATTTGGAGCATTGTTAACAACTCCAATATTAGCTGGTACTAGAGCGGTTATTGTAGGATAGTGGAAATCAACTGGAAAGCCTGAGGCTTTTGAAGAAAATCCAAAGAAATCAATAACAACACCCAGTCCGAAGTTGCCTGTATTAACCCCATCTGGCACACCAAAAGATCGCTCAGTTACTGTGGAAAAATTTCCTGCTATTCGCTTCCACTTAGCCCAGCCTGCATCCCAACCTTCGCCCTGTAGCAGGGTTTCAACGGTTAGGTGTGTAGTACCAGATCGGCTAGGCGCCGACATGCCAACATGACCATGGTATTTTGCATCAGCTAAGTCGCCCCATTCTTTTGCAGGTTCTAAACCATTATTTTTGAGATAACGCTCGTTCCACATTATGCCGTAGCCGGCTCCTGCAAACCCGTAGTAATATCCTGCGGGGTCATTCAAAGGATAAGAACCTATTTTATCTGGTATTCCAGTCGAATTTACCTTCACACGAGCTAGCAAATCATCAGATTTAAGGACCTCAAAAGCATCTGGGGCCGATGCCCAAAAAATATCAGCAGTATTGTCACTCGAAATTTCTTGAATATATTTGACCCCAGCAGAGGTCTTTTTGTTGAGAATTTCCAAATCATACTGAGGATTTGCTGCTTCAAATGCAGCCTCTATTGGACTGGTCATACTGTCGGGGAATGAGGTAATTACATTTATTTTACCATCTGCTAAAACCCCACCCGAGCCAAGGGCAAAAGCAGCCAAGCTTGTCAAAAATACATTTTTCATTTTTTTCCTCCCAAAAGAATTGCGCCGTTGTTTTCTGCGCAGATCTAAAGGCTAAGAGTTAAAAAATTTAATGCAAAAGTGGCGGTTAAGATTTCCTGAAAATATTATTTAGGTCACTTTCGACTCTCAAAATGTGTCAATTATGACCGGTTTTTAACAATCCAACTGACTTCAATCTAAGATAAAGACGCTTTCTAGGAATCATCAAAAGTTTAGCAGCTTCACCTTTGCGTCCAGCTGTTTCGCGTAAAGTTTGCTCAAGTAGATTGCGTTCAAATTGCATCATTGCAGTGTCATAGTCCAACAGGTCCGTCAGTGCTTGTGGGCGTATTTCAAAATTTAATGGAAGACCCAGAACCATACGTTCCGCCACGGTTCGGAGTTCTCTAGCATTCCCTGGCCAGTTGTGCCGTAAAATAGATTTGACAGTATCATCCTCAACCAAAGGCAACCGTTTGCCAAAACGTGCAGAGGCATCGCGAAGAAAATATTCCAAAATAATAAGTACATCTCGACCCATTGAAATCAATGATGGCATCTCGATGGTTGCTCCAGATGCGAGGTAAAAAAGAGTATCATTCAGCTTGCCGGGGCAGGAAGCCGATAAAACAATTCGAGGTCGTTTCGATTTCTGTATGTAAGAAGCCAACAAATCTTGTGCTTCTATTTCAAGTTTATCGACATTACGGAAAAAGAGTGTTGTCACATCGTCAGAACTAGATAGTTCTTTTGAGAGCGATTGTGATGCCAGAGCGGCGCATGAAATTGTTTTTATTGACCCAATACCGGTGCCAAATTCATGCAGTATTTCCGCAGCTAGGGCTTTGCCTGTGCCAGGCTCTCCAGTTAAAAGTGTTGTTATAGGTAGTGGAGCTAAATCGCCTAACAACTTTCGAGTTGATCTAAGAATTGGTGATTTTCCTAATAATCTGCTTCTTATTCCTCCCTTACGTTTAAACTGTGAACGTAACCGTTTGTTTTCGAGTAAAAGGTTCCTAGTACTTAACGCACGTTTTAGGGTTTCAATTAGAAACTCAGGTTGGACTGGTTTTTCTATGAAATCAAAAGCTCCAGACTTGATAGCCGATATAGCAAGACGAGTATCGCCATGGCCAGTAATCATCAAGAATGGCACTTCTGGAGCAAGTTCTTTAACGCTCTTTAGTGTTGCAAATCCATCTTTGCCAGCCATGCGAACATCACATAGTATTACTCCAGGCCATTCTGAATCAAGTTTTGCCAACATCGGTTCAGAAGAGGAAAATGCAATAGCTCTTAAACCGGAGTCGATAAGTACTTCGAGGGTTGCTTCACGAAAATCAGCATCGTCATCGATAAGATAAATCTCAGGTTCAGCCCTCATTTGAAACTCCCATTTCAAGTGTAGCAATGGCTCTCGCTCCTGCAGTCTGGTTTGGTTCTAGGGTAAGGCGCCCTCCCATCTGCGCTATTAGGTTATATGAAATAGAAAGCCCTAGCCCCATCCCTTTATTGGGCTCTTTAGTCGTAAAGAATGGGTCAAAAAGTTTGCTGGTATTAGACTTGTCTATACCAGATCCTGTATCTGAGATTATAAGATTAACATTACCGCCCTTACTAAATGTACAGCTTATAGTTATGACGCCTGGCTCGCCTAATTCAGCTATGGAGTCGATTGCATTAGTTAGTAAGTTTACCAATACTTGTTCGAGCAAAACACTATCACCTAAAACAGTCAGGTCTTCTATGTCTTTATCAATATTAATTTTTATCCGGTTTTTGCGTAACGCCGATCTCAACAAGTTTAGAGCATTATCGATAGACTGATGTATTTTTACTGGGGCTTTTATAATATCTGTTGTCTGTCCAAATCTACGAAACCTTTTTATTATCGTTTCAATTCTATCTACTAAATTTGCAATTTTATCTAATTGTTCGTTTGACTCGGTTATTTTCTCCTTTTCCAGAGCACGTTTTGTTAAATGATACCGGTGCTGGATTGCTCCCAACGGTTGGTTCAGTTCGTGGGCAAGACCTGCGGACATACTACCTAAGGCCGCCAATTTAGCAGTTTGAACTAATTCTAACTGAGTTTCTTTAAGTTTTTTAATTGCCCGCTCGCGTCCAGCAACTGCGTCTTCGAACGTTGCAACTGCTGAAGCAAGTTCTGATAATTCTCGTCCTTTATGAGACATGTCTGGAAGGGTTGGAGTTTCACCTATTGATATTTTCCGCATAGCACGAGTTAGTTCGCGAAGTGGCATAATGATCGACGGTCGAATATAGAGGAAAAGTATTGCCACCCCAGCAGCAGCAGCAGCAACCGTTATTACTAAAAGAACACTAAATGAGGTATTGACAAAATCGGCAAATGAGGTGGCTTTCGCCTTAAGTAATTTGCTTTGAAGATTTGTGGCAAAGGTCATTTCTTCTAGCAAAAGCTGTAATTTTTCAAATAGCGTGTCTAAGGCTCTATCAAGTATGCTTCTACTTAACAGCCAATTGCGTCGATTTTCAATTAAACCATCGTCAGATAATAATAACACTTCTAGCTCATTTAAAGATTGCAAAAGCGAAGTGTTTTCTGAAGCAAAAGAAAATTCAGTGCTTAACTCAGAAATGCGCGACAACGAATCTGAGATATTTGCCTCAATGCGATCCAGTTGTGTTGTGTCAAAAGCACCAGCAGCTTGTACTCCGAGTGTGGCTGCAGCCGAAGCCTCTGATTCAATATTGGCAAATAGGTTTTGACTATTTTGATCCTGGTTTAACCGTGTAGCCACCTCGATTTTTTTAATTTTTGACTCAGTGCGAACGAGTATTCCCGTTAAGGTTTTTACATTGAAGGTGAAATCAGCTACGAGCGCTGTCGCCTCATCTTCTATATCGATGTGTAACCATCGCAGTGACTCAGTTTTTTGAATTACTAGAGCTTCTGCCTGTCTTGTTAAATCCAATCGAATAAGTACAGCATTAATATATTTGCGGAATTCGTTCAGGGTATTCGTCTCGATATTTAAGCTAGGCATTCCAATAACAATATTTTCGATCTCCGTTAGCGTGGCTCTCAGGCTCTTTTCAATTTTATCGTTTTGGCTCACGTTTGTTCGCAACAAATTATTACTTTGGAGGACTAGCCGTGCCGTCAATGATGACAAATTTGCAGTTTGGACCACCCCAGGAACATCATCTAGAATAAATTTGTCTACCGTTTGCCTGGCGGAACCGAGTAAAATCAATGCGACGCCAACTACAATCCAAGTTATTAGGACGACTCCCAAAATTAGAAGAAAAAATCGCGTCCAAAGCCTTAGGCCAAAAGCCTTTTGCAAATTGATCATTTAAATTCTCGCTCAAGAGCAAACATCGCATCATTAGCCAAATTAAATTGGTCTCTCAAAGAAGAGCGCCACCTTTCTGTTATAACTGTTTGCTCTTGACTTGCTCCTGACAAACGAGTGGTTCTAAGATTTGATGCAAGCACAGATGAAAATCGTTCAACGTCTAATTCTGATGCTATTGGCTCGAGTAATAATTGGCGTATGTTTTGTATCTTTGTTTCACCATATTTTGCCGATAGTTCGTCGAGTCTTGCCCAAATCTTTTTTCTCTCATCAAGAACTTCTGTTATCATAGTGTCAAATAGGGTATTTACTGCCCAATACCTGCGCGCGGAAAGCCTTGCGTCATATGAAATCCATTCCAGATTTAAGGCGTCTTTAACCTCTTTAGGCGTTTGTCCATATTTTGCTCGCACTTCAGGTGATATTGGTATTCTGGCAATGTCAGGATTTAGCAGCAGGCTTTGTCCTTCTTCAGATAGTACCAATTCTAAAAATCTACAGGCAGCCTCAGGGGATTTGCCATGTTTTAAAAGCCCAATTTTTGCAGATGTAAGCATAACTGGACGGCCATATCTAAAATCTAATTCTTTTGCCTTGGATTGCGCAAGGAAATCAATTGTTAATCCTATTTCAAATCGACCTTGGGCTACTCCATCCGTAACACCAAAGCTTCTAGCAGTTAGAGTTGAAAGATTTCCAGCTAGGCTAAGAATAAAAGCCCATCCCTCATTCCAACCTCTTGTTTGTAGAAGCTGTTCAACCATTAAATGACTGCTACCAGATCTTGCCGGTCGGACCATTGCAATTTTGTTTCTGTATAATTGTTTAGTTAGATCATTCCAATTGACTGGTAAAAAAACCCCACTGTCTTTTCTGCGTGCCCAGCCAATAGAGGATAATGCAAAAGGTTCAATTGCATCAAAGTCCAAATATTTGCATTCAACAGGTTTATGAAACGCACCACTTTGACTTAAGAGTTCAAAAGCTTCAGGTGATGAAGCCATGAACACATCAAAACCTCTAGTATTGCCTCTGGCTATCTCGTCAATTGAGGCAACAGTATTCTTATTCAGTGTGAGAAATTCAGAGTCAGGGTTTTTTGATTTCCAAAGTTCTCCATACGCAGTACTAACATTGGGTGGAAAAGAAGTTATTATACGAATATCATCAGCCAAACTTATGGACATGTAAAAGACAAGAAATATCAAAAAAAACCAACGCATAATTTTTTTTTAAGCCAAATTAAAAATAGAAAAAAATTAAATTTCTTAAAATTTGCGATGCGTCAAAAATGACACATCTTTTAGAACTTTAAAGATTCTAAATTTATGGGACCGCTTTCGGGACCGCTTTTCCAAAATGTCACCTCAATAAGTCATTGATAATAAACAACCTTATATAAGTTTGGTTGCATCCCCGGTGCGCCATTTTCCTTACTTTTTCTGATTAAATTCAATTATAACAGTGGGTTGGGCCATTTATCGGGACCGCTTTCGGGACCACTTAGTCAGATTGCTGGGCAGGCTCATGCAAAACTGTGCATATATTTATTCGGGTAATTTAACTTTTTAAGATTTTAAAGGTTACTTAGCGATATCTAAAAGATCTGGGAAATATTCGATTGAATGATCAGAAATATTACAGTCTGGATCAGGGTTGAAGCGAACGGTAGTCATTCCAATTGATTTTGCACCATCAATTTCAATTTGCGCATGCCCAACAAATAATGCGTCCTCCGGCGCGACATTCAAAGGGTTCAAAGCAGCAAGATAGATTTCAGGAGCTGGCTTAACAATACCAAGTTCACAAGAGTCTGCGTAAGAGTCCCATATTCCATCGATCCCTATTGTTTTGAACCAATTGTTTTTCTCGGATGGGGGGTTAAATGTGTTTGTTACTACCCCAAGTTTAAAGCCTCTTCTCTTGAGCTCGTGAAGTGTTTCGCCAACACCTTCAAAAAAAATTACGTCGCTTTGTTGTGACTTCAGCATTGAGACGCCTTCTTGGATCGTCTGCGGGTCAGACACCCCATAATGTTGCATCAGCCACTCCATGAAATTTTGAACGCTGATTTTGCCCGCATGCGCTTTTAGGCGCATTGCCCGTTCCACCGGGTCATTAGCAATTGGAGTTTTGTACCCACGATCGGTCAGAAACTTTGCGATGACAGCTTTTCTGCGTGGTTTGCTATAAAGAATATCGCCTGCATCGAACAGAATTGTGCTAATACCCACAGAAACCCTTTCTAAATTTTTGAGTGTCCTAAACAAATTGCCGCCCAGCTCAAAAATTTACTGGACGGCATATGTTCAACTTAGTTCAAGATAAAGTGCCAAAAAACCATATTTTGAGAAATAAATTTCTTCTGGGTCTATTGGCCACAATTTTAGTTCTTCAAAACTAGGAAGATTAAAGTTTTTCAACTGCGACGCTTGGATACTGCTGCGCGCTGCGAAATCACCGGGTTCGTTCCAAGGATCGAAACCTTCCTCTTCCATCATATAACGAATTAAAAGTTTAGCAGCATTCGGGTGCGGTGCCATGTCCGCCATAACTAGAGCTGTGGGGTAACTAACGCCAAACACTGGATCAAGGTCATAAATCGGTGCGGCTGCATAAACACCTGCCTCATTTTTTCGCATCTTCGAAAAAGTAGTGATCCCTAGTGGGGGATTATCCTGCTTTACATCTCCAACATTTTTAAAAATCTTTGTTGTAGAACTCATAAAAACAGGTTCATTTCCAAGGAAGCGGTAAAGCCATTCAATGGATGCATTTGGCTCCGATATAACAGAGCTATCTTCAACTGCTTCCAACACATCTTCTGAATAGGTAATTGGTGAACCAAATTCTCTTTCATAAGCTGCAGCCATTTCATCGGAATTATGTAATATTGTTTGCATAAAATTTGCAGACAAACCATCTTCAAGGGGGCTTGGCAGTAGTGTTCGACCCTTCCATTCGTCAGTTGTTAAGTCCCAAAGTGAATCTATCGGTGCACCATTAGGGTTTAATTCTGTATTATAATATACTACCCGGCTCGAATGACGCTGGATCAGGAATGGTTCCATTTCTTTAGGACTTAGGTCATCATCCATGCCTGACGGCACAAAGTTCCAAACCAATCCGTTCGGCAATGCCTCGTTTAGCAGAAGAGGAGCCTCGGCATTGAATAGAACGTCTACTGCATGAACCCCAGCCTTATGTTCACGGCGAAGCTTTTCGATCTGAAGATCAGAAGGCATATCGTAGCCAATAATCTCTATACCGTATTTCTCTTTAAATCCATCAACCAATTTGGCAATGCGCGATGAAACAGAGTAAATAATAACTTGGCCCTCTTCTCGAGCGGCAGCTTCAATTGCTCCCCAATCCTGCGTTGCTGACGAATAGCTTCCTACGCCGGCGGATTTTTGCCAAGCGTCGTCAGCCAATGCATTTTGGGATATAGCGATTCCAAATGCAACTGCAGTTGATAAGAGCCAAGGTTTTGAAAATATCTTCATTTGTATAGTCCTCCCATTTGTTGGATTTTGCGGCTCACAGTGCCGCAGTGTGTTTCGCAGTATCCTGGTAAATTAAAGACCGGGAAGCTGCGGAATAAATGTTGAGGGCACTTTTATTGAAATGAGCCCATACTTTTTGTCCCTCAAAAAAAGTAGAGTTATACGGTACTCGAGTGATCAAATTTGTTCTACCACGATTCAGCTGCACGATAATTTCTGGCCCATTTGGTAGAACAGCAGTGATTTCGTATTGCTGGGTTCCGAGGTTATTATCGTGCGAAATTAAGATATCTTCTGGCCTTGCACCTATAACAATATTAGAACAATCTGGTGCCCAACCAATGTCGACTTGAATGTCTTCGTTGGTAAAAATATTACCTTGTGATTTTTCAGAAGTAAGTTCCACAAGATTGATCCGTGGCATCCCGACAAAATCTGCAACAAACGTATTTGCAGGTTGCCTATACAATTGATCAGGTGGTGATACCTGCTGGATTGCACCATCTTTCATAACTACAACACGAGTCGACATTGTCATTGCCTCAGTTTGATCGTGGGTCACATAGACAGTGGTCGCTTTCGCGGCAGACTGAAAGCGTTTCAATTCAACTCGCATATCCATTCGAAGGCGTGCGTCGAGGTTAGACAATGGCTCATCCATCAGGAATATTGGGGGCTGAGTTGCAAGTAAACGTGCTAATGCAACTCTCTGTTGCTGTCCGCCTGAAAGCTCAGCAGGGTACCTCTGGTCGAGATGGTTTAGGCCCACATCATTGAGAACTTCGTCAAGTCGCTTCTCTGCAACGGGCTTGGGTGTTTTCAATACTTCTAAACCAAATTTAACATTGTCGCGAACATTCATATGAGGCCAAAGAGCATAGCTTTGAAAAACCATACCCAAATTACGTTTTCCGGGTGGAACCATTATGTTTTCTTTGGATGAAAAAACTATGCTATCCCCCATTACAATCTTGCCCTCATCTGGCACCTCAAGACCTGCTAGGCAACGGAGTAAAGTGGTCTTTCCACAGCCTGAGGGTCCCAAAAGAACTAGAAATTCACCGGTGTCTATTTCAAGTGATACGTTATCTAAAGCGGTTACTGGGCCATACTTCTTTGTTAGGTTTTGAACATAGATTTTCGACATTATAAATATTGCCTTTTTAAGATTGCTTTTCCCTCAAACGGGCCATTTTTCCTTTTCCTATCCACATAAGGATCAGTTCCCCAATTATAGTAAGGACAGCTACGATTAAGATCAGTGCATTTGATAGTTGTGCTAGACCTTCCTCGGCATACCCAAAGCCAACGGTCATCAAAACTCTCGTAGATGGAGTTATCAGTAAAATTATGAGCGATAGCTCCCGCATAACCCCTACAAAACTTACCATCATACCCGATAGAACACCTGAGCTAGCAAGCGGCATGATTATACGCCGAAAGCGCATTGCCCAACTTGCGCCGGATAATTCTGCTGCTTCCTCAAGTTCCTGACCAATTTGAGTAATGGCTGTTACTCCCGTTTTAACCGAGTAAGGCAGACGACTAACCACTGAAATGAGTACTAAAAGAGTGAATGTGCCATAGAGTGCAGGTATCGGCCCAACTGGCTCGGCAAACAGTGTAAGGTACATAGCGCCAAAAGCAATTGTTGGAAATAAAAATGGAATGAAAGCAATTTGATCTAGTGCTCGTGCTAATGGGTTGTGCGAGCGTCTTACTGCGATATATGCAATTATTAAACCAACAACTGACGCAATTACAGCTGAAATAAAAGCTAACTTAAGGGTATTCCAAGTTGCTCCAAGAATGATTTGATTATGTAGTACTCCTGGTTCGCCGAATGCAATTTGTGGATTAGATCTACCCAGCCAAAAATGGCTAGTAATATTTTCTAGGCCATAGAAACCATCAATAAGCATGACTGACTGAACGCCTAACAAAATTAGGGGTAAAATTCCTACTAAAAACGCGAAACAAACTACTGAAATAAAAATTGGCCATCGCCAACCTCCAAGACTTACAACTCGGCTACGAAAGCCTTTACCGCTAATGGTTTCAAAACGGTGTGTGTTCTTTCCGACAAAGCGATTAGAAAACCAGATTGATAAAAGTGAAAGTATGATCAAGATGATTGCGAGTACAAATGCTAGGGAGTCTAACCCCAAAGTAAGATTGGCATAAACCATTGTTGCTACTGTATGAAATTGTGTAGGCGCGCCTAACAGAAATGGCAAAGCAAACTGTCCTATTGTTTTACCAAATGTCAAGATTAGCGCTGCCACGAACGCAGGAGCTACGACAGGGAAGGTGATACGGCGTAATATCATCAACCGGCTAGCTCCTGAGATCAACGCACCCTCTTCCATCTGCGAGTCTATTGTTGCCAATGCTCCGGCTACTAACAGGTATGCGAACGGAAAATAATGTATCGCAAGTGTTATTGAAATGGGGAAGGCGCCATATGAAAGCCACTCTGGTGGGGCAATACCCAATAATGACTCATAAACGCCAGGCTGACCTCCAACCTTGGGACTGCGAAATACTGTTTCCCAAGCCAAAGCAATAGCAAACGATGGAATGATGTAAGGGAGTGTTAGAATGGGCTGAAGCCAACGTTTGCCGGGCATGTCTGACCGTACTACACACCAAGCTAACAGGCCTCCAGACAGTAGTGCCAGTATCGTGGCCGTAATGCCAGTTTTCAGCGTGTTAACCAGTGGCTCATAAAGCATTTTTGCTGATAGTGGGCCTGTTGTTGCTTGTAACCAATGAAACCAAGTAAACTTTCCAGGGACTGCATCACGAGAAATCCGTCTGTCTCCATCACTCCAAGTCAGGGTCTCAACCATCAGCTGCACAAATGGCCATATGATCAGATAAGATAAAATTGCTAATAGCAATAATATGGCAATGTTTACAGGATCTGCAATCGTCCGCTGGAAGCGTTTAGTACCCACAATATTTAATGTGGAGACTTTAATCATAAACTTCCCTCGCCGTTTAATAAATTCTTTCTCAGTCCTTCCAATTCTTTTAGCCCTGTGATGGCCCTTTCTGGATTTTTGTGGGCGAGCGTCATTGCCAATGCTTCACAAACTAAAAGTGGCCCAGTGCGGAGTTGCATTACACCTTCATCTGGACGACTCACCGACAAAGTGATGTCGCCGCGAGGCCTAATAGTAGGGCCGGTTGAGTCACTAATAATAATAGATTTAGCACCCAATTTCCTTGCGTGTTCGATTAAACCATCATAGCCTGTCGGTAGCGATGCTGGTGCCTGAAAGGCAAAAAATACAACACTATCTTGCCCGCTGAATGACATGAATTTTTCAGCCAAATCACGTCGCTGGAGATTCAAAGCTAGGTTGGTTTGAAAGCCTAATCTTCGTAGACGTCGATCAAAGTGCATGACTAACGGTCCGGCACTGCCCCGACCTACAATGTGAATTCGATGTGCCTTGGCCAAATGAGCAGCCGCTGCATCAATTTGCCGTTGTGAAAGGGACGCAGAGATAGCATTCAGTGCAGTGATTTCACTTTGGATCAGCTTGTTTAGATTAGAGCCCTGCTCAATAGATTCCATCCTTTGCTGACTGCGCTTGTCTAGTTTTAAATCGGGGTGTAATTGCGATCGTAGCTGAGCTAATAACTCAGGATATCCATCAAACCCTAACTTGTTTGCAAAACGCACTACAGTCGATTTGTGCACATCTGCTTTCTTAGCTAGCTGAGTGGCAGATAAAAATACTGCGCTCTGTGGTGTATTAAGCAATATTGAAAGTATTGATCTATCTGATGCTGTCAAACTACCATCAAAACTTTCAACAATCTCCTTCAGCGATAAATCTTTATTGTCTTTGATGGAATATCTCCCCGATTCTGCAACTAATTTATCAAATATATAAATTAATGCAACAAATGTTGCAAACTTCAATTCAAGGATGGTTTTGAAGGTTGTTCGAATAAAAATTATTTCTTTTCGAATTAATTCCTGAAAACGACCCACACGCCGATGAATCGCGCTCTAGTGCTGTCATATTCGCTTCAATGACTGGGACCACTTGGTCAGATTTTGCGGGAAAGCGTCAGGAGCAGACGATCCAGTGGCTAGAAGTTTTGTTGTTGAGGCAAAGTTCTTAGATTTTGCACTGTTTAAAGGAAATGGTTTGCTCGTAAGTTAGGCAGGTTTTTTCCACTAACAATTTTTATTCTCCACCGAATGATTAGTGGGGTGATTACTATTGTTGGAAGTATCCAAAATATGTAGGCTGGTTCAACTTCTACATTTGTCACTAACACAGCCGTAATTACTGCTATCGTACCTGCCAACATGTTAGTTAGGTGTCTCGCAATTCTTTGTTTACCGATAGAAGATTTGTTTTTGTAACCTCGAAAGTCACCGTATCCTAGACTGATTGCAATAAATCCGAAGATAGTAAGTGTGATGTACTGAGAGTTATTATTCATAAAACGGAAGATTGCTAAAAACCACATGATCAGACCAGATGAAACGACCAAACCAATAGCAATCCAATCCAACAAGGATGCCACACCTTGTCTGTTTCTAGCAAATCTCATTCCCGCATAAGCTAGGTAAAACGAAAATATGGCGACAAGAAATAAAAATACATTGCTGTTAATAATAGACATCGGGATAGCTGTTAAAAAAATTATAGCCATCCCCCAGAAGAATGTTCTACCTGAAAGAACATGAAGCCGTTTACCTTTATCAGATAAGATTGCCAAAGCAGCACCAAGCACTGCAATTCCACCAGCTAGAATATGTGTTACTAATAGAAGCTGCATATTATTCGTCGTCAATTTAAAATGAAGGTTAATAAATACTCAAAACGCTCACCTGTTGTCATTTATGTTTAATAAGTGCAAGAGACCACCGTAAATTTACTTAGAAATCAGTTTAAAAATTGCCAGAGTATCCCGGACAGGGTGGCCCCAACTATTCCATAGAACAGGTAAGCGATGAACACTTTTGGCTTTACTAGGGCCCAAACTGCAATTGCAGCAGGTATAGAACTTACTCCACCTGCAATCATAAAGCTCATTGCTGCTCCCATAGACATACCTTGGGATAACAAAGCATCAACTAGTGGAACCGCAGCATATCCATTCAAATAGGCAGGCGCTCCCAGAATTGCCGCACTAAGAATTGTAAGAAATCCTTCTCCACCAACCAGTGTAACGATCAATTCAGCGGGAATATACTTGATCATCAATGCCTCAATCGAGTAAGCGAGAGCTAACCATTTTATCAGAAAAAAAGCATTGCTTGTTGTTGTGGATTTAAATGTTTCCAAGCGGTCATTGCTTTTCCAAAATTTCCATACAGGCGTTCCGACGAAAGGTTCTTTTACCCCGCAGCAGCCCCCGATTTGAGGTTTGTCTCGCAACGGATCTAAAAATACTGAACTCTTATGAAAAATCATCGTCATAAACCCGCCAAAAACCCCAATTCCAACAGAGAATATTGTTTTGCCCACTGCAAAATCCCAACCAAGCGTTCCACTTGTAATTAAAAACATCGCAGGATCCATTAAAGGAGAAGCCAGCCAGAAAGCCATAACAGCACTTAGTGGAGCTCCTATGGCTAGAAGAGATGCAATAAACGGAATGACCTCGCACGAGCAAAACGGAGATAAACCTCCTAACAAGGCCGCAAGAAAAATCATTCTCAATTGAGGCCCTGAGAAAGCCTTTGATAATAAATTTTCGGCACTTGTTGCCTTTAAGTAAGCAACTGCCAAAACTGCAAAAATTATAAAGGGCGCAGTACCCAGCAAGGCATTTATCATAAATAAAAACGTTGAAATGAATTCATTCAAATCCCAAATCAAAAGAACCAGGAATATCAGACACAAAGAGCCAACCGCTTTATCAATTGATCTATAGGTTCTCTGAAAATTGGTTATGTCGGTCATCACAAGTTACTTTCGTATCCACGCAACAGTCTTAAAACGCGACCATCTAAAATTAGAAGTCCGAAAATAATAAGCAGTAAACCAACGAGTTCCAAGTAGGATATTAGTTCACCTAAAACTATTGCATTCAAAATAATTGCAGAGGGAGGTATTATTATTGTGCAAAGTAAAAGATTTCCTGCCCCCGTACCCTCAAGAATTTTAAAATAAAGAAAATAAGCGACTACTGAGCAGAGTAATGCGAAAACAATAGAAATAATTAACATATTTAAGCTCAGGCTCATAATCTCTTCCGCTTTGTATAAAACAGCATATGGGGTCATTATAACAGTGCTCATTATAAGCATGCCTGAAGCAGAAATGATTGGAGGAATGTGACTCAATTTGATTCTTCCCCAAATTCCAGCAAAGGCGTATGAAACTGTGGCGGCCAAAATTAAATACTTCCCTAAATTATCATCATAAAAATCAAATAAGCTTTCAAAACCGACTGCAATTATGACACCGCACAGTCCTATTACTACTCCGACCACACGATTTATAGACAACTTTTCTGAAGGGATTAAAGTTGATGCCAGTATTATAGTTATAAGCGAGGTATTAGCATTTAAAATTGATGCCAGGCTCCCAGTCGTTGATTTTTGGCCAACTGCAATAAACAAAAATGGCAGAATATTATTTATGATCGCCATTATAATCAGGTTTAAGATTATCTCTTTTGTAATCTTAAACTGCGGTTTGATTAGCAATAAAAAAATAAGAAAGAATACGGCGGCAATTGATACTCTCAGATAGACTATTGCAAATGGCGTTAGAGAAACGAGTAAAAGTTCAACAAATAAAAAACTAGAACCCCATAAAAGTCCTAAGAGCAAAACCAGGGTCCAACTTTTTAGCTCCAATTATAAGTCCTCGCAGTTTTTAGGTAGGATCAATGAAAATACTATTTATTTAACTTGTTTTTTAAAAGCTTGACTTACTGACGTAAGATTGACGACAGCTTTTTACCTTTTGCTAATTCATCCACCAGTTTATCCAAATAATGGATCTCGCGCATTAAATCTTCTTCAATATTCTCAATACGCACTCCACAAATCACACCGGTAATTGAGTTTCGTTTTGAATTCAAAGTAGGGGCGCCATCATAAAATTCCCTAAAGCTTATTTTCTTGCCAATAACTTCCTGCAGCAGGTCTTCTGTGTAACCTGTAAGCCACTCTAATACACAATATAACTGAGAGATAGTTCTGCCTTTCCTTTCAATTCTGGCAACGTAATGAGGAAATACATCTGCAAAAGGCATCTCATAAATTTTATGATCAGACATTATAAAACCTTCAAAACAAAAGCTGAAAAAATGAAGTGAAATAAACGAACAAGCACAAATCAATAATGAGCTTGCTCGAGTAGAAGATCAAGCCTCAAAACTTAGGCATTTCCTAGAATTGGCAACCTTGCTAGCCTTTCATGAAAGCTTCGCTAATACATTAACTCAGAAAAAGGAACTCAAATCTCACAAAAAGGGAACTCACAGATTACTTTTCGGCGTTAAAAAATCTCATAAAAACAATGCAGAAAGATTTGCGCCAGTTCTGGCCGTGGGTACCAGATAATTTTACACTTTCCTTTTAAAATATGCATAGAATCGCGTATTTCTTCAAAAAAGGAACTCAAATCTCACAAAAAGGGAACTCAAAATACGTCAAAAGGGAGCTCTTTTGTGTCAAAACTGCGTGCGAAGAGGTGAGCAAGTTCGGCAATGAATTGCTGCAGAATTTTAATGACATAAAAATTTGTTCATGTAACGATACACTCGATAAGTAGCATAACGAATATTTTAATAAGGGAGTATAAACATGGCATCTGTCGAAACAAAAGACTTTTCCACCCAAGCAGACGAAGTGATGACACCTAGCAATGCTAGAGTCGAGATGGTAAATGTTGGCGGCCAGAGAGTAATGAAACTAACTGCACAACCTGGCTGGAAATGGTCGAAAGATATAAAGCCTTCTGTTGGAACCGATAGTTGTCAAGCTAAGCATCTCGGCGTAATCGTTGAAGGCTCAATAACCTGCAGGCACGATGATGGCACAGAAATTACATACAATTCGGGGAGTGCCTATTCAATTGAACCTGGTCATGACGCATGGGTAAATGGAGACACACCTGCTGTAGCCTATGAGTTTCATGGCCTCTGGGGTGAACACGGCTGATGTGATCCATCTTTCTAATTTTATATAGAAAGCAGATCTCTAGTGCTGAGGGAATAAAAAGCCTTAGTGAAGTTCGGTATGACTGACCTAAAGTTGTGTCAACATACAAAAATGAAACTCCTTTGTGTCAAAAATTTCCGTGTACATTCGGCACGGCCTATAGACATGCCGATATAGATGTAAAAACTCAACATGAGAAAAGCGGTGGAGGAAGCAAAAGATGAAAATAGTATATACCGATACTCATAGGAAGAGAAACTCTATGACTGAGCTCTATGGTGGCGAGTTGGTAAGGCCTTTTGAATGTCCAGAAAGGATGGATTACATTCTCAACCGGCTAAGGGAAACAGACTTCGGTGAAGTAGTGTCTCCCCATGAAGTTCAATCAAGAGCGCTCTCAAAGATCCATGATGCAGGCTATCTATCGTTTTTAAAATCTGCTTGGGATGACTGGGAAGCGGAGGGCTTTAAAGGTGAAGCAATCGCGACCGTTTGGCAATCGCGGTCCATGCCTTCGTCCCGCGTCCCAGATTTTATTGAGGGTAAAATGGGATATTACTGCTTGGCTGCTGAAACTTCCATTAGCAATGGGACGGCAGAAGCTGCTTGGGCGTCACTTGATGTTGCACTCAGTGGTACGGAGTATATTTTGGCTGGTGATCGTTCGGTCTTTTCTCTTTGCCGTCCTCCAGGCCATCATGCTTCACATGATCAATTTGGTGGTTATTGCTTTATTAATAATGCTGCTGTGGCAGCTCAGCACTTGCGTGACAGAGGCTTGGGAAAAGTCGCTGTGCTTGATGTAGATTTTCATCATGGCAATGGAACGCAGGCTATTTTTTATGATAGGTCAGATGTTTTGTTTCTGTCTCTTCATGGAGATCCTATGCATGCATTCCCCCATTTTCTTGGGCACGCAGACGAAATTGGAAATGGAGAGGGCGAGGGTTTCAACTTTAATTATCCAATGCCGGCTGGAACTTCCTTTGTTGAATGGAATAATTGCTTGAGGTCTGCACTGGACCAGATAGCAAAATTTGGTGCTGATGCAGTTATTATATCTCTTGGTGTGGATACATTCGAAAGGGATCCGATCAGTTTCTTCAAACTCACCAGTCCTGATTTCATCAAAATGGGTGCATCTATTGCTTCTTTGGGCTTACCAACATTATTTGTGATGGAAGGGGGATATGCCGTGGAGGAAATCGGAATTAATACCGTTAATGTTTTAATGGGGTTCAAGGAAAAAGAGACATAGGGTTATGACTAAATAGTATCATTAAAAATTAAATCGCTTTGAATAAAAGTCCTAAAGCAGTGACAAATAAAACAACTAGTACCGCCAGCCTAAAATTATCCGGAGATAAGAATGGTCTTATTTTTGACCCTAACTTTAGGCCAAAATAGACCAAAACCAAGCCAGCTAGAGAAAGTTTTATTGCGTCCAATGTGAAGAGTTCTAGGCGAGTTAGACCAATAGCCATAATCAGGCTTGATAATGTAAATGATATATTCGTTGCTTGAATAAATACACTTCTATCAAGGTTAAGCGCCATTAAATAAGGCACGCAGGGTACAACTTGTGATCCAGTCAAACCATTAATTATTCCAGTCGCTAGCCCACTTATAATCCCAGCGGGTCGTTCTTTTGGGGCAGGTAATTTAATATTAGGTGTGATATAAGAGAAGATACACCAAAATATCAAAACCAAACCTAAAATTGCACCAGCGAACGTGCCGTCTACTTTCGAAAGTAGAGCCAAGCCCAAAAAAACCCCTATTACGGTAGTCAGTAGCATAAGCCAAAATCTGTGGAAAGTACTCCGAAAATGACCTGCCTGTCGCATAACGATTAAATTTGATGCTAATGATGGAATAATTAGTAGTGGAAGAGCCGCTTTTAGGCCAACGGTAAGCACCATAAATGGTAAACATACCGTGGAGAAACCTAGGCCAGTTACACCCTTAACTGAGGATGCAAAAAAATATGTCCCAAGGATTATTATCACTTGTAAAAGGCTATAGTCTTCAAGCAAATTTAGTCTCACTGTTTATTAAAAATATTTTAAAATTTTGATCAAATATGGATCAATATTTTTAGGAAGTATACATTTTGATTTGATAGATATTTTCTTCCAGAGAATGGGTTGGATAGGCAAACTTAAATGACCCAAGTATTAATTTTAATTTGACAACCATTCTGGCAACTCAGACTTTGCCCAACCACTTTGAGCAGCCATTGCGCAGTCCTTCAAACTTCCAAAGCGGGTTTTTCTCCCAGTTAAACCGTGCGCGTAGTGAGCATATTTACCAGAATTAGTCATAATCACTGATACTTCAGGCGGAAAAATTGGTTCAGTGATTGAACACCAACAGATATCTGAAATTACCTGAACACCAGCACTCCTTAATTGTTCAACTAAACCCTCGCTTTTTGCCTTGGACAGTATATCGCGTCCAATTGTAATTATTGTTTTAACGTTTGGATTACAGTTTTTCCCATCAAAAAACTTAACAAAACTTTGGCACTCTTTAAGCGACGCGTGAGGGCTACCTATCGCTACTAAATCAACCCGTAAATCAGCATAATTAAATTTGTTCCAAAGTTTTGCCAAATGCTTTTTGGTAATATTGAAATTTTCCAAATTTGAGGGACTAGAATACACTTTTCCAGGTGTGTGCCCATTTATATGAAGCATTGGAGCGGCAGATGTAGTACCAAACGCTGCACAAAGCGCTTTTAGATCGTCATCTGATGGAGAAGTCATCTCAAGCCCAGTTACCAGTGGAATTTTGTTAGGAGATAAATCTCCAATCAACCACCCAAGCATGGGCCAAATTGAGTCGTCAAAATCGGTGGGTAGAAGAACAGAAATTTCAATTTTGGGTATTCTATTTTCGGTAAGATATACTCCAGCTTTTGGTGCTCGGCCGGTCATTGCAATGAATAAATCAAGATAATCGGGATGCTTTTGTGTTTTTGCACCTAAAATTGAATTTGCGTATATTACGGCATTTGACTCAGACCACCCAATTACTTCATCCCGTTGGGGCTTGTCTTCCAACAAATAGGGAGCACAGGTGTATGTAGGATGTGCGCCCATCTTTTCATAGGCGTCGGCAAGACGGCTAGCCTTATTTCCAAAATCTGGTTCTACTCCTTGGTTTTCCCAATTATTACGATTGACTGAGATTGCGTTAATTGTTGTTGGAATACTTACGTTTGCTCCCAGCTTATACATTTTTTCTGCAAAAATTAAATTTGCGTCGTGTGCAAGAATACAACCATCGATATGTCCCTTTGTAACATCAATAAGTTCATTAGCGCTCTGAACTGCTGCCATTTTACATATTGCTTCCATTGCTATTTTTTTAGCAGTGCCTTGATCACCGTTTAGCATACGTCGGTCAGTTGGGTTTAGATTAAGTGTCTCTGTGTCTAATCCCCGCAGCTTTATGGTTTTTGATCCACAAACAAGAGTATTTTCAAAAATCTCTGCCTTATCTGCCACGGCTAGATCAGAATATATATCTTTCGATACCCGTAGGATTGCTACTTTTTTATTAAATAATTGATCAGAAACGATAGCACCTAAAGTCAAAATCTCTTCTTCTTCGTGAAAAATTAGGGCCTTAGGAGCAAGTCCATTTTGCACCAACTGCAAAAGGACACCGCTTCCGCTGCACGAGCCTCTTGAAGTTGGCATTAATACTAGCTTTCCAACTAGACTATTTCCGTGATTGCTATGGTGTACGTCGATAATACATCCAGTGCTAGGATCAACGCCACCCCAAAAGCTCAATCCTTCTTTGCACTCAAATATTTCACCAGTTACATTGGCCGTTACAATTATTTCAGCGTTACTGCGAAAATTATTTGACATGACATGCAATTCTAAAATCTTCTAGTTATCACGATAACAAATATATTAACCTGTATGTTTTGACCAATAGATATGAGTGATCTTTTCTTATATTGCCAGGAAAATGAAAAGTAGACCCCATAAGTAATAACAGCGTGTAAGGATGTCAAAGTGCTCTCTATGAAAGATCAGATTAGTTAGATATGATCAAAAGAAATCATGAAACTTTCTAATTCATGAGGGGTCATTTAATGAGTGATTTACTGGCACTAAAGAAAGATATAATAAATCAATTTGGCACACCTTGTGCGGTTGTGGATCTAAATATTCTTGAAAAGAATATTACTCGCGTTCAGAAAATTTGTGATAAAGCAGGGGTTTCAAATAGACCACATATCAAAACGCATAAGTCTTGTGAGATCGCGCGAATGCAAGTTGATGCGGGTGCATCTGGCGTCACCTGCCAGAAAGTAGGTGAAGCAGAAGTTATGGCAGCCGCGGGTATCAAGGACATTTTGATAGCAACTAACGTACTGGGTGCAGCGGCTTCAGGTGCATTAGCAGCTTTGCAGAGGCGTATTTCGCTTAAAGTATGCGCGGATAGCGCATATTCAATTAATGCGTATTCAACTGCTGCTAAGGATGCAGGACGTGTTTTGGATGTTTTAGTTGAATGTGACACAGGTCAAAAACGAGCGGGAGTTGAAAATCCGGAAGAAGCGTGCCGTCTTGCCAAGTTAATTGATGATGACAGCTATCTTAACTTTAAGGGACTTCTTTATTATCCAACAAAGGATAACTGGAGTGAAGCAGAGGTTTTCAATTCGAAACTGGTAAAGTTATTAAGTGAACTAAATTTGGTCCCCGAAATAATATCCACTGGAGGCACTCCAAATCTTCAAAATGTAGGAAAGCTCAGTGGGTCTACAGAGCACAGGGCCGGAACATGTGTTTTTAATGATTTGATGATGATAAAAGATGGGTTTTCTACTATCCATGACTGTGCCCTTCGCATTTATACCAGTGTAGTTAGTCGTGCTGGTAAAGACCGAGGTATATTGGATGCTGGTTCAAAAACATTAACATCAGATTTGGGTGGGTTAAATGGTTTTGGTTCAATTCTAGAATACCCTGACGCAATTATTAGCAAATTAGCTGAAGAGCATGGTTTTCTAAATCTTGAAGATTGTGCTGTTCAACCTGAAGTAGGAGAAATTGTACGAGTAATACCTAATCATGTATGCGTTGTCGTAAATATGTTTAATGACTTGGTTTTGGTTCGTGATAAAAAAATAATAGATGCGATAAAGGTTGAAGCTCGCGGGTTGCTCGTGTAGCGGCTGACGGAGCTTCCTTGTTGATAAATTGGATTTCTTTATGACAAATTTGGTTGGGCTTTGTGGATCTTTACGCCATGCATCACTGAATAGAAAATTGTTAAATGAGGCTGTTAAGCTTTATCGGCCGGATGAATATGAGGAAGTAGACATTTCACTACCATTATTTGATGAAGATATTGAGAAGACTGGTATCCCGGTAAAAGTAAAAGAGGTAGCGGCAGTAATTGAAAACGCAGATGCAATAATTATAGCAAGTCCGGAATATAACAAAGGCGTTTCAGGAGTTCTAAAAAATGCACTAGATTGGTTGAGCCGTACTCCTGGAAGTATATGGAA